>JAEEGL012618605.1_pt1 | contig 12689 bp, 8 predicted proteins | sample 9134231 | NCBI WGS metagenome assembly JAEEGL01 (sample SAMN16246548, study PRJNA631951) | gut metagenome | biome: gut microbiome; feature: rumen; material: fiber-attached | host: Bos | place: Iran: Karaj | collected 2018-10
CTGGATCTGGAAGCGCTTGAAGGGGAAGGAGAGCTCATTCTGGTGCTGCACCACGAAGCGGGCGAACGGCACCGTGAGGTCGTAGCGCAGGCCCTTCTCGCACACCTGCGGGGTCAGCGGCCGGGACATGTCCACGTCCGCGAAGGCGTCGCCGGAGTTGAGGATCCGGTACAGGAGTTTGTCGCCCTCCTCGCCGTACTTGCCGAGCAGGGTGGACAGGTTCTCCATCGCGGGCGTCTCAATCTGGGCGTAGCCGAAAGTCTTGAACACCGAACGGATCGTGTCGAAGATATAGTTGCGCTCGGCGGTCTCTTGCGGGCCGAAGTCGCGGGTCCCCTTGGGTATGGAAGGTTTCTGTGCCATCAGTCTTTGAAATATTCTGCAAATTTACCTACTTTTGTGAAATTATCGATTTTTTGTCATGAAAGATTTTGTAAAAATGGTCCTGGCCGTGATTTGCGGCCTCTTCCTCATGGGAATCATCTGCTTCATCCTGACTTTCGGGATGATAGGCTCGATGGCCGCGGCCGGCAGCACCAAGCCGGTCCTGCCCAAGTCCGGTGTGCTCAAGATTGATCTGGGCGACCTCGTCATCGGCGAGCAGACGCAGGAAGGCAGCCCCTTCGGCAACATGGATCCGACGACCCTGATTATGGGCGGCAGCATGGAGACGCCCGACATCCTCGGCATCTGGGATGCCGTGCAGGCCGTCAACGCCGCCGCCACGGACCCTGCCGTCAAGTTCATCTACCTGCGCACCGACGGCAACGCCACCGGCGTGACCAACCTCGGCGAGCTGCGCGAAGCGCTGGCGCATTTCCGCGCCGCGAGCGGCAAGCCCGTCGTCGCCTTCATGGAGAATCCCGGCGCGGCCACCTACTACCTGGCGTCCGTGTCCGACAAGATCTATATGGCTCCCTATCTGGGACTTACGCCCCAGTTCACGGGCATCGGCACCCAGATGTACTTCCTGGGCGACCTGCTCAAGCGCGTGGGCGTGAACATGCAGCTCATCCGCCACGGCAAGTATAAGTCCGCCGGCGAGATGTACACCCGCGGCAGCGCCAGCCCCGAGAACCGCGAGCAGTACCAGCGCATGATCGATTCGATGTGGGAGACGCTCGGCAGCACCATCGCCGAGGCCCGCGGCATCAGCGTGGAGCAGCTGGACGAGACCATCTCCGGCCTCAAGCTCCGCCTGCCGGAGGACTTCCTGACCTACGGTCTTGCCGACGAGCTCCTGGACCAGGACGCCCTGGAGGAGAAGCTCGCCGCCCTCGCAGTCGTGGATAAGTATAAAGATATCAAGTGGATGAGCCTGTCCGACTACGCCGCCGCCAAGCTGACCCCGTCCAAGGCCAAGCAGAAGATCGCCGTCATCTACGCCGACGGCGAAATCATCGACGGCAGCGGCAAGTCCGAGATCGCCGGCGACCGCTTCGCCAAGGTCATCAAGAAGGTGTGCGCCGACTCCACGGTCAAGGCCGTGGTGCTCCGCGTCAATTCCCCGGGCGGTTCCGTGACCGCTTCCGAGAAGATCAAGGCCGCCCTCGACAAGCTCCAGGCCGAGAAGCCCGTTGTGGCCTCCTACGGCGCCTACGCTGCCTCCGGCGGCTACTGGATCTCCAACAACTGCAACAAGATCTTCTCCGACGCCGCCACCCTCACGGGCTCCATCGGCGTGTTCGGTCTCATCCCCGACTTCTCCAAGGCGGTGAACGACATCGCCCACGTGGGCGTGGAGAGCGTCACCTCCCACAAGCACGGCGACATGCTGGGCTTGATGCGCCCGTTCGACAAGGACGAGTACGACTTCATGCTGACCGGCATCGAGGCCGTCTACGACCGCTTCACCTCGATCGTGTCCGAGGGCCGCGGCATTCCCAAGGAGACCGTGGACGCCATCGGCCAGGGCCGCGTGTGGACCGGCGCCGACGCCCTCAAGATCAACCTCGTCGATGAGATCGGCACCCTCGAGGACGCCATCCACTACGCCGCCGTCGCGGCCGGCGATGGCGACCTGGAGAAGTGGAATGTCAAGGGTTATCCCGCCCCGTCGTCCCCGATGGACCAGATCCTGGACATGATCGGCGGCGACAAGGGCAACGACAGCGCGCTGGTCAAGTCCCTGCGCCGCGTCACCCAGCCGCAGGTCTACGCCCGCCTCGACACCGACATCGACGTCCGGTAATCTCCGTCATTCGCCGGCCCCGACCGGCGAATCGCAAAAGTTTGGAGATTTAAAAATTATTGCTACCTTTGCAGTCCCAAACATCGCGGGATAGAGCAGTTGGTAGCTCGTCGGGCTCATAACCCGGAGGTCGGTGGTTCGAGTCCGCCTCCCGCTACGAAACGAAACGGCAGCCAGTTCGGCTGCCGTTTCGCGTAGCGGGAGGCGGACTCCGTCCTTTAACCCCCGCCGCTGCGCGGCTGCCCCGGTGGGGCACGGGGGAAAGGATTCCCCCGCACGGCTGGCGCCGTCCCCCTTCGGTCGGCCTGAAGGCCTCCGAAAGCAGTTGCCAGGGGCAAAATGGCCCGTCAGCGCCCCTGGTAGGTCAATTATCCTGTTGCCAAGGGCAAATTAGGGCGTTTTCGCCCCTGGGAGAGAGTTGCCGGGCACAAAATGGGGTGCTGGTGTGCCCGGGAGGCGGTTTTTCGGTGTCCCGGGCACAAAAACGGCCTCCAGCGTGCCCGGCAACTCGTTCTTTTTCTTAACTTTGTAACATGCCGATGAAAAAGACCACAGAAGAGTTCATTGCCGCTGCGCGCAAAGTGCATGGGAATAAATACGATTATTCGAAGGTCGATTATCACGGTTCAGCCACTAAAGTTTGCATTGTTTGTCCGGAGCATAGTGACTTCATGCAAACTCCTAATGCTCATCTTTCGGGACAAGGTTGCCCTTCATGCAGTGGAAGGAAGAAAAGAACACGAGAGGAGTTCGTTGCTCAGGCCAAAATGATTCATGGGGATAAGTATTTGTACGATAAGGTTGATTATAAGAATGACTCAACAAAAGTTATTGTTACTTGTCCCTTGCATGGAGATTATTTGATAACGCCAGGTAATCATATTCACGCTAAGCAGGGCTGCAGACAGTGCGCTCATGAGAAGATAGGGCTCGTTTCTCGTATGAGTCAGGATGAGTTTATAAAGAGGGCGGTAGAAAAGCATTCCGGAAGGTATTCTTATGATAAGGTTGTCTATAGAGATAGCCACACAAGAGTTATTATTACTTGCCCAATCCACGGAGACTTCAAGCAGCTTCCTTATCAGCATCTTAATGGGCATGGATGTAAAAAGTGCGCGACGGCCTTAACAAAAGAAAAAGAGTGTGTTTCTTTGGAAGAATTTATTAATCGCGCAAAAGCATGTCACACTATTCAGTATGATTACTCTAAAGTTGTACTAAATGGGATGCAGAGTATTGTGCGTATTATTTGTCCAATTCATGGAGAGTTCAGGCAAAGGGCATGCACGCATCTTCGCGGACATGATTGTCCCAAGTGTGGTTATATTCAAAATGCATACAAGCGAACAAAGCCATTAGAGAAGTTTATTGAAGATGCCATACGGGTTCACGGAGACAAGTATGATTATTCCGAAACCATATATCTCAGCGCCAAAAAGAAGGTTGCAATCCGCTGCAAAAAACACAATATGGTCTTTTGGCAAAAGCCAAATGCTCACCTAAATGGAAACGGCTGTCCTATTTGTGCTCAAAGTCGTTTGGAATCCGATGTATTAAGGATGCTAAGATTTCAAAAGATTCCCTTTGATGTTGAAAAGTCATTTGATTGGCTTGTTTATAAGGGCAATTTATTCCTTGATTTCTTTCTTCCCGAGCATAGCATTGCTATAGAATGTCAAGGAGAGCAGCATTTCCATGCATGCGATTACTTCGGTGGAGAATCTGCGTATCGTCTCACCAAACAGAGAGATGAACGAAAAAGACGATTATGTGAAGAACATGGGATTAAGGTTTTATATTACTCAGATCTTTGTTTCCGATCTACGTATGATGTGATTGCGAGTCTAGATATTCTCCTGAAAGCAATTAAAGATAGAGGCATCATTGAAGATCGCTCCCTTTGGCAAGAGCCATTGTTGTTTCCTGATGAATAGTATATGCAAATGGATAATAATCAGAGTGGATATATTCTCCGTGATAATCTAACGGACATTTATACACAGGCGGAATTTGAGCACACGAGATCCGGCAAGAAGATTAACCACGATGTCGTTATTCGAAACGGTGTTGTAACTAGCCTTAAACCCGTTGAAGAAATTAACGGGACACTTGGCCTTAGCGATTGCCAAATAGAGACCTTATCTCCAGTCAAAAGAATTACAGGTGAGCTATGGTGCAGTTTCCATGATAGGAAGCCTCGCTTAAAAACTCTTGGCTCCTTACAGAGAATAGAAGGGAACGCCAGTTTTAGATATGTCCCTCTGGAAGACCTTAGCGAATTAGAATTCGTTGGAGGAGACTTGTCTTTAAGAGATACGAACGTGGAATCACTGGGCAAGTTGGCTTATGTGGGTGGCAATCTATCTTTGCCTATGCGTCTTAAAGATCGTCTTGACCTAGCTCCCATTATTGTTAAAGGGAAGATTCGTTATTGGAATGATGCTAAAGCCCCTTACCCTGAGGAAGATGAGGAAGAATCCTGTGGTTTACAGAAATCGGATATCCCTATCCCATATTGGCCCCACACATATATTTATCCTTTTCACAAGATGAGTGATGAGCCTCAGTCCGTTAGGCAATTCTATAGCTATTTTAAGGCTCAATTCGACAAAGGGATAGTATTAGATACTGAGGGATATTCCAATTATCCGTTTATGCTGGCCTTTGACTTACAAAGGCAAATCAATGATCCTTCTTTACTGTTGTCGAAATATGAACAGCTCTATAAAGGCTATCCTAGGTTAAAGTGGTATTGTCTTGACATTGTATTAGAGCTTTTTAAGAAACGTAGGATGATGGATAAGGCATGGGAGATTGCAAAAAGCGCAGATTATATATCTATCGCGACGGTCAAATTATATGCTGAGGAACTTGGAGACGCTATTTTGGACGGTGAGACTGCAGCAAAAATTTGCGGAATAGGATGTCTAACGCCATTTGGGAAAGCCCACCAAAAAGAGGTACTATCTTTTTTCAGACAAAGCTTGAGCAACTTTGAAATAGAGCATGGTTGCCGTTTCTTCAACGTTTTTTATGATAACGGTAAGGCATATAAAGCGATAAATGGAGGTTACTCGGCTGAGTATTATAGGCAGTTCTATCAACTTGACGAGGACAGCTTCAAGACGTATGAGGCTATCGGAAACGATGATTATCATCGGGAGAGAATGGACAATATCCTTGTTGTTGAGCACGCTGTAATTGAGCAACTCAGAGTGTTACTGATTGAGGCTGAGGATTTGTATCGAGAATCTATTGGTGTAGCGAAAATCGGAGAGGGCTGGATTAATGAAACTGCCCTGTTTTATAAGATTCAGAATCACTTTAAGAATTATAAGGTGGTTCAACACGGACATCCTAAGTGGCTTGGGAAGCAGCACCTTGACGTTTATTTTGTTGATTTAAATATTGGGGTAGAGTACCAAGGTATTCAGCATTATAAGCCAGTGGATTTTTTTGGAGGAGAAGAAGGATTTGCTCAGAATCTGGAACGCGATGAAAGAAAAAGAAGGTTATGCCAAGAGAATGCGTGTCCTCTGATTTATGTTGATGAGGGCTATGTTTTTGAGGATGTTGCCTCGTCCATTCAGAAGGAAATCAAAAGAGTGCTTTCAATAAAGAAAAAGGGAGAAAACCGAAGCTAACTCCCTTTTCGATAGGTGTTTTACTATTCTATGCCATCCAGAAACTCCTGAATGAGTTGTAGCCCTTCCAGGATCCGGAGGTTCGAGGATTTGAGTGTTTGGTCTACTAAACAAAACGGCAGCCAAACTGGCTGCCGTTTTCGTGTTGAGGGAGCTAGGTTAGGGGATTAATCGTAACACCACTCCTCCGGATCTTCGTCGTAAGTGTCGCAATAATCCAAGCAGATTGCTTCCCAGAAATCATCCCAGAAGCCATTGCCGCCAAAGTCCACATGTGTCTGCTTGGCAAAGCCTTCCTGGCTTACGGTAAAGGACACGGTGGGGGAAGTGGCGCACCAGGCTTGAATCTCGGCTGCGGTCTTGGCTACTGTGGGGGCCTTGGGCGTATTGCTGTATATATCGGCAATCTTTTTCCCATTCCCCAGATGGCCTCCATAAGCCGCAATCGTATTAAGATCGAGCGAATAAGTGCTTTCGGGGACTCCGAACTTGGGCGTAATTTTAGCCCAGACCCCCTCCGTGAGGGGTAAAGCGTCGGCCACAATGGTGAGCTTCCACGGAGTCTTGGTAACGATTTCCTTCTTCTTATCCCCGGTCTTGTCCACGTAATGGACCTCGACATTGGCCACTTTGAGAACATCCTCGGAGACATTGACGGCGTAAACCATTCTCACGCTGGGCTTACCACCGTTCTTCTGACAGGCCGTGAAGGCGAGAGCGAGCAATAATGCGCTGGAAATCAATAAAAATCTTCTAATCATGGCTTGTATAGTTTTGGGTTAGACTTTCTATTTCATCGGCCAGTTCCCGGGCCGAAGGCAGGTGTTCGTCCGCATGAATGTATCGTATGATCCCCTGATCATCGCTGATGTAGATCCGGGGGATGCGGGATGGAGCAAAGCGCGAATAGATGCGGCGGCTCCTCTGCGGGGAGTACGTCATCGTGAATTCGGAAAACGCCCAGAAAGGCACGATGTCTGCGGCCGTGTTCTTACGTGCAATCAGCACGATGGGAAGACCCAGATCCATATCCCACAGCTTCTGAATCTGCGGCAGCAGGTGTCGGCAATCTATGCAATCCACCGAGAAGAAGACGATGACGCTGGGCTGGCCCAGGAGGTCGGCAGTGCGCACGCGCGTCCCGTTGTTCATCCGCACCGAAAACTGCGGCAGCGCGTCTCCCGCTTCCAGATTCACCGGAAGTGGGTTGCCGCTGCAGCCAAAGAGCATCAACGCTGCAAGGAGTCCTCCAAATCGTTTCTTGAGCATGCCTGGTGGGGTTTATGGTTGTTTCTTGATGAAAAAATCCTTCGGGCCGTTGATATACAGGTTGCCGAAATGGGTATGGTTGAAGATGCCGACATGCGAGCCGAGCGTGTGCCTGGCGCAATAGAGATAGAGGTCCCGGTAGGTGCCGTTGGGATTGGTCGAGGTGTGTCCCGCCAGGTTGCGGCTGAAGCGGTCGCACATCCACACATTCAGTTCGTTGCTCCAGGAATCCGCGAAAGATTGCTCGTAAGGACCGGCCGAGCAGATGGCCAATACCCCAGGAATGCCTTCCAGCGCCATGCCGATATTGGCCGAGTAGCAGGGCTCCAGACACACGAGCATCTGACGGAACTGATGCTGCCCGGCCATCTGGCTGATGGTCTTCGCCAGCAGGTCCGCCGTCATGCCCTCGGCGGGCGGATTGTCGCGCCACGCCATCTCATTGATGCCGCCCACGGCCTGGCTGTGACCGTGACCGCTCCAGAACAGCAGAACGTTTTGTCCGGCATCGGAGGGCAGCACCACCGGCGTCCGTGCCGTGGACACGCCCTTTAAGATGTTGACAATGTCGGCGGGCGCGAGATCGGCGTTCTTATAGTCGACGATTGCGCCCGCGCGCAGATTCACGCCGTCCGAATCGGTGCGCACGGCCCCGCGGTCCGGGTTCTCCGGCGCATTGGCTATATCGTCGGCGATGATGAGGATGATGTGATCGTCGTCGTAGCCGCCAGCTTTGAGCAGTTGGTAGATGTTCAGCACATCGGCCTCGTGGCGATAGTTCTGCCAACCATTGCTGCCCTGCACCAGAACGGCGTATTGATCCGAAAGCGCGGGATAAACGGGCGCAGATCCTTCATCGCCGTATTCGCGGTCAAAGCGCTCTTCTGCGTGCTGTACCGCCCAGTTCCAGGAGGCCATGGTCTCTCCCGTCTGGGCGCTGCCGGAAGCACTGAAATATCCTTGATTCCGGATGCGGCCCTCAGAGATGATCCAGTTTACGTAAGTGGTGTTGAGCGCGGCCGTATAACACTCCTTATCAAACTGGACGGGGCCGGAAGCGCCTTTGAAGCCGATCAACTGCCCGTTCTCCATGGCCGATAAATAAAGTTCTATGCCGGTGGCGTTCCAGGCATGGTTGGAAAGGAGGTTGTCGGTGGTGCAGATGGCGATGATCGCGTCGTTGAGGTCCGTGATCTCCGGGTGGTGCTCCAGATAACTGCCGGCGAAGGCCGTCAGCAGCAGGGCATCGTAGAACTTGCACTCGGCGAAGGTGGGCTTGGTGTCATAGCGGGATTCGTAGCTGAGCTCGAAGCCCGTGGTCGGGTCCGCGTACGGAGCGTAACCCTGATAGCCATTGGTCAGGACCTTGCCGCGCGGGCCGAGGGCTTCGATCGCCTCGTCGGTGAGGTTGGAGAGGGCGAAATAGACGGGAGCCCAAAGCGCCCGTCGGCCATCGTGGCCGCGTGCGTCGTCTTCGGGATTGTCGGGGTCCATGCCCATCCATTCGCTACGGATACGGGCAATCTGATAAAGCATCTCCGCGTCCCGAGCCACGATGAAGGAAGGAATGAAAAAGCTAAGGAAATAGGCGCTGCTCAACAACTCGTAATACTCTTGCAGGTACTCGTAGAGTGCTTCAGGCGCTGCGTATTGCTTGTTATACTCGAAGGAGATATCCAGTTCCTTCGCCTGGAACGGCGTCCACTCGAAGAAGGTCTGGCCATACGTGTCGGCAGGCGTAAAGAGGGCGGAATACCGGGCCAGATATACGAATGCGTCCTCGTCCATCAGGGCCAGGAAATTGGCATAGTTGTTCATTAGGACCTCGGACAGGGAGACATCCGTTTCCGTGAGGGACCACATGAACGGTTTCTGGCCGGATCCGGTGCTGGTGATGGCAAAGCGGCGGATAACCGTCTCGCTGGTGGCGGTGGGCAGGATGAGCGGCTTGCCTGTCTTGTGGCAGTAGGGTGCCAGGCGGTTTACGTTGTCGCTGTCGAAGGGGCCGATGACTGCCATCAGGTCCTCCCGCTCGGAGAGATCCTTCCCCAATTGATCCAGGTCGTTGCCGTATTCGTCGTACCATTCAAGCTTGAGTTGGATACAGAGCGTGTCCCGCAGTTGTCCTTGATGCAGGTTGTCTTTCATCCAGCTTGCCGTGCGTTCCAGCCTGGATTTCATGATGGGGTCGTTCAGCGGCGCCACCACGGCTACCGTCTTTTCCACCCATCGGCGGGAATCCTTGTAGATGATGATGTCATCCTCCTTGTAGCAGCCTGTGAGCAGCAGGAGCGTCATGAGTATGTGCAGCAACCTATCTGTTTTCATACTCTTTCTCTTTGAGGATGGCCACCCTGCGCAGGCTGTCCAGATCCAGTTTTACTTTTACTTTCGCTCCATTGATCACTACGCCCGTGGAGCCTTCCTTCAGCCCCAGGGTCTGGTGCTTGGGCAAATCGCCGTCCAGCCACAGGCCCACATAATCCTCCATTACCCTGTCTATGTTTTTGATAATGGAGAAGTAACAGTATCTGTCGGCATTCAGGTCGCCGTCCACGCCGACGTAACCGAATGTAATCCAGATAAAGGCCCGCATGGCCCGGATGAGACTGTGTATGGAGCCGCCGCAGATGGGGACATAGATGCTATCGGAGAAGTATTCGTCTTCATTCAGGATGCGCAGCATCGTGGAATCGGCCACGGCGAATCCACCGGCCGGTTCGTCGCTCAGATAGCGTGCATGCAGGGGCATGGGGCTCCGGGGTGTGTCATTAAACCCCGCTGCAAAGCCTTCGGCAGCCTCCCGGACGGCCTGGGTGTAGGGATTGGCCAGAATGAGGGAGGCGGCAGTTTTGTCTGTATAATGCGCCAGGCATCCGCCCATATACATGGCCCCATAATAGTCGATATACAGCGTGGATCCCTTGCCTTCCAGCGGCGTGGTGGTCTCCATATACAAGAGGTCCGCCCGGGGATTGACTTCCAGCCGGCGGTTGTTGGCGCGGATGTAATCATTGTAAACCGAGCTGGGCGTGATGAACAGGCGCCGGACGGTGTCCGTGACATCCTCCATCTGGGAGAAGATTTTTTCCAAGTAGGCCCTGCCCTGTTCCTCGCTCTCCGGGGAGAGCTGCAGCGTACGTAACCCATAGCGCTGTGCCGCCGTCTCCACGCCCCGATAAATGAGGTCGCAATAGGAACGGTCTCCCAGGTCGTTGGGGCCGTAGAGAACGACCACCATGGGAGCCCCGTCGGCTTTTTCTTCGTTCGGATTGGGCACATAAACGATGTCTCCTGCCTTGACGCAGGAAGCGAACAGTGCCAGACAGCAGCACAGAATGAGGGGCAGGCGGTTCATTTGATGGGGGCTCTCTGCCATACAATTCCGGGGCAATATACATATTAGTGCGCTCTTTTCCAAATTCTTTGTAACTTCGTGACGGAAAAAACTAACCACGTCAGATGCAGCCGGTCCGGAATTCTCATATCATTCGCCACACGCTGAGGAATTACCTGGCGGCGGCCATTTTTGCCGGAATCATCATCCAGCTCAACTGCACCATCGACAGCATGGTGGCGGGGCAGTTCATCGGGGCCGACGCCGTGTCGGTCATCGTCCTGGCCCTGCCGCTGGTGAATATCCTCATGCTTCCCGGCACCATCCTCCTGATGGGCACGACGCTCCTGATCGCCCCGGCCTTCGGGAACCAGGACTACGGCCGGGTGAACCGGATGCTCACGGTGGGGCTGGCGTCGGCTCTGCTCGTCAGCGGGATCTTCACGGCCCTGCTGGCGGTATATGCAGGACCGGTCTCCATGTTCATCACGCAGGACGCGCGTCTGCAGCCCATGCTGCAGGAATACTTCCCGTTTGCTTTCGTGGGAAGCTTTTTCGCCCTTTTTGCCTGCGCGGGCGGCCAGTTCGTCCAGATCAGCGGCCGGCCGCGGCTGGTGGCCTGGTTCGTGGGGATCTTCGGGATCCTGAACCTGGCCCTGGACATCCTCTTCGTGCGGGTGCTGGGGATGGGCATCCGGGGCGCGGCGGCGGGCACTTCCTCCGCGGCGGTCCTGGGCTTCCTGGTGATGGTCCCGTACCTGCTGCGGGAGCCGCGACCGTACCGTTTGTGCTGGCCCGGATGGGCCCAGGTCGGCAAGTTCTTCCGGGAGATCCTGTCCCGGGGCACCCCCGCTGCGATGACGGGTGTCTCGATGATTCTTCTCAATCTGGGACTCAATACCCTGGTCCTGCGCACGCTGGGGGCCGACGGCATGTTCACCCTGAGCATCTGCATGCAACTGCTGATGATCTGCATGCTGGTGCTCACCGCCACGGGCGGCACCATCACGGGCCTCGGCGGCATCCTGTCCGGAGAAGGGGACTGGGACGCCGTGGGACGGCTCATTTCCATCATCCTGCGGCTGTCGCTGGGGCTGGCGCTCTGCGCCTCCGTCCTGCTCCTGGCTTTCCCCGCCGGGGTGGCCTCGCTCTTCGGCGCCGATGCGGTCCTCGCGCAGCTCTCGGCCGGCCCGCTCCGCATCTTCAGCGGCGTCTTCCTGCCGGCCACGGTCCTGATGACGCAGGCCAATGCCTTCCTGCTGGCCAAACGGGGCCGCCTGGCCGGCCTGCTGCAGGCGGGCATCGTCATCTGTACCCTGCCACTGGCTCTGGCCCTTTCCCGCTGGAACCTGTGGGTGGCCCTGCCGCTGGGCATGCTGCTCCCCATGCTTGGGGGCCTGGCGGCTTCGCTTATTTTCTCCAGAAGGGAGGGGCAACTGCATCCTGTCTGGCTGATTCCCGGGGGCGACGCGCAGCATGCTTTCGCCGTGAGCGTGGGCTATTCCCGCGAAAGCGTCTCGCAGCAGTTCTCCCTGCTCCGTGAAAGACTGGAGGCGATGCATCTCCCTCCGGCCGAGAATACGGCCGTCACCCACTGCGTGGAGGAGATGATGCTGCACCAGCTGGAGATGGGGCAGTCCTGCGGGCTCCGGGGGAGCTTCGACGTGGGGATCGTGGACGGAGACGACCGTTTCACCATCCTGGTCAAAGCGGCCGGAAAGGCTTTCAATCCCCTGTACGCCTATCAAGAAGACACCCCGGCGTCGCTGAGCCTCCGCATCGTGGAGGGCTACTGCCGGGATGTCAACTACCGCTATGCCAGCGGGGTCAATTGCGTCTATCTGAATTTCGACAAAGAGCCTTAGCGCCTGCCGCCCTGCTGCTGCGGGACCGCAGGGGCGGTGAGCACCTGGGCGTTCATCCAGTCGAAGAGGTTGTGGAAACCCTGGGGAGCGACGGCGCCGCCGCCGTTGTTGGACGGCTGGAGTTCGCCCGTCGACTGCGCCTGGGCGCCCGTGACCTGGTCGTTGAAGACATAGACCCAGGAGAAGTGGCCCATCAGCCGCTGGCCGGGCGTGTCGGTGCCGGTCACGTTCTCGAACATGGACAGCCAGACGTTCTTGGCGCCGGCTTCGATGAGGCGCTTGTAGGTCGGGATGCAGTATTCGGTCGGGCGGACCGTCGTGTCGTCGAAGGACTGCACGAACCAGATGTTCTCGCCGGCGATCTGCTTGATCTGCAGGTCGGA
>JAEEGL013272387.1_pt1 | contig 12689 bp, 2 predicted proteins | sample 9134231 | NCBI WGS metagenome assembly JAEEGL01 (sample SAMN16246548, study PRJNA631951) | gut metagenome | biome: gut microbiome; feature: rumen; material: fiber-attached | host: Bos | place: Iran: Karaj | collected 2018-10
AAGCGCTCCTTTTCGGCAGTGGCATTAGTCAGGTCTTCAATGTAGCGGTGCATATCGAGACTCATCTTTTCTACAGATTTTGCAAGCGTAGAGATTTCGTTATGACCGCGCACCTTTTTCAGAATGCCGGTAAGCTCACCGTGATGTTCGGCAAAATGACTGGTTTCCTGAGTAACAAAAAGAATAGGACGGATAATTCCCAGATAAAGAAAGAGAGCATAAAGTGAAATAAAAAGAGCAGTGAGTACCAGAGCCCATATAATGATTGATTTTAAGAAGCGGCGCTTATACTCTTTGATTTCGTGCATGGGTTTTACAACACTGACAATGGCGCATGGATCTCCCTTAGTGTCATAAAGTGGCACTGCACTGGTAACATGTCCGCCACCTTTTTTATAGGAGAACATGCTGTAATTGTCGCCGTACTCAAGAACATCGCGCAGCTTGCCTCTGTAATAATCATCTTTTTTCTCAAGAGACTGAACATAGCCAAGCTCAATGACTTTGCTGTTTTTTTCCTGATGATTAACTGTATCGAAAATATAAGTGCGCGACATGTAATCCGGCGCAACCTTTGTAACATAAACGTAAACAAGCTCCGAAGCTTCTGTGATATCAATAAGGCGCTCGTTAGTTTCTTCCCATTCTTCGTCCGGACCGTTTTCAAGCCAGTAGTCAATTTTTTTGCTGTTTACATAAGTTGCAGCGGTTTGGGCAAATTGCTCGGTGACGGTTCCGTAAATAACTTCAAGTTCATTTTTAAATTCACGGTATCCGTTGTAGCTGTTCAGCACACACATAAAGGCCCCAAAGACCACTGCCCCAAAAATCAGCTCAAGTCCGAGTACCGAAATCTGAAACTTTTTTTTCATCAGAAATACCTCTCCATCAATTATACAATAAATTTTCAGAAAGAAAAAAATATTTTTAAAATGATTTCCTTTTTTCTGACATCTTAGTCTATATTATATATAGAGATTTATGGATTACATTATGCAACACCTTATTTTCTGATTTCCTCATAAGTCAGCCCATATTCTTATTTAGGGACACCTTATACAAAAAAAAACTTGTAGTCCTTAAGAATATTTTGGAGGCTGTTATGTATCAGTTGAATGAAAAAAAACTTACCCCGGAAGAAAAATGGGAACAGGCTACGATTGCCAATAATTTTATTTTTTACAAGATTATGCGGAATAATCCTAATGTTTGTCAGGAACTCTTGGAAATACTTCTGGAAATGGATATTGACCACATAGAAATAAGAGATGAAGAAACTGTAGAAATTGATTTTGGAAGCAAAGGGATAAGACTTGATGTTTATGCAAAAAACAATACTCAGGTTTTTAATCTAGAAATGCAAGTAACTGACACAAAAGAACTACCTGAACGAGCAAGGTATTATCAAGGAAGTATTGATGTTGACTGCTTAAAATCAGGACAAGTTTACAAACAACTTAAAGATTCTTATGTAATATTTATCTGTATTCCTGATATTTTTGAGAAAGGCTATGCATGTTATTGTTTTGAAAATCTTTGCCGCGAAGATCATAGTATTCATTTAAATGACAGAACTTATAAATACTTTTTCATTGCACAAAACTGTGATAAAATATTGAATGAAAAACAGAAAGCTTTTTTACAGGTTGTTCTTGGAAGGAAAGCTAGTGATAAGTTTTCTAAAAAAATTCAAGAATTAACAGAAGAAGCCAAGCATAATACTCAATGGAGGCGCCAATATATGGAATGGGAAAGACAAAGAACCTATGATTTTGAAAACGGCAAAGAAGCTAAAAACATAGAAGCCGTAATTGGCCTCCATGAGAATGGTGTTTCAATAGAAATAATTGCCAAATCCTTAAAAATACCTGAAGAAAGAGTTAATGATATTATTAAACAAAAAGTTCCTATAAACATTTAATCTTTAAAAAATCAGGGTAAAAAAAAGCCCATGGTTACTCATAAAATTAACGTGTAACCATGGGCTTTCCATTTTTAGATGTTTATTTAGGTTTACTTCATCTGGGCGGTTTCCAGGCAGGTACCACTGTTAGATTCTACAGCGTAACCGAGGATTGGATTTGCGCTTCCGTTGCCGTAGATGTTACCGTTTGTAGTGTTGCTTGTATTATCCGTAACAGTCTTGTCCTTTGAAATTGTGAAGTTAGAATTATCGCCACGTACAATAACACCATCCTGCTTCCACAAACAGATATTCATCTTATCGTAATAATTTGTTGTCAGCGTCTTTGGACTTGGTACAAGAGTGATTTCCCAGTTACCGGTAAAGACATCTTCGCCATCAGCAGTTCCAGTTCCCTGTGCTTTATAATTTACAGTGCCACTTGAAGGCACAATAAGTTTTGCAACAGCAGGAAGACGAGCAGTACCATTAAAGTAACTGATATAAGGAATTATTTTACCAGCTGCATCTTTACCTGTATCAAGAGTAATTCTTTCACCAGTAATTGTGAAAGAGTCTACCTTTACAGAATCTGTAGCTTCATTATAACCTGCATCAACTGAAGCAAGATATGCATAGCGTAGGCTTCCGTCCACATAGGCCGCAATATGAACTCCGCCCTCTGAATCAAGCTTAACGGTACAGTGCTCACCACCTTCGGTGAAGATAACCTTGTTGCCTTTCCAGCCGCCACCATAGGTTACTCCATCTACAGTTACTTCATCACCATTATCTTTTCCAGAAGTTGGAGCATCGTTATAAGCATAACGACAGTTCGTACCGTCATACCATACAGCAACAACTTTATCATGAGCCGCATCGCTTCCAGACATTGCATCGATGGCAACGTATTTGTAAGCGGTATAGCCGGTGTCATAGGTACTATATACTACTGCATTAGGCAATTCTTCCGACAAGTAAGTTGCTGGAGTTCCACTTGAATAAGGCCAGTAATAGTTAGGCTGCTGATAGAATTTATATTTATAGCCTTCGATAACCGTACCTACCTTATTTTTATCGTTACCTTCATTTATAGATGAATCTGCTATTCCAACTTTTTCATAAACAATATAATTTTCATCAGGATCAAGCTTTCGTAACGGATTATCTTTTACTTTTACAGATTTCTCATGAGCCTGATAAGTTGAACATGGAACCATTGTTATGTAGCCTTTTGCAGGATTTTCTTCTGTCGTATAGTAAATAAGTCCATCATCTTGTATGATCCATCTAAATTTATCATTCTGAATCCAATTATATTTCTGGCCAACAGTAAACCTGTCTCTTAAACCTTCCTGCAGACTTCCGAGTATTGTTTCATCCATTGTAAATTCAGCTATTGTATAAGGCTTATTTTTTGTATCCGTTAATGATCCATCATTGTTGAGTTTTGCATTTCGATAATCTGACATCTTAAACAAAGGCACACCATCACCATCTGTTTTCTGAATAGCAACTTTCTGGGATCCTGTAGCAGTTGTAAAATGATCTTCTCCCTGCTGGGTATCAATACCAGCAATCAGGCTGAAGTTGCTTGTATAAGCTTCCATATAAGAACCGGTATCACCATTATATTTATATCCCGAATTATCTACAAAGTCATTTTTATTACCCTTTTTGTCTTGTGGAACCTCGCTATTATATCTGAAGCGTATCTGCTTTTGTACACTATCATAATAAGCAAGATAAACAGCTGTTTTTGCAGAGGCCCCTGTGCCATGAACAGTTGCAGCCAGAGATGGTGAATAGAATCTGTTTTCCGTAAGAGCTCCATCTGTAGTTTCAATAAAAGTACCATTTGCCAAAACCTTATGACGAATTGTAGCATAAGTAGTTCCATTAAACACTTCTGAAGTTGGAGTTACAGTCACATACGGAACTGCAATAGCTTCAAGACGAATTGCATTGGCTCCATTATAGTTTCCATCTTGAGTATCAAGTCCACTTGTGCTCCACTTGTTGTAAAAATATGTAAATCTTCCGGCATGATGAGAACTTGGGTTTGTATCCAAACCAGTAGCAGTTGCATGAGCATAGCCTAAAGAATCATAAGTAAAGTTGACATTGCTATAAGTTGCATAGTTTCTCTGCCACTCAGCATATGAATAAGAAGTATTATCTACTGTTCCTGCCATAGCAAAGTGTGCAGGACCGTCTACAAAGGCAAGTCCAATTTCACCTGTCACTGGATTTATCTTCATTGAAGGCTCTCGTAACTCACCGCTTCTCGGAATTGCCGCATCGCTGTCAAACTGCCAGATGTCAATGTAAACATCGTCGGTGAGCAGGTTGTTGCTCGTCTTGTTCGGCATACGGTTATAGGCATAAGTTGCCTTGTCTGAATACAGGCTGCTTTCTGTAATGCCACTCGCGAAAGAACCACAGGCATTGTTATCATTCAGGTTATTAAGTGTCTTCACACCATTTACTGTTATAACGTAAGGACCTGATTCAAGTGTGCTTACGTCCAGCTCTACTTCACCAGTCGAACTGATATTGAAGCCCTTTATTGTAATTGTTTCATATGCGCGGGCAATATAATGTCCAAGAGTTGTTCTTGAATATGCATCCCTGATACTAGACTTGAGCTTAGCAGAGAAGGCTGTTGTTACTCCTGTAATATAAGGCACAACATCAACCTGATATGGAGCAACAGCTTTGCTGTTTCCTCCGCTAACTGCTGAACTTGCATCTGTGATTGTAAGATTTATTGCAACATCATTCTTGGCAACAGTTGATATCTTTGATGAGTCAACAGTATAAGTCCAGGTAACTGAATGGCCGGTCTGAAGAGGTCCGTGCTCATCTGTTACAGCAAGAGTAAAGTCTGCGCTGTTAGTAGCATAAGACCAGGTCTTTGTACCTGTATCGTAAGTTGCTATTACCGCTTTTCCATCAAAAGAAAGGGTTATAGACTTAAGCAGTGTTTCATCAAAAGCACTTCCTTCAATCTTAATTATTCCAGAAACCTTAGGGTCACGGTCAAGCTCTTTATCTGTTGCACCGGCAGTAAAGGAATCCGGTAAATCAGATGGCAGCTCAATGTGGCCCATTGCATTTCCATTTTCATAAACAAGGCTGTTCTTATTTTTGCTTTCCCAATAGAAAGGAGTGATAGAACCTGTTGGAGCTGTATTATCTACAAGATCCTGCTGGAAACGGATATTAAGCACTGACCACTGGCTGTCATTGCCGACAGTACATTCATCGGTTGAATCCCAGAAGCTGAAGGTATAAAGGTTTACTTCATTTTCACCAACACTAGTGCTGAGTTTTCCAAGACCATCTGAACTATCATTCTTTAAGATAATAGCTCCAATGCTGTTATCCTGCTGAGAAGCAGACAGAGTTGCTGCATCTTCTTCAGTTAAGGTCTGCCTGATAGACGAATCAGAAGAAAGGAGCTCAGCAAAATCACTCAAGGCACCTTTATGGGCTGTTTCAATTTCTGTGGCACTTTCTCCTGTAGTCTTTGCATAATGATAATAGATCTGGCCGTTACCACCAACAAACTCAGGAATTACAACAAGGTCTTTCTTTGCAATCCACCAGGTATCATTTTCGCTTTTTGTCTTTGTATTGAGAGTCCATTTATCTTTTCCAGTCTTTGTGCTCTTATTATCATTTGCATAATAAGTCTGGAATTCTGAATTTGGATCGTCTGCATTTGAACCAAGTACAAATTTATTATCTCTATTCAAATCAGTTCCAAGCTTTACACTTGTAATGCGAGGAGGATTATTGCTTACGTTTGTCAGTGTTTTTCCGTGATTAGAATTTCCTGCATTATCGAATACTACACAATGAATCTCTATAGGACCATCAGGAATGTGCTTTGAGTCGATAGTTGCATCCCAGGTATAATCTGTACCAGCCTTAATAAAGGACTCGAGCATACCATCACCATCATCACCCTTGATAGAGCCATCACTCTTTTCACTTTCACCGTTATTATCAACAACCATTCCGTATACAAATTCTGCTTCGGTATAAGTACCGCTGCAGCTAGGAGTAAAGGTAATTTCTCCGCTTGTATCACGATCCTTTACATCTTCAATTGTTCTATAAACACCACCAATCTTTACAAGACCACCCTTACGGATATTCTTGTTATTCTTAATCGACTCAGATTTGAGAGTTACTGCTGTGTTCTGGTTTACATTTGCAAGATACAAAACAGGAAGACCTTCACTGTTAATTGAGACAGCCCCATCTGTCTGAGTAGCCGCAAGGTCTACGAGATTGAGATTTGTATTAGTACCATTCTTATAAGCTTCCATAGGGTTATAGATACGCTTGTTTGAATGATCTTCTTTTTCACGATAATAATAGAATACAAGCCTGCTGAAACCACTGCCGTTTTCAGTTACTTTTCCGGCAAGGGTAAAGGCTGCTCCATTTGAATTCTGAACATAATGCTCAGAGTTCTGTCTTGAAAGCTCAACTCCAGATTTTCCATAAGCATTTTTATAAAGCTTTAGAGTACCATCGGCATTTTTATCTGCAAAGATTGGAGCCTCATTATCAAGATTTATTACAAGAGGATATTTATTATTTCTTGGAGAACCATTTGTGGTATCTTCTGCATAAAGCTCTGTACTCCAGTTTCCAGTAAAGGCACCATTTTTGAGTTCAATTGGGATTGCAAAAGTTATCTTCTTAACTTCACCATCAGTAGTTTCAGTTTTTGCAATAATTGTATTGCCTGCACCTCCAACTACATAAGACAAATCTGTAATATCCTTACCTGAAATAGTAAGATTTGCCAGAGAGCCTGTAGTAATTACGACATCTCCAACAAGATACCAGTTTTCACTTCCGTTGATATACATTCCATTTGTATAATTCAATTCTGCAATGGTTGCATTTGTTAGAGCAGCTGTATTCAAGTTAGCAGCTGTAGGAGTTATATTAAATCTCTTAAGCTTGATTTCTGAGAAGTTTGGAACATTATTGTTTACAGAAATATGAAGAGGATTCTTTGTCCAGGCACTGTATAACTGCTTATCATCATCCTTATCATCATCTTTTTCAATTGCTATTGCCCTTACATTAAGAGTCTTGTGTTGTTCTTCTGCATTGAGTCCTGAGTATCCGTTAAGACTCATTGTGTAATACCAGCTCTTTGTTCCGGTTGCAAGGATTCCTTTTTCCTGCTCGTTGGTACCTGGCTTTTTTACACCAGGAATATATGAATCAGCAGGATAATCAAATTCATCTGCATCATAATTTCCATCACCATTTGTATCAAACTGAAGGTAAACTGCAGAAATGCCATCATCATCAGCTGCCATTCCCGAAATGGTAATTGTACCACCCATGCTTACATAAGAAAGGCCTGTGACAGTATCTGTCTTGTCATGAACCGGATAAGTAAAATCAATTGTAGGACGGTCGGCATTAGGGTTATAAGTAATGGCGTTTGTGTTATTATAGCCGACATTACCAACGTTATCTTCAAGACGGAACCATACAGGAATATCATAGAGACCACTGTCATGAGAAGTTTCATAACCACTGTAATCTGAACCTACTGTATAAGTTTCTGCATTGTAACCTATATCTGAACCAAGATTTGCAAATTCAATTTCCCAGCTTGAAGCACCTGGTGTTGTAACCTCAAGCCACTTAGAGGCAGCTATTGATTTTGGCTGACTATCCTTTTCACTAAACTTTGGAATATAGTACTTTAAGCCATACTCTGTTACATTGCCGAGTTCATCTTCTTTATAAAGAATTCCAGAGCCGCCCTTATTATCACTTACTCCACCACGATAATTAACTACACCAGTCTGAGCCTTGCCCTTTGCAGGTTTTACGCCGGTAATATCTTCTGGAGCTGTATTATCTACGATTATAACTCGGCTGATATAACCCTTATTTTCAACGGCGTCTTCTACGGTCACAGTGAGTGTATGCTCTTCTGTGTTATCCATTTCGATCGGACCTAGATAGTATGTATAAGTGTCGCTGTCATTTTCATGAATCTCTTTTATGTTTTCATACTTCAAAGTCTGACTGTCTTTATAGCTGATTGAAACCGGCGAAGAGGTCGGCAGACTGCCGGCTGAACCTTCAAGCTTCTTCATGCCTGTGCTTTCACTGACAATGACCTTGGCAAAGAGAGTTTCATATTTTCCACCAAAGGCAAGCTTGCTTTCTTCCGTCCAATCTTCAGCTGAAGTGTGATCTATTGCATCCGTAAGAGTAGGCTGTGAATTGTTTCCTGACTCAGGACGATAGAGATAAAGATGTAAAGCAGTTGGAGGATTTGTATCATACTTAAAGCTTATACCTGTTGAATTATTATCCTTTACACTTTCACCCTTATAGAGAATATAAGGCTGACTGAGTGTATCATCTGCGTCGTTTTCATCTTTTGCACAGGTCCAGAAAATTGTTCCTTCTGCGTCTTCAACTGCAAAGAACCAGGTTGTTTCACCATCGCTTTCTGTTGAATCAATAGACCAGGAGTTTCCGCTTACTGTAACCGGAATCCAGTCTTTATCATCGTTGTCTTCCGGTGCTGTTGTTGGAGGCACAACTTCTACGCCGTTTTTGTATTTTGGCCAGTACCAGAATTTCTTAACCGTTCCATCATCATCTCTGATTGAACCGTAAACATTCTTTGTCTTAATGGTTGTAAGCTCTTTTCCAATCTGAGAAAGATTAAGAACCGGTCTGTCGGAATCCTGATCTACTTTTACATTGATTGCTTTAGCACAGCCAATATTTCCGGCCATGTCTGAAACAGCAACTGTAAAACTGACTTTTCCTTCTGGAAGCTTTGTTGTATCAATGTTTGTAAAGCTCCAGTTGTTTGTGCCATCTGGTGTTGCATTGATTTTTGTCCAGCCAGTAAGATCTGTTACTGGAGTATCAGTATTTTCTTCACCCTCTTTATAATAAAGTCCAAGAATTTCTTTTATCTGATTTTTATCGCTGGCAACTCCGGAAATCTCGATTGTTTTGTTTACCAAAGTTCCGCTGACTTCTGATTTACATGGAGTACGGATTTCAACAGAAGGTGCATCCTTATCAACATTTACAGTTGCAATTGTTACTGTCTGAGAGTTTCCGGTTCCAGCCTTGTCTGTTACTGTTGCATATACGCTTACGTTTCCAGATTCTACGCCATCAAAAACTGCAGGCTTAATTTCAAGCTCCCAGAAAATTTTATTGTCATCAAAGGCTGCTATATCGTTATACTCAGTGCTGATTTCTTTTGTTTTAGGACTGCCATCTTCTTCCTTACCATAAGTTAAGATTGTTTTTGCGACCTTGCCCTGAGCATCTGTCACGTTTGAAAGACTTCCCTTATAGAGTTTAATGGTGCCGTTTGCTTCAGTTTCTGCAGCTGTAGAGCCCGCTGCGGGAATTTCCTTGTCATTTACCTTTACGGTAATTGAATCTATTCCTGCTGCTTTATCTTCTGCAATTCCATAGATAACAAGATTCTGAGTTGAAGTACTATTTACATAAAGGTTTTCTTCAAAGGCTTTGCCAGGTGTGATTGTCGGAGTTTCAGTATCATTATTCATGACATACATGCCATAAACATCTCCGTTTCTTACCTGTACACGTTCAAGGGCGGCATTTCCGACATTATCCACAGCAACTAACGAAAGGTAGTTTACTGTCTTATTAAAGCCCGAAATTGTAGCTTCGTAAGTTGTTTCAATACTTACGTCTTCTGCTCCGTTGCTGGTGTTTTTGCTTACAATATATGTCTTTGCTTCCTCTAAAGGTCTGAAATAACCGTCAGCCTTGATTTTTCCGTCTTTTCCATCTGAAGCATAATTCTCTTCAAAATTCTGTAACTTCTCAGGGGTCGGTTCTGAATCAAATACCTTGTAATAAATCATTGCAACACCGCTGGAATTTACAGCATCAGCCAGTGCAAAGTTTGCAGAATCATCAGGATTTATTACATATTTAGCATCATCAAATTTACCACGAATCTTGATTGTACTTGAGTTTCCGTAAGAGTCTTTGGAATATTTGCTTCCCTTACCATCATTGCCTTCGCCGACTCTGAAGTATAAATCTTTATTCTTAAAATCTATTTCATGAATTCCGGCCGGAGCGGTTCTATCAAACTTGATAGTAACAGGATGACTTGTAGTATTGCCCGCCACATCAGTAGCAAGAATTGTTACTATAACCTCTGGAGTTGATTCAGCCAGCTTTGAGAAATCTATACCTGTAAAGTTAAAGCGGTTGCTTGTTGCTGCCGGAATTGTAAGCGGATAATCAGGGATAAGCAGCTCAACGGTTTTAATACCAGTATCATCAGTTGCAATTCCGCTGATATCACAAGTCTTGCCTCCTGCGCTCAAAGGAACATTTCGGACATAGAAAATGTCGTCTACTTCACTGTATGAGTTAGTTATCTGATTTAAGGTAATAGCCGGGTCTACAGAATCTGTTTTGATTGTAATATGGGCTTCTGTAGAAACGACGTCTTCACCACGCTTAATTTTATAGGTAAGAGAATCCGGGAAAGTCTTATCACCTGGTTCAAGTGCATCCAACTGATCATAAGTGAAGCTTTCTGTTGTCTGCCACTTTAAGACTCCACCTACATCAGTCTGCTCAGATACGGTGCAAACCTTTACATCTCCATCTCCAGCTACGCGGTAAATATCATAAGGAGCTTCTCCACCCTTCCAGGTAAGAGTAACTACATACTGTTTTTCAGGTTTATTTGCAGGCTTCCAGTTTGCTTCTTTTGTAGAAATAAATTCCGGATTTCCCTGTCCGGAAAGCTCAATCTTTTCTCCACTTGAAACAAGCTGGAAGGCATATAAGCCGTCAGAAACAATCTTTCCGTTTTCTGCACCCTGTGCATCATTTCCTTCTACAATTACTGCGTAATAGCTTCCGATTTTAAGCTCGCACTTATCATCCGGATTATTTGGATCGAGTTTTTCAAAATAATTTCTTTTCTCAATTGTTTTTGAAGTTTTGAATTTATAAGTCTTTCCAGAAACTGTTACAATACCGGTTTTGCTGTCTGCATCCGGAGTATAGTTTTCAGGCACTTCAATCAAATGATTTGCTGAACCCTTTCCAATAAGACAGATTCTTGGTTCATTTTCCTTAAGATTACCATCTATATCACATTCCTGAAGGTATACGCCAACAGTATCAGGCTGAATTGCATAACCGTCGAGACCAGGACTTACTTCAATTTCAAGATAACGGTTTCCTGCCGTGAACTGATAATCAATATCATTAAGCTTTTTATTCTTCTGTTTTACAGCAGCTGAGGTAACAATATATTTAGGATTATTTGACGGGTTAATAGAAAATTTACTCTTTGTTACCTGCGCCCCCTGCAGAAGCTCTTTTACATTATTAACTTCTGCATCGGCAGCAGCTCCACGTTCTGTCTTAATTCCATAAGAGCCGTTGAGCATGTTATACAAATCTGTAATTTTGTATTTTCCCTGAAGTAAGGCAGAAACATCAGTATCCATATAATAGGTATCTGTACAGTTACCTTTTTTATCCTCTTCTGATTGAGAAGAACCATCAGACGGATATCTCTGAGCTTCGTCATAAATTCTTATAGTACAATATCTCTGCTCAGAATTATTCATTTCATCTGCTTTAATATTTCCATCAGCATCTGTATGACCATAGATGGCTGCATAATTTTTCTTCATTGTTTCATTATCAGAAGCAAATACAGCTACATCCTGTTCAATTGTAAGAGGAATATTCTGGAGCTCAATTGTTTTTAAAGGAATTCCACTTGTGTCGTTTAAATCAAAAACACTTACTTCAATAAGTCTTACGCCACTGTCATCTGCAGCTTTTCCTTCAAGAGTAAAGGAACGTCCATAATTATCAAAACCTGCCTGACCAAATTTTACGCTTGGGCGTGAAAGCAGCATAACTGGCGGAGTATTATCCAGAGTAAACGAACGTGCCATTGTAGTTTTGTGACCGCCGTTATCTTTAATGCTGACAACTGCTTCGTAAGAACCATCAATAATACCATTTTCTACTGGATTAATTATGATACTCCAGGTTCCTTTCTTTTTATCCTTTTCATCTTTAGTTACGATTCCTGAAAATTTATATGGAGTTTTATTATCCAGACGAACCAGTTCAACACTAACTTCAGAAATAGAGCCGTCGTCACCCCAGGTTCCGCTAATAGCAAATTCATCTCGAATTATGGCGTCAGAAGGTGGATTCGAGATTTCCAGAGACGGTGCCTCTGTATCTACGGACGAACCAAGTCCGATTTCACAAGACATTGAAAAGAGAATAGTTAAAACTGTTAATAAAAAACTTCTCAGTTTCTTCATTTTTGTACCCCACAAAAAATGCACATTTAATTAAATAAAGAAACTTTCTTAAATGGATATTATTATTCAACTTCTATTATCGGTAGGAATTTAGTGAATCTTGAAGCGCAGACCCATACTAATATAACATTTTTTTATATTTTGTCTATAAAAAAAAGGGCACTTCGGTGATTTTACCGAAGTGCCCTTCTTTTTGGGGGTTATTTTGCTTATTTAGCTCCAAAAATATCAAAATATCCGGCAATAAATACTACCAGGATAATAAGTGGAGCGATGAAGCGGAGGTAGAACTTAACTACCTTGTTTTTAGGGAACTTAATTCCGTCTCCGGCATCAGCTTCAGCAATAAAGCCGTCCCAGCCCCAACCCTTCTTAAGTGTACAGAAGAGGAGGAAGAGCATAGA
>JAEEGL014761680.1_pt1 | contig 12689 bp, 9 predicted proteins | sample 9134231 | NCBI WGS metagenome assembly JAEEGL01 (sample SAMN16246548, study PRJNA631951) | gut metagenome | biome: gut microbiome; feature: rumen; material: fiber-attached | host: Bos | place: Iran: Karaj | collected 2018-10
GGTCGCCATCAAAGTCAGCAAGCTGACTTCATGCTGCCCCTCGACTTGCATGTGTTAAGCCTGTAGCTAGCGTTCATCCTGAGCCAGGATCAAACTCTTCATTGTAAAAATCTGTATCTTCAAGTAATGCATCACGGCAGAACCGCAGTGCACACTCGTATAATCTGCTCAAGGACGATCGTATCCGAAGTACTGAAGCTCAAAAGCACCTATTTCAATTTATATAATTGACGGTCTGGCAAATTACCCAAATGATGAAAAATCATCACTCGCTTCTTGTACTACTCTCTCTGTCTTATGTAAATCTTCTCAAAGAACGCTTTTAATGTCGCCTCACAGGGGTGCTCCCTGAAAGCGGATGCAAAGGTACGACTTTTTTCCGAAACACAAAACTTTTCAGAAGAAAAATTCTCCTATTTTCTAAAATTGCTTGACGCTCTTGACAAAAGTCAATACAAGACTCTTCACACACCTTATTATATATAACGCGCGCGAGAAAACGTTATTTTTTGATAGCTTCAAAAACGATTTCTGCAATACGCGCATCCCCCTGTTCGGTGGGATGAATACCATCCTGCTGCATCAATTTTCTGTCGGTAGCATCAAACTGCGTATTCAGGTCGATGATCTGAAGCTTTTCCCGCTGTGCTACCTTCTTAATAATAGGAATGATAGATGATGTGATAACAGAATCATTGATGTTCCATGAAGGCTTTGCCGCATGAATAGGCGTGCAAAGGAATATCCGAGGCGACGCAGCTCGCATCATCTTGCGCGTAGGACGGCCTTTTTTGTTGAGCACAGGTACCATGGGACAAAGGGTATCAATCATCTGAATGAGGTTATTCTCAAACTCTGCACCATAACACCAGTTCTCAGGCTTAGAATCGTTGGTTCCCAACTTGATTACCACCACATCAGGCGCAAAGGCCTTTGCGTCACGCCAAGCCATCTCAGCCATAAATGGATGGTCACCTTTGTTGAGGAGCGTGCGGGCAGAGACGCCGAAGTTCCGTACCTCATAGGTATTTCCCAATTTCGACTGAAGCATCGCCGGATAGGCACGACTGGGTGCCATTTCAATGCCATGACCATCAGTAATGCTATTACCGATACACGCGACTTTTATGGCATCAGGCCGAGGTGACTTATGACGCTGAAGCCATTGAGTGAGATCGTTGAGCATCTGATCATGATAAGCAAACTTCGGATTCATGCCAAAGCCATGGCCTCCCGTTGGATAGACATGAAGTGCACACTCATTGCCAGCCCGACGCATGGAAGAATAGTAGGCAATACCATTGGTCACGGGAGGAACCGCACGGTCATCATTAGCCAACAAGATAATTGCCGGTGGAGTGAGATGGCGGCGCACAGCCCGATAATTAGAAAATGCTTTCACCAAAGCCTCGTCTTTCTGCCCTTCAGTTCCAAGGAATCCTACACACGAGCCTTTATGAGTCTCACGCTCATTCATGGAGATGACTGGATAGAACAATATGGAAAAGCTGGGGCGCTCATAGAACTCGTTATGCGTAGCCATGGTTGACGCGAGGTGTCCACCAGCAGAAAAGCCCATCATGCCCACATCGCGAGGATTAATGCCCCACACATATGCCGAGTCACGAACAGTACGGATGGCTTTGCGACCATCAGACATGGGAATCTCACGATCTCCATTAGGCATGCGATAAGTAAGCACGAAGTAGGCTATACCTTGACGATTGAAAAAGGAAGCCCAGTCATGGCCCTCATTTTGAAGAGAGAGATGGCTATATCCGCCACCAGGGCAACCGATGACTGCTCTACCCGACGGATGCTCAGGAAGATAGGCAACCATGTTAGCCTTACCATCAGGAGTCAAATTGACCGTAAACATACGTGCCGTCTGAGCAAAAGCCATGCAAGCAGCAGCCATGAGCATGCTAGACAAGAAAAAACGCTTCATAGATAGGAAGAAATAATTAAAGTTGTTGCATTCGTGCGATATACTTTCCGATGATATCGAACTCAATATTAACCACTGAACCCACTCGGATGTCGCAGAAGTTTGTATGTTCGAAAGTATAAGGAATAATAGCTACCTTAAAGGTATCATTCGTTGGCTCACAGACCGTCAGCGACACGCCATTGACTGTGACAGATCCCTTATCGACGGTGAAATAACCATGACGAGCCATCTCACGATCAAAGGGATATTGGAAAGTAAAATAGGTGGAACCGTCAGCATCCTTCATCTCGACACAGGTTGCTGTCTGATCAACGTGCCCCTGCACGATATGTCCATCGAGCCTGCCATTCATCAGCATAGAACGCTCGACATTGACCTTGTCACCCACCTTGAGGAGTCCAAGATTGGAACGCAACAATGTCTCCTTCATGGCTGTAACGGTATAGGTACCATTCTCTATCTTAACAACCGTAAGACACACGCCATTATGAGCCACGCTTTGATCGATGCTCAATTCATCAACAAAGGAACACTTCAGGGTAAAGTCTATGTTCTCCCTGTCTTTCTCAATAGCTACTACGGTAGCAAACTCTTCAATAATGCCAGAAAACATGATTAGTTTTTGTTTTTAGTAAGAAAGGGAAACGTAAGGGTGATGTGATGAAAACTCCTTTATCACAGGTTGTGGGTGCTCTCCGCCTTTGTAATCCACCGGCATTTAACACGCTTGGAAGTGGCCCGCCATTAGCAAAAGAAGACGACCCGGTTTTCACGTTTAATTGATGAGTATCCCGATCGAACCCATACGCTCCCTGTTTTTAGCTTTTATTCTCTGTATCAGCAGTCTCCGCCGAAAGGCTCTTTCTGTATTGGTCACGATATTGCGACGGCAACATGCCTATCTTCGACATCAGCATTCGCTTGAAAGCACTCACATCGGTATAGCCACACTTAAATACGATATCAGCAATGGAATCATCAGTTCCCTCAAGCATAGATGTAGCCAATTTCAACCGATAGTCATTGATAAACTCACGTGGAGTTTTGTGTGTTATCTGATAAAGCAGTTGCTGATAGTCATCAGACGACATACCAGACACTTCTATCAGTTCATCAGGGGTAAGCATAGGATCAGAAATATGCACTTCAAGGTATTCATTCTGTAAACGAATAAAGTCAACATCCTCTTCCTGCATATAATTAAACGTCTGAGGTTTTCCTTGCAACATGTTCATATTGACAACCTTGGCGATAGCACGTTGACGCCAAAACATAACCCAAATGCCCAAAGCCGCAATAACAATCATATAAAGCCACACAGCATTCGTGGACAAGAAAAAGACAGGAGGCACAATAATCTCCACCTCTCTCATATCATACTTCTCCGGTGCTTCCAACAGGAAAGCTTTCACCATGAAACGATAGTGCCCTGTAGGAAGATTGGAATAGGATGCCTCTAAAGATTTGTTTGCGTTATTCCAACTATGATCGTAACCTTCGAGCAGATACTGATAATGGACGCGGTGCTGCAACTGATAGTTGAGCGAAGCGAAACGGAATGTGAAAAACGAATTATGAGATGGCAGCTCGACTACGCGCGAGTCGGGTACATAATAGTCATACGTATCATTGAACCTCGGGCTCTGCAATTCATCATCAAGCCAGAAATCAGTGATACGTAATTTCAGAATATTACCTGTTGTATTGACAAGTTTTGAGCGTTCTACTTTATAATAACCGCAGAGTGTACCAAAAAGTATATCACCATTACCCATCGTAATAGCAGCACCCTCTGAGCACATGGTCTCATCAACTCCATCCAAGTTTGAGAAAGATGTAAAGATACGTTTACCTGTATCATAGGAGCAAAGGATATGGTCGGTAGCAAACCACACATTACCCCGATTGTCAAATGTCAAACTTCGGATTTCCTCACTTGGCAAACCGTCTTCATTTCCAAAATGTTCGAACAACCAATTCCCTTTAGAGTCACGTCCTATTGTATGAGCCAAACCTCCTCCATTAGTACCCACCCACATATCACCATGTGAATCCTTAGCCAAACAAACGACATCATTCGACATGAGCATGTGGTCAGGATCCTCCTCTGGTGGAGTTAGACGATGAATCTCAAGTTTGCTGTCACTGTATGACATAATAAGTATGCCATCAGTAGTACCGGCCCATACATTTCCATCTTTATCAAGGGATAGGCAACGTACCTTCATGTGGGAGTTGTATGGATAAGCCTTCATAGCATTTTTGTTATGAAGGGCAACCATCTTGCCACTCTTATTCTTAGTCAACAGATTTACGCCTCCACCATAGGTAGCTACCCAGATATTTCCATTCTTATCTTCGACGGTTGCATAAGCGCCATTGCTATTAAGCGACCATTCATCCTGCTCATTATGGCAATAACGTTGTATGTCAAAGCCAGCAGCCTCAGGAATAATATGGAACACGCCATTATCCTTCGAACTGAGCCAGTAGTTACCCTTCGAATCCAAACTGATGCCATAGGTACGTCCAAAAGGACTGCCCTTGGAATCCTTAGTAAGCACCACACGGCTACTATCTTTTTTTATAATATAGAGTTCACCCGCCTTGTTTCCCAATATGAGCCATTCACGTTTCTGATCATATAGCATCGTACGGATTTCATTACCCAAAGAAGGGCCTTGGTTTGGATAAAGCAGTTCACGTCCGATCGTCTTTTTTTTAATCTCAAGTTTCTCCAAGCCTCTTCGACTGGTAGATTCCCAAATGACGCCATCGTTGCGCTCAAGTGAAGCATTGACTGTATTAGAAAGATTCCAAGGGTTGACCGGATCGTTATGGAAATATTCCACCTCGTCAGTCTGACGGTTGTAATAGCCATAACCACCATGATTCATACGCACCCAAACGATACCATTGTTTTCAGAGAACACCCCACCTCCACCATCAAGATCGGGCGCCGTCACACGCTGTGTAAACAATTTTTCGTCACCAGTGGCAGGATTCAAGCGTATAGCTCCCTGACGATTATCAGTAAACCATATCAAACCATGTGTATCCACAAAGAGCTTATTTATCGGCAGGCCTCCTTTGCGAATCTCTTTCGGATCGGTTCCATAGGCAAACGACAAGATTTTTCCCGACTGAGTACCGACAAAGATATTATAACCATTAGAGAACAAGCATGTGACACGCTCATCAAGAAAATACCCATCACGCACTACAGTTAAATTCGAGATATCCATAAGGTGAACACCCTTATCCGTGCCCAACCAAATATCATCATGATAGCCTTCTGCCATTGAGGTGACAGTCAGCCCTGCTGTAGTAACAAGTTCAGAGTTTAAGCCGTCATTCTCAGGTTTGAACTTGTAAAGGCCCACGCCTGAAATATTGACAAGCACATAACCACTACTGGTTACAACAATAGGATAATGCGAACGATACTCCTCGCTTCCACTGATATTCTCAAATGGATTAATAATTTTATCAATAGAGCGTTTCAAGACGAATACACGATTGTCGTACATTCGCATCCAAATGTTCTGGTGATTATCTATAGCCAAATCCAGAATGCGATTATGCATGTTTGGAATACGGCTACTAGCACCAGTGGCATAGTTATAAAAGTGATAACCGTCGAAACGAGATAAGCCATTCCACGTAGCAATCCATATATAACCATAATCATCCTGTGTCATAAAGGATATTGCATTAGAGGTCAAGCCATCGTCCGTAGAATAATGGGAAAGTGAAGCCTGCAACTGCTGAGCCTTCAGCAATTGCGCAACGCCTAACAGCACGACTGCAAGCAACACTTTTTCTATTATATGATTTATCACTTTCAAAATTATCGTCTCTTTATATTATTGTCGATAAAAATGCCTTTAGCTCAGAAGCGCCACCACGGTTTTTTCTTGGGATGGATTTCCTCGTAAGGAGTTAACGTAGCACTTTGAACTTCCTCAATCATCAAGTCGTGCCAAGACTTATGACGGGTTATCATCCGATAAATGGTTCCCCAATCAGGAAGTCCTCCTAAATTTCGGTCATCAATCCACACATCGGCCTTGATCTTCCGACTGAAATGCTGATTGTTATCCAATCTCTCCTCAGGATAATCACGATTGATGGCATAGAAATCTACACCACGTTCGTGACACCACTGCACAGCCTCCTCCAAGGCCAGTCCCTCACGGACAGTCCACAGAATCAGCTTATGATGCTCTTTTATCAGCATCTTCAAAGTATCTGTCGCGAATGGAATTTCTTCTCCAATAGCGGGATACTTATCTTCAACAATCGTTCCGTCGAAATCTACTCCAATTGTCATTACTTCTTAATTGAATCGTCGTCCTTGTTACCATAATGGCTATTGGCATAATTGCCGTAAGAGCCATAGTTTCCGTAACCGTAACTGCTACCATAACCATAACGGCCATAACCGTAACGACCATAGCCATAACGGCCATAACGTCCGTATTTACCATAGCCATAATAATAGCCATACTTCTTCTTCGACATATCAACACCATTGAGCACAATGCAAGGATTATTAACCTTGTCATCATTAGCCAGACTGTTGATCAGGCCAAAACTTGATTTCGGTGTATAGTCAGCACGACAAACGAAGATTGACACATCAGCATACTTACCAATTTGCAAGGTATCGGTCACCAAACCTACGGGAGCTGTATCGAGAATAATATAGTCGTAACGCTCACGCAGCATCTTCATGATATCGCCGAGGTTCTCGCGAGCCAGCAACTCCGTGGGGTTGGGAGGCGTAGGACCAGCAAGCAGCAAATCAAGATTGGCGTTCACGCCAGAAGGACGAATCTGACTCAGAAGGTCAGCTTCCGTCACACGGTCCTTCACGAGAAGCGTAGAAATACCTGTGTTCTTATCGGCAATCTCAAAGAGACGACCCAAAGCTGGCTTACGGATATCAAGGCCCATCAGTATCACCTTCTTGCCCAACAGAGCGAAGCTAACGCCAAGATTAGCCGCATTGAACGTCTTACCCTCACCAGACGTTGACGATGTGAAGAGGATTACCTTGTCACTCTCTTTCATCATGAACTGGATATTGGTACGCATGGCACGGAATATCTCGTCAATCTGGTTGTTCTTATTCTCATGAACCACGATACCGGCAGTAGTCTTCACGCTATCACTTGCCACAGCCACATCGGCAATAATGGGCAGACGTGTCAGACGAACCACATCGTCATGACCTTCAATCTTATAGCGAAGCAGCTGTAATATATATAATATAACAAGAGGTATAGCAATGCCTATTACGATTGCTCCTAACAGGATGACAGAACTCTTAGGACTCACCTGACCACCATAGGCAGGTTCATCAATAAGCTTACCCTTGTCAGCCGTAGCTGCCAAAGAAATAGAGTTCTCCTCACGTTTCTGCAAAAGCATCAGATACAAGCCCGACTTCACCTCCTGCTCACGGCCAATCTCAGTAAGCACGCGTTCCTGTTCTGGAGAGTTTGCTACCTTTGACTGATACAGATCATATTGTTTCTGGATGCCCTGGCGCCTAATCTCTGCAGAACGGCGTGCCTGAACAAGAGCTTCCTTGATACTACGATTAAGACGGTCGAGTGTATTAGTCAATGTAACAACTTGAGGAGAATTTGGCGAGGATGCTGAAAGCATGCGGTTACGCTCCAGCACTCCCTTGTTGTACTCGCTAATCAACGAAGATGACACATTATCAGACAAGCCCACATTAGAAGGAATAATCTGATACGTATTCTCCGGATTGTTCACATATTCACGCAAATAATCAAGCAACTCCAACTGGGTCTTGGCCTGAGTCAGCTGATCATAATACTGACTTGTCTGTGACAATGTCTGAGAAGCATCCAGACGCAATTGAATCAAATTGTTACGTTTCTTATAATCCTCCAGTTTACCTTCTGTAACACCCAGTTCGTCACTAATCTTTGCCAAACGACCATTGATAAACTCCTCTGTCTTATACGCTACCTCATTCTTATCTGCATTTGCCTGACGGTTATAGCAAGTCGTAATCTGAAGCAGATAATCATAAGCACGATTGTAGCTAAGATCTTTCAGCGCCAATTGTGCAATAGAGGTCATCTTAGAGGTCGGTTCCACAGACAATTTGCTTGCATACTGAGTAGCAACCTGTTTCGGAGCCCTAATTGTCACAGCCAAATAGTGTTTGTCCGTCAGTTCTCCCTTTCGCTCTGGATTAGCATCGAATGTCAGCTTACCATATTCTGTCTCCAATGTAGCGGGGAGGGTCTTAAAAGAACCAGAGAATGGAACTTTGACACCTTTTGCAAGAACTGCGCCATCAACATTATAACCTTCAGATGAGCGGCGTATCTTCATCCCAAAAGAAAAGCCCTCCACGTTCATCAAATTCAGGTGCTCTTCGTCAAGATCGACAACAATAGGCTGCGTTTTATAAACCAGTCTATCCTTCACCGTACCTTCAGTTTTGTAGGTAACATAGAGTTTCAAATCCTTTACGGCCTCCTGTGCCAAGATACTTGACTGTAGAATTTCAACCTCATTCTCAATACCTGCTGAATTGGAGATAAAACCAAAATCCTGCATATTCGACAGCATCTGGCCGCCCCTGCCCATACTATTACTCTCGTCCTTTATCAGCATTTTTACCGATGCCTGATAGACTTCATCAGCATAATGCAGATAAATACCTGCAGCAGGCAGCACGATACCCAAAGACACCAAGAACCATGGCCAATTCAGGATAACAAGAGCCATGATGTTTCTCAAGCTGAACGAGGACTCTTCTTCCTCCTTCATAGCCATCAAATCGATGTTTTCCATCGAATCAATTTTCTTAACTTCTTCCATTTCTTATATTATTTTATTGTTTTGCTAACTGATTCAGGTATATACCATACCCGTTCTTTATCATCGGCTGCGCCAAAGCAGCAAGCTGCTCACGCGTAATCCAACCTTTCTTATAGGCAATTTCCTCCAAGCAAGCCACCTTCAAACCTTGTCGTTTCTCAATGACTTCGATAAAGGTGCTGGCCTCTGCCAGAGAGTCATGCGTGCCTGTATCCAACCAGGCGAAGCCGCGCTGAAGGGTTTGTACCTTTAAGCTCTTCATCTTTAGATACTCCTGATTAACGGTGGTAATCTCCAGTTCACCTCTCGCGCTGGGTTTGATGTTCTTAGCAATCTCCACAACGCTGTTTGGATAGAAATAGAGCCCCACCACAGCATAATTAGACTTCGGATGCTGTGGTTTTTCCTCAATGCTGAGACAATTTCCTTCAGCATCAAATTCAGCCACGCCGTAACGTTCCGGATCGTTCACATAGTAGCCAAAGACCGTTGCCTGATTATATTTTTCAGCATTCTCCACGCTCTGACGCAACAAGCCAGTAAAGCCAGAGCCATAGAAAATATTATCGCCCAGCACAAGACATGCACAATCATCACCGATAAACTTCTCGCCGATGATAAAAGCCTGTGCCAGCCCGTCGGGCGACGGCTGTTCTGCATATTCAAAATGCAAGCCTATCTCACTACCATCGCCCAACAAACGCTTGAAGCCTGGCAAGTCATAGGGGGTCGAGATAATTAGTATCTCGCGTATGCCTGCCAGCATCAACGCCGATATAGGATAATAGATCATCGGCTTATCAAAGATAGGAATCAGCTGTTTGCTAATGCCCTTGGTTATCGGGTAGAGGCGTGTACCGCTTCCACCTGCCAAAACTATACCTTTCATAGACTATATAACGTTATACGGGCTGCAAAGTTACAAAAATTTTTCCGCTTCAATACGTTTTTATGAGAAAATTTGTTCAATTATGAAAAAAAAGCAGTAACTTTGCACACAATTAACGATTCAATATGGGATTTATTTCAAATTTATTCGGCAAGAAGAGTGCCGATGAGACAGAGACAAAGACTGGCGGCATGGAAGATTTCATGGTGCTTATTCGCGTATATCTCCAAGCAGAATTCGCAGCTACGTTAAACATTACCAACCTCAATGCGGTTCCTGACTTACGCACGTTCAAAACCAAACTTCACGTTCCCACTCAAGGAGGCAAACTCGGCATTGGCGAGAAAGCCCGCTGCAAGAAGATGCTGAAGGAAATGTACGAGATGAACGATGAGTTTTTCAAGGAGATAGAACAGAGCATCCACCGCCGTTGCAAGAAGCCCCAAGACGTGCAGTCCTATTCACTTCAGTTCCAAGCATTTGCAAACGACTTAGTGATGCTGACCGTCAAACTGGCAGGCGTAAAACTACGCATTCCCAGCACGTTCAAGAAAACGCTTTTGCAAGTAGTAGAGAGTTCTGTCAACGACATCTACAACAAGAACGATTTCACGGACGCCAGCACAATCAAAACGGTGGTTGAGTTACGGGACTGCAACAAGCGCCTTGGCTTCACTCAGCAATGGGCAACAAGTTTCGCTTTTCGCACAGTAATGCTGGCAAAAAAGGAAAAACGGCCCCAAAACGCCGATTAATAGTTTAATAAATATTAAATAAACAACGCAGAGTCAGGCATTTATCAATAAAATACCTACCTTTGTAAGGCAAAAATTGTTGTCATGACCGAAAGCGAAAAAGCCTTAACAACGTTTCAGACTCGTGTCAGGGACTTGATTCACCGTTTTCAGCAGATGAAAAAGGAGAATGAAGAACTCTTTGCAATGGTCGAAAAGAACGAGGCAGACATCAAGGCTTTAAAGCTAAAGTTAGAACAGCAAGAACGTGACTACCAATCATTGAAGATGGCAAAGATGATGGAAATTACCGATGGCGACCTTGACGGAGCGAAAAATCGGTTGGCAAAACTCATCCGCGACGTCGACAAGTGCATAGCAATCCTTAGCAACGAAAAATAAGGAGGACTATCAATGCCAGAAGGAAGTAACGAGAAACTAAATATCACGGTGCATGTCTATGACGAAGACATCAGAGTGGTGCTCCACAATCGTAACGACGAGGAGTACTATAGACGTGCATCCAAACTCATCTCTGAGCGCTATGGTGCTTATGCGCAGCTCTATAAGGGGCGCAAAAGCGACCATACCATCGCCTTGATGACGCTGATTGACATCGCTCTCAGATATGAGAAAGAGCACGCGCGTAACAACACGGCTCCCTATGATGATATTCTCTCACAGCTGTCTTCTGAAATTGAAAAGGCTTTGAAATAGTCACAGAGCAGACAGAAGAGAGAGAGAATATTAACAATTATATATTATTATTTATGGAGATTAATGTCTTATTATTTAGCGGCATAATCCTTGCGGCCATTTTCTTAGGCGGCTTGGGCGGATTTCTGTTATTCCGTTTTGTGCTAAAAGGAAAATACAAAGAGATGATTAGCGCCGCTGAGAAAGAGGCCGATGTTATCAAAGAGAAGAAACTGCTTGAGGTGAAGGAGAAGTTCCTGAACAAAAAAAGCGAACTGGAGAAGGAAGTGCAACAGCGCAACCAACACATCCAGCAGAGTGAAAACAAGCTGAAGCAGCGCGAGCTCTCGCTCAACCAGCGTCAGGAAGAGCTGGGGCGCCGCAAGAACGAGCTGGATAACCAGCAGCAGCGCATTGACAATGAGAAAAAGGCCATGGCCATCAAGCAGGAAGAGCTGGACAAGATGCAGCAGAAAGAGCGTGAGAAACTGGAAGAGCTCTCTGGTCTCTCAGCTGAAGAGGCCCGCAACCGTTTGGTGGAGAGTCTGAAAGACGAGGCGAAGACTGCCGCTGCCAGTTACATCAATGAAATCATGGACGAGGCCAAGCTCAATGCCAACGCACAAGCCAAGAAGATTGTCATCCAGACCATCCAGCGTGTGGCTACTGAAACGGCTGTAGAAAACAGCGTTAGTGTGTTCCATATTGATAACGATGAAGTGAAAGGTCGCATCATCGGTCGCGAAGGCCGTAACATCCGTGCTTTGGAGGCTGCCTGTGGTGTTGAAATCGTTGTTGATGACACACCTGAGGCAATCGTTATCTCAGCCTTCGACCCCGTTCGCCGTGAGACCTGCCGTTTGGCGCTGCACCAGTTGGTCAGCGACGGACGTATCCATCCCGCACGTATCGAAGAGGTCGTAACGAAGGTGCGTAAGCAACTCGACAACGAAATTATTGAGACAGGTAAGCGTACAGCTATCGACCTCGGCATCCACGGCTTGCATCCAGAACTGGTTCGCATTATCGGTAAGATGAAATACCGTTCTTCTTACGGTCAGAACCTGCTCCAGCATGCCCGTGAGACAGCAAATCTCTGCGCAGTGATGGCTGCTGAACTGGGATTGAACCCCAAGAAGGCAAAGCGTGCAGGTCTGTTGCATGACATTGGCAAAGTGCCCGACGAGGAGAGTGAGATGCCTCACGCACTCTACGGTGCCAAGATCGCTGAGATGTACAAGGAGAAGCCCGACATCTGTAATGCTATCGGTGCCCACCACGACGAGATGGAGATTCAGACGCTGTTGGCTCCCATCGTTCAGGTGTGTGATGCCATCAGTGGTGCCCGTCCTGGTGCCCGTCGCGAGATTGTAGAGGCTTACATCAAGCGTCTGAACGATCTTGAAGCGATTGCCATGAGTTATCCTGGCGTGACGAAGACCTACGCTATTCAGGCTGGTCGCGAGTTACGCGTCATTGTCGGTGCCGACAAGATGACCGATGCTGAGACAGAATCGCTGAGCGGTGAGATCGCCACAAAGATTCA
>JAEEGL015373058.1_pt1 | contig 12689 bp, 11 predicted proteins | sample 9134231 | NCBI WGS metagenome assembly JAEEGL01 (sample SAMN16246548, study PRJNA631951) | gut metagenome | biome: gut microbiome; feature: rumen; material: fiber-attached | host: Bos | place: Iran: Karaj | collected 2018-10
GGAGAACAGAATCAGACAGAATATGTAATAGTTAATAATATCGGGCTTGAAATGGAAGACCGAGATATATATACTTATGAGCTGTCGGACTATCTGATGAGTGCCCTCGGCATGAAGAGAGGAATCATGCAGAGATGCCATGAGGAGTATTTTGATCCGGAAATCGGAGACGACAGTGAATTCAAGGATGTAGCGAATCTTATACAGTATGATATGCTTTATGGCGATAAGTACATCTTTGATCGTATCAGACCTTATGAAGCGACTGATATGAAATTGGGTATTGACGATATAGTGGTAGATGATGTAGAGTTTGATGACGCTACAGGAAATATTCTGGTAAGAGGTCAGAATTTCACACCATTCTCAAATATACTTATAAATGATGAGCGTACTGAGTCCTTCTATGTCGACCGCGAGACTCTGATGATTGTCGCGGAGGATGTGGCGCAGGAGCTTGTACCGGGTGATGTTATAGAGGTCGCCCAGATAGATAAGGATAAGCATGAACTTACAAGAACCCTGCCGTTTGTCTACGGAGGAGAAGAGTAAGACGCGCTTTGAATAAGTTAGGAAAATAATTTATATAAAGTTTTAAAAGAGGAAAAAGAGATGATAAGAGAAGACATCAGAAATGTAGCCATTATAGCCCATGTTGACCATGGTAAGACAACACTGGTCGACGGACTTCTTAGACAGAGCGGTGTATTCCGTGAAAATCAGGAAGTTGCAGAAAGAGTAATGGACTCAAACGACATCGAGAGAGAAAGAGGAATTACCATCCTTTCCAAGAACACGGCTGTAATGTATAACGGAGTAAAGATCAATATTATCGATACCCCGGGACATGCTGATTTCGGTGGAGAGGTTGAACGTGTACTTAAGATGGTTAACGGCGTTATCCTCGTTGTAGATGCATTTGAGGGACCTATGCCACAGACAAGATTCGTTCTTCAGAAGGCCCTTGACCTGAATCTTTCTGTAATCGTATGCGTTAACAAAATCGACAGACCTGATGCAAGACCTGAAGCAGTAGAGGAAGAGGTTCTTGAGCTTCTTATGGATCTGGATGCTTCAGATGAGCAGCTTGACTGTCCTTTCGTATATGCATCAGCAAGAGAGGGAGTTGCATCCTATACAGCAGATGAGCCTGGCAAGGATATGAAGCCACTCTTTGAGACAATCATTAATTCTATCCCGGCACCGGAAGGAGATCCGGACAAGGGACTTCAGATTCTCATCTCAACTATAGATTACAATGAATATACAGGTAGAATCGGTGTTGGAAAGGTTGACAACGGTTCTGTAAAGGTGAATCAGGAAGCTGTAATCGTAAATCATCATGATCCTGAGAGACGTGAGAGGGTTAAGATTACAAAGCTTTATGAGTATGACGGACTTGCAAAGGTTGATGTAGACAGTGCAACTGTTGGTTCAATCGTAGCGGTTTCAGGTATTGCTGATCTTAAGATAGGTGATACCATCTGTTCAGTGGACAGCCCTGAGTCAATTCCATTCCAGAAGATTACTGAGCCTACAATATCCATGAACTTCATGGTTAATGATTCTCCTCTTGCAGGAAAGGAAGGAAAGTTCGTAACTTCCCGTCAGCTCAGAGACAGACTCTACAGAGAGCTTAATACAGACGTATCTCTCAGAGTAGAGGATACAGAGTCTACAGACTGTTTTAAGGTAAGCGGTCGTGGAGAGCTTCACCTCTCAGTTCTTATCGAGAATATGAGACGTGAGGGTTATGAGTTCGCTGTAAGTAAGGCTGAGGTTATCTACAAGGAAGATGAGCGTGGTAAGCGTCTTGAGCCTTTCGAAGTTGCTATTATCGATGTTCCTGATGATTTCTCAGGTACAGTTATCAATATGCTCAGCATCCGTAAGGGTGAGCTCTCAGGTATGGCTCCATCAAATGGTGGAATGACAAGACTTGAGTTCAGAATCCCTTCAAGAGGTCTTATCGGATTCAGAGGAGACTTCCTTACAGCTACTAAGGGAAATGGTATTATCAATACTGTCTTTGACGGCTATGATTCATATAAGGGTGATATGTCCTACAGACAGAATGGTTCTCTGATCGCGTTTGAAGCCGGTACATCAATTACTTACGGACTTTTCAATGCTCAGGAAAGAGGTACACTCTTCATCGGAGCCGGTGTTGAAGTATATGCAGGTATGGTTGTTGGTGAGACAGGACGTGCTGAAGATATCGAAGTAAATGTATGTAAGACAAAGCATCTGTCTAATACACGTTCATCAGGAGCAGATGAGGCTCTTAAGCTTGTTCCACCAAAGCAGCTTTCACTGGAGCAGTCACTTGATTTCCTTGATACAGATGAGCTTCTCGAGATAACACCTAAGTCACTCAGAATAAGAAAGAAGATACTTGATTCAAGACTTAGAAAGAGAGAGCAGAGAAACGGCTAAACAAAGTCTTTAATTTACATAAAATTAGCAAAAATGCTTGCATAGAATCCACCTTATTTAGTATACTTAAATAGTATATTTGTTACGCAATCGGGGGGACAATATGGTAGAAAATAATAAGAGCTATGATGAGTTTACTATAAACTTTAAGCTTGAAGAGGGAGTACCTGTAGATCAGTATGAGCTTACGATGTTCAACTATGAATTCGTGGGTAATTATACTAAGTGCCAGGTTGTCGAGATTGATGGAGTAAGAGCACTGCAGTTTAAGATTCCGGCAACACTTCCGCTCGAGCAGTTTTTAAGAAAACAGCTCTATAAGGGTGAGTTCCTGTCATTACTTTCTAATATTATGAATCAGCTCATGTATTTTGACGAGAACAAGATGCCTCTTAACAAGCTTCTTCTTAACATTCATTACATGTATATCGAGCTTTCGACACTTGATGTTCAGCTTATATATATGCCGGTTGATAAGAAGTTTGCAGACTGCAATATTACAGAGTTCATACAGAATCTTATAAGTGGAATAAGATTTGCGAATATGGACTGTGTTGAGCTGGTAGATAAGATTCTTAAGTATCTGGACAGCAAGCTTATGTTTGATCTTAAGGATTTTTACAATTACGTACTTTCTCTTGAGCAGGATATGCTTCTGGAGGATGCTGAGACTGATGAGGAGAGACAGCATGGTTCTACCACAGTACTTGAGACCTCATCTAATTACAGTAACCCGGTTCCATATCTTCTCAGACTGAGGACGAATGAACTTATACCGATACTTACCAAAGAGTTTATGGTTGGTAAGTCTGCAGATTCTAATTATCAGATCATTGATAATAAGAAGGTCAGCAGACGTCATGCGATATTCAGAATCAGCAATGGCGAGTGTTATATAAGAGATAATGATTCGACAAATCATACCTTTGTTAATGGCAAGCTGCTTCAGCCGGGGGTTGAGATTATTCTCAGCAATGATGATTACATCAGACTCGGAGATGAGGAATTCAGATTCTGGATCAGATAATTAATACGAATTATTCATAGAGCTGCTTCTTGCAGCTCTATATTCATTTTTAACTTACGGAGGAAATAGTTATGGCACAACTCTGGGGCGGAAGATTCACCAAGGAGACAGATAAGCTTGTTTACAACTTCAATGCATCAATAGGTTTTGATCAGAAGTTTTTTAAGCAGGATGTAGAGGGGAGCAGAGCGCATGTTAAAATGCTTGGCAGCGTTGGCATCCTTACTGCAGAAGAAGTAGAGACAATACTTGGCGGTCTGGACAGCATTTATAAGGATGTTATGGACGGAAAGCTGGAGATAACTTCTGAATATGAGGATATCCACTCATTTGTTGAGGCAAATCTTATAGAGAGAACCGGAGATACAGGTAAGAAGCTTCACACAGGAAGAAGCCGCAATGATCAGGTTGCTCTTGATATGAGGCTTTATGTAAGAGATGAGCTTGATGAGACAAGAGATGTGCTGGTTAAACTCCTCAAGGTTCTTCACAGACTTATGATAGAGCATGTGGATACATATATGCCGGGCTTTACACATCTTCAGAAGGCTCAGCCGGTTACTCTGGCTCATCATATCGGTGCATACATGGAAATGTTTAAGAGAGATTACAAGAGACTTGGAAGCATCAGAGAGAGAATGAATGAGTGTCCTCTTGGTGCCGGTGCTCTGGCTGGAACAACCTATCAGCTGGATAGAAGGATGACAGCCGAGCTTCTTGGATTTGATGGTCCTACACTTAACAGTATGGATTCAGTATCAGACAGAGATTATGTAATTGAATTCCTGTCAGCTCTTTCACTTATCATGATGCATCTTTCAAGATTCTGTGAAGAGATAATAATGTGGAATTCCAATGAGTACAAGTTTATCGAGCTGGATGATGCTTATAGTACAGGAAGTTCCATCATGCCTCAGAAGAAGAATCCTGATATTGCAGAGCTTGTAAGAGGAAAGACAGGTAGAGTATATGGAGCTCTTACATCACTTCTTACAACTATGAAGGGCATTCCTCTTGCATATAATAAGGATATGCAGGAAGATAAGGAACTTACCTTTGATGCGATCGACACTGTTAAGGGCTGTATAGCGCTCTTTACAGGAATGATAGATACAATGTCCGTAAATAAGGATAGAATGAAGGACAGCGCTGCTAACGGCTTTACAAACGCTACAGATGCAGCTGATTATCTTGTTAAGAACGGCGTGCCTTTCAGAGATGCCCACGGCATCATAGGAAGACTTGTCCTTTATGCCATTGATCAGAATAAGAGTCTGGATGAGCTGTCTCTTGCTGAGTATCAGGAGATATGCCCTGTATTCAAAGAGGATATTTACGAAGCTATATCCATGAAGACTTGTGTAGAGAAGAGAAACACCATCGGAGCCCCGGGACCTGAAGCTATGAACGAGGTAATACGTATTAATGAAGAGTTCCTCAGTAACAAATAAAATATTTTTACTGATCTTTGCGATAATCGCCTTTATTCTGATTTCCAGATTCCTGGGAGTAGGTCCTTTTGCGCCTAAAGTTCCCAAAGAAGATATATGCAACAGCATAGATGAAGTATCTAAGCATGTATCTGACTATCTGGAGAGTGGACAGGAGGGTACCCTCACACTTTATATCAAGGATGTGAGTGAGTATGATCTGACTAAGATAAATTTCTATATTGATACTATGATGGGAAGCATAAGCAATATAAGAACCAGCATGTTCAATGCGGATCTTACGAAGGTTGAACTGGAGGTTCACCGTTCGGATTCGAGTTATGTTGTGGATGCTATAGTCGGTGATAAGCCTATTCCGGAAGGCAAAGATGAGGCGAAGAAACTTGAGAAAAAGGTCAGAGAGATCATGGCTGCCATTATTAAGCCGACCATGTCTGACTTTGAAAAGGAACTTGCTATACATGATTATATAGTAAATAACTGTGAATACGGCTTTTTCAATGATGATTCTGAGAGGGAATATAACGCTTACGGAGTACTGATAGAAGGTAAGGCTGTATGCAGCGGCTATGCTGCGGCTATGGATCTTCTTCTGAAATGCTCCGGCGTGGAGTCGAGATTTGTTGTAGGATATGCAGAGTCCAGTCAGAGAGCTGCAGATTCCAGCGGTGTAGAGGAAGGTAATAAGAAAAAGGATCTGAAGGCTGATAATCATGCCTGGAATCAGGTCAGAATAGACGGTGTCTGGTACAATGTTGATGCTACGTGGGACGATCCTGTAGGAAAGGGAGATGTCCTGTCTCATATGTATTTTAATATTGATGATGATCTTATGGGCATGACTCATGAGTGGAATCGTAAGGATTATGAGACCTGCAGCAGCATGGCATCAAATTACTATTGCAAGACCGGAACTAAGTTTAACAATCCTTCCGAACTTGAGAGTTATTCTAATTATTATTTTTCCAGTCATGGAAAAGGTGAACTTGAGTGTCAGATATCGGGCTTTGAAGTAAATGACAGTAATCTTCAGTTCCTGTTTGGTATAAACGGGGTAACAGGTGCAAGCTATGCTGTATCTGAAATGGGAGATTATAAGATACTGAACCTGATCGTTGAGTAAAGGTGTGAGATGAACAGCATAGATATAACAGATACCGGAAAATTTGTTAAAGCACTTCTGTCTGAGGATTTTTTTGCAAAAACACTTTTGTATTATGCAGAGATTAAAGGTGCTTGCAGGATAGAGATAGACGGCAGGGTCAATAAGGATTTTTATGATTCTGAGGATGAGAACCTTGTTACTCCGGGTGGCAGAGCTTTAGAATATATCAGATGGGGGAATATTAGGAATCAGTTTTTTGAAGGCATCAGAGGCAGTAGGCTTCCGCTAAGATTTTCTGTATCCCTTATCATGGATCCGGATTTCATATTTGAGTTTGTCAGGAGTTCCGGTGCCGGTATAAGACCTGAGGAAGTTGAATCACTCAATATAAATATAATGTATGACAGAGATAAGTTAACGGTTACTACCGGAAATTCTTACAAAATCTTTACGCTCGACAAGAGCTTTGAAACAATTTGGGATGCGTTTGTGCATAATACCTTCAAAGAACTCTATATTCTATGATTTTCTTCGATAAATTTGTGCATTTTTGTAGATTAATTTTGTTGATTTTTAACAGACTAAATGTTACAATCAATGTAACAATTAATTAACAAATTAAACCATCCTTTTCGAGAAAAACCTCAGTTTTTATATGCTGGGGTTTTTCTTGTTGTAGGAGAAAATGTAACATTTGATATATTAGCACTCTCAAGACTTGAGTGCTAATTTTTGATTGACTTTTATTATACTGAGTATTAAAATTCTGTTTGTTGAATTAAAAATATTATATTTATATAGAAAAGAGGTAGTGCGTAATGTCAACAGAAAAGGGTAATTTAACTATTAATAGTGAGAACATATTTCCCATCATCAAGAAGTGGCTTTATTCTGATCATGACATTTTCATCAGAGAGCTTATATCTAACGGCGTAGATGCTGTTACAAAGCTTAAGAGACTTTCTTCTATGGGAGAGGCTGAGATTCCTGAAGGAGAGAAGTTCAGCGTTAAAGTTATGTCCAGTCCTCTGGATAAGACTATTACCTTTATAGATAATGGTATCGGTATGACAAGGGATGAGGTTGATAAGTATATCAATCAGATTGCATTTTCAGGTGCGCAGGATTTCCTTGAGAAATATAAGGATAAGGATGCGAATGACCAGATAATCGGTCATTTCGGACTTGGTTTCTATTCAGCATTCATGGTTGCTGATAAGGTTACTATTGAAACATGTTCATATCAGGAAGGTGCACAGCCGGTTTACTGGGAGAGTGACGGCGGAACAACCTATGAGATGGGCGAAGGTAATTACACAGAGCGTGGTACAAGAATTACTCTTTACCTTTCTGATGACAGCCTGGAGTTCTCAAATGAGTTCCGTGTAAAGGAGATAATCGGAAAGTACTGTTCATTCATGCCTGTTGAGATCTACTATATCAATGAGGATGAAGCTAAGAAGCAGGATAAGGAAGCTGCTGTTGATGCAAAGGCTAAGGTAAGAAAGGCTGAGGAGGATGACTTCATCGGCGGTTCTGATGAGACTTCAAAGACTGAAGAGGCTGAGGCAGAAGCAGCAGATACAAAGGAAGAGGATGACAGCCCTAAGCCGCTCAACGATATCAATCCACTCTGGATGAGAACGCCTGGTGACTGTACAGATGAGGACTATAAAGACTTCTATCAGAGAGTGTTCTATGATTTCAAGGAGCCTATGTTCTGGATACATCTCAATATGGATTATCCGTTCAACCTTAAGGGTATCCTCTATTTTCCAAGACTCAATCCTACAATGGATCAGTTAGATGGTAAGGTTAAGCTCTACAACAATCAGGTATTCGTAGCAGATAACATCAAGGAAGTTATTCCTGAGTTCCTGCTTGTACTTAAGGGAATAATCGATTGTCCTGATCTTCCTCTTAATGTATCAAGAAGTGCACTTCAGAATGATGGTTTTGTAAAGAAGATATCTGACTACATCACAAAGAAGGTGGCTGATAAGCTTACTGGAATGTATAAGACTGATAGAGAGCGTTACGAGAGCCTCTGGGAGGACCTTTCTCCATTTATCAAGTTCGGCTGTCTGAAGGATGATAAGTTCAATGAGAAGATGGAGAAGACAATGATCTTCCGTAATCTTGAGGGTAAGTACATTTCCCTTGAGGATTATCTTGAGGCTGCTAAGGATAAGCATGAGAACAAGGTGTTCTATGTAAGTGATGAGCAGACACAGGCACAGTATATTGAGATGTTCAAGAAAGAGGGTATGGATGCCATCTTCCTTACACATAATATAGACAGTCCATACATCACAAGTATGGAAGCTAAGAACGATAAGGTTAAGTTCCTGAGAATAGATTCTGATATCAGTGAAAATCTTAAGGGCGAAGACCTTGCCGAAGACACAGCAAAGGAATATAATGATAAATTAACGGAGGTCTTCAAGAAGGCACTTGGCAAGGAGAAGCTGAAGCTTGAAGCTCGTTCTCTTAAGGATGAGACTGTTTCTTCTATGCTTATCCAGTCCGAGCAGGAACGTCGTATGGCTGATATGATGAAGCTGTACAGCTTTGGCGGAATGAGCCCTATGGACTTTGGCGCAGAGGCAGAGACACTCATATTAAATGTCAACAACAAGCTGGTTAAGTATATTCTGGATAATCCGGAAGCTGAAAATACAAATACTATATGTGCACAGCTTTATGATCTTGCAGTGCTTGCAAACAGACCACTCACAGCTGAAGAGCTTACAGGTTTTGTAAAGAGAAGTAATGAAATACTTAATATGATGATTTAAGGAGAATTCTTGATGAGAATTTATAACACGCTGACCAGAAGAAAAGAAGAATTTGTACCTATTACACCGGGGAAGGTCGGAATATATGTCTGCGGTCCAACTGTATATGATTTTATCCATATCGGAAATGCAAGACCACAGATCATATTCGATACACTCAGAAGATATCTTGAGTATAAGGGATATGAAGTTAACTATGTTTCAAACTTCACCGATGTAGACGATAAGATTATCAAAAGAGCCAACGAAGAGGGCGTTGATTCATCTGTAATATCCAAGAAGTATATAGCAGAATGTCTTACAGATATGGAAGCACTCAACGTTAGACAGGCGTGCGTACATCCTCAGGCAACCAAGGAAATTCCTGATATGATAGAACTCGTTCAGACTCTTATCGATAAGGGCCATGCATACGAGAAGAATGGTACTGTATACTTCAGAACCAGATCTTTCAAGGATTACGGAAAGCTGTCACATAAGAATATAGATGAACTTGAGTCAGGACACAGAGCTGAAGCTCATGCACTGAAGGTAAGCGGAGAAGATGAGAAGGAAGATCCACTGGACTTCGTACTCTGGAAACCTAAGAAGGAAGGTGAGCCTTCATGGGCATCTCCATGGGGAGAAGGCCGTCCGGGATGGCATCTTGAGTGCTCATGCATGTCCAAGAAGTATATCGGCGGAACCATAGATATTCACGCAGGTGGAGAGGATCTTATATTCCCTCATCATGAGAACGAGATTGCCCAGAGTGAGGCTGCTAACGGAACAGAGTTTGCACATTACTGGATGCATAACGGATTCCTCAAGATTAACGGTGATAAGATGTCCAAGTCACTTGGCAACTTCTTTACCGTAAGAGATATCTGCAAGCAGTGCGACCCTCAGGTATTCAGATTCTTCATGCTTTCTGCTCAGTACAGAACACCGCTTAATTTCTCTAAGGAGCTTGTAGAGGATGCAGCTAAGGGACTTGAGAGAATCCTTAACGGAGCTGAGAAGCTTTCAGGAATCATCGCAAAGGATAACAAGAAACCTGTATCTGACAAGGAGAAGGAGCTTCTTGAGACAGAACTTCCTAAGTATGTAGAGAAGTTTGATAATGCGATGGATGATGATTTAAATACAGCTGATGCGGTATCATCTATATTTGAACTGATAAGATTTACAAATGCTAATACAGACGAGAATTCTTCATCTGATTTTGCAAAGGCATTATATGATACACTCTTCAAGCTCTGCGATACTGTTCTCGGTATCCATATCGAGCGTAAGGAAGAGAAGATGGATGATGATTTCGTAGCAGAGATTGAGAAGCTTATTGCTGACAGAACAGCTGCAAAGAAAGAGAAGAACTTCGCTCTTGCTGATGAGATAAGAGCAAAGCTTCTTGATATGGGAATCGTCATTGAAGATACCAGAGAGGGTGTAAAGTGGAAGAAGGCCTGAGCGTAAATAAGAAATATTCAATGTATTCGCCGCTTACTCTGGCATATCTGGGTGACAGTGTGTTTGATCTTAAGATCAAGGATTACCTTGTGAGTCATCACAATATGCAGGTTGAAAAGTTTCATCAGAGAGTATCTAAGATAGTATGTGCCCGTAATCAGGCTGCATTTATGGATAACAATATGGACTTCTTTACTGAAGAAGAGATTGAGATCTATAACAGAGGCCGCAACGCATCGGTACATACTAAGGCGAAGAATGCATCTATGGCTGAATATAAGAAGGCGACCGGATTTGAGGCTGTAGTCGGCTATTTACACCTATGTGGTATGGAAGACAGACTCAGCACTCTAATTGAGAAGATACTCTCGGTGGCCGGTGAACTGGTAGAGGAAGAATAAATATGCCTGATAAGAAGAATTATAAGGATAATTATAAGGCTCCGGCTCCTGAGATTCAGGAAGAAAGCGGAGATATCATAGAGGGACGTAATGCGGTAATAGAAGCAGTACGTTCAGGAAGAGTTCTGGATAAACTTTATATACAGGAAGGTCTTCAGGATAATTCCATAAACAGTATAGTTTCAAAGCTTAAGGGAACAGGTACTGTTATTAACAGAACTAAAAAGCAGATAATGGATCAGATGTCTGTTACAGGAAAGCATCAGGGTGTTATAGCCAGATGTGCTGCTTATGAATACAGCGAGATAGAGGATATCTTTAAGCTGGCTGAGGAACGCGGCGAAGATCCCTTTGTTATCATCCTGGATGAGATAGAGGATCCTCATAACCTTGGAGCTATCATAAGAACTGCAAATCTTGCAGGTGCTCACGGAGTTATCATCTCCAAGCACAGAGCAGCAGGACTTACAGCTGTTGTTGCCAAGGCTTCTGCCGGAGCGCTTAACTATACTCCGGTTGTAAAGGTAACTAATATATCAAAGACCATCGAAGAACTTAAGGACCGCGGTATGTGGTTTGCCTGTGCTGCTATGGACGGAGATGTAATGTATAAGTGTAACCTTAAAGGTTCCATCGGCCTTGTTATAGGCAACGAGGGAAGCGGCGTATCAAGACTGGTCCGCGAGAAATGCGATTTTACCGTATCTATTCCGATGAAGGGAGAAATCGACTCACTTAATGCATCGGTTGCTGCAGGCGTGTTGGCCTATGAGATAGTTAGACAGAGGATGAATTAAATGTCTGATAAGGAATACAGCTTATTTTCTGATAAGGATCTTGTCGCTATGGCAGGACACGGAGACCTTGCAGCTGAGGAGTATCTGCTTAATAAGTACAGCAGTCTTGTCAGGTATGAGATAAGATTTCTCTATATTGCAGGGGCAGAGGTTGAAGACCTGATGCAGGAAGGTATGATAGGCCTCTTTACGGCTATCAGAAGTTACGATATTGAATCAGAAGTACAGTTCAGTACATTTGCTACGACATGTATAAGAAACAAGGTAAAGACTTATATTACTTCAGCTAACAGAAAAAAGCATATTCCGCTTAATACATACATTTCAATCTATGCAGGAGAGCATGATGAGGATGACGCTCCGATTCTTGACCTGCTTATAGATGATTCGCCAAGTCCGGAAGAAAAGGTTCTTAAAGACGAACGTATGAAGGAAATGTACGAAGAGATAGACAGAAAGCTTTCGCCTGTTGAGAAGAAGGTTGTAAGGCTTTATATACAGGGCGCTTCGCATTCCGAAATTGCGAGAGCTATCGGCAAAGAAGAGAAGGCTGTCAGCAATGCCCTTACACGCATACGCAATAAGCTTAAAGGGCAATAAACTAATTGACAAAATGCCTCTTATATTTTATTATTAGATGGCTGTTTAATGCTGTTATAGCTCAGACGGTAGAGCGCAACATCGGTAATGTTGAGGTCACGGGTTCGATTCCCGTTAGCAGCTTACGAAAAAAGCCGGAAGCATTTATAAAAAATGCTTTCGGCTTTTTGTTTTATGTATTATAATCTCTTACATAGGAGGTATATGTATATGGGTATTTTTACAGATATGCTTGAGAAGCTAACAGACAGTTCTGATGATCTTGCAATTGCAACTGCAGCACTTTCCATCTACACGGCTGCAAGTGATGGAACAATTACTCTTGATGAGTTCCTTGAGGTCGGACTTAGCGTTGGCGCTATTAACAGTAAGCAGAAGATTTCTGACGAAGCAAGAGAGAAGATTAAGGCAATATCCCTGAATCATAGTATTACCTGGGATGAGGTAAAGGGATACCTTGATAAGATTTCCATGAAGAATCTTCTGGATATGGAAAAGGGAATTAAGGAGATAGTTCTGGCATCTGATGGGACAGATGATGCAGAACGTAAAGTAATTGAAGACTTCAACAGCTATGTTGACAGCAGATCATAAATAAATTAAAACGAAGGAAGAACAGACCGCA
>JAEEGL015392783.1_pt1 | contig 12689 bp, 6 predicted proteins | sample 9134231 | NCBI WGS metagenome assembly JAEEGL01 (sample SAMN16246548, study PRJNA631951) | gut metagenome | biome: gut microbiome; feature: rumen; material: fiber-attached | host: Bos | place: Iran: Karaj | collected 2018-10
ATTAGTATCTATTATTCGAGAAATAAAAATACATTCACATTAAAGAATTATTTAAACTCTTCTTTTCTTTTAATTCAGATATATCTTGAGCAATTAAAAAAAATCATAGCTTATTATATTTTATATAAAAAAGAAATAAATATATATTTCTTTTTATTAATTTACAGTGTTATTGGAATTATTTTTGGATTTATTGTTTCTGTTATCTATTTTTTTTTTAATAAAGCATTTTTTTTGTTAGAAATTGATGTGTTTACATATATTCTTGATCTTAAAAAAGAATGTGAATCTTTTAATGATTATTTATATCATTTAAAATTTTTTTTGGGCTTATCAATTATAAGTGGGACGAAAAATTTATCAGAATGTTTAATTTATAAATTTTTTTGTCCTTGGTTTTTTGGAGTAAGTTTAGTCATTACTCAATTTATTTTTCATGTGTATTCTTTTAATTTAAAAGAATTACCCATTTTATTCATTTTATTCATTTTAATTTTTGTTTGTTTAATTTTTAATGAACAAATAATTTGTAATTTTTGGGGTTTAAATACTAACACAAAAAAAGAAATTACAAAAAGAGCAATTTTAGAAATTCATTCTATATTAATTGAAGATGAAAGTAGTGATGATGAAAATAATAAAAATGGTGATATTTTTTAATTTTTATATAGAATAAAAATTAAATAAAAATAAAACAAAATAAATAACATATAATTTAATAATTAAAAAAACAAAAATAAAGAAAAAAACAACTTTAAAGAAGTGAGAAACAATTAAATAAAAATTATTGATTTAAAAAGTGAATAATTTTAGGATAAATATCATTAACAGCATCAAAAGACCAAAGAAAATCAATATGATTATAATTTTCTATAAAAGGGATTTGAATTAAATGTTTATTTTTAATTTTATCAACAGTTTCTTTAACATCAATAGGATTACTAAAAGGATCAACATCAGAAGTAAATAATAAACTTTTAATATTCCAATTATATAAATTATCTAAATTATAAACTGGTGGTTCTTCAGAATTATAAATTCTTAAATTTTCTTCTTTTCCATAATCAAATTTCTGCATTTTTTTCTTTTTAAAAACTTGAATCCAATGTAATAAATTTTTTTTTGAAGTTCCACCAGGTTCAAAATATAATAAATTTTCAACCAAATTAGTAGAATTAACTCTATAAGTTTTTCTAACTTCAAAAGCAGAAGATAATAAATTCCAACAATAATCAGTTTGATTTTTACAAACATAATATAATAATTCACCTAAATAATCATATCTAAAAACATTTTCAAAAGGGAAATAATTTAATATATTAGTACTAGCAAATAACTTAACATATATACTTAAAGCATTATTAACATTTGGAACAGTTCCAACTGTGATAAATTTATTTATTGAATTTTCCATAAAATCTGGATTTGTCATATATTGTAAGAAAAATATTAATGATCCTTGACTATGACCAATATAATTTATTTTATTTTTTTTTGTTTTTTCCTTAATGAAATTTATTATTGTTGGTAAATCACTTTCTGCCATGTCTGTAAAGGAAAAATTCCAATATAATTTATTATATAAATCACTTGAATCATATGATTTATTTGTATGTTTATATGAAAATAAATTTCCTCTTATATTTGATATGAAAACATCATAATTATTATTTGATAAAATAAATGGTAATGAATTATTTTGTAATGCAAACCATGTAAATGAATCATCTAATAATCCATGTTGAAGTAATATTACTTCCTTTTCTTTTTCTAAAAATTTTTTTTTTGAATTTAATTTATCTGGAATTCTCCATAAATTTAATATGTATCCATCATTTGTTGTTAATTCATATTCTTCAAATGAATATCCATAGTTGTTTATTATTGTTTTGTAATCTAAAAATTCTTTTGATGATATATTTGATATTACTAATGTTAGGAATATGAATTTGATTAACATTTTTTTTAATATGTAATATTTTTTTTTTGGATATTTATAGAATGTGATTATGGAGAAATATTTATAATCTTTTTTTTTGAAGATTTTTTTATTTTATTTTTTTTTTTGGGGATTGTAGATTTTGGAGTTTTTGTTTTTTTTAAGGTTTTGTTTAAAGATTTTTTATTTTTTATTCTTGGTTTGTTTGTTTTTTTATTTTTTTTTGATTAATGAACTTATTTTTTTTAAGTTCTTATTTACTTTTTTATGTTATTTTTATAGTCCTGTTATTGAACAAGATGGAATTTATATTATATTATAATGGATAAAAAATTTAGGAATAAATTTACTCATTATGATTTTAAATAATAACTTCTATACAAAAAAAGTAAAAGTTATTTTATATTTCCTTTTTTAAGAAAACCAAATTTAATCATTACTTCATTATTTTTAGCTTTGATCTTTGTAAAAAATAATTAATTTGATATTTTAAAAAAGAATATTTGTATATATATTATTTAATTTTTTATATAAATAATAAACGATATTTTAAAAAAACTATAAAGAAAATACAAATATGAAATATATAATAAGTAAATATATAATCATTACAAAAAACCATAGAAACATATTTAAATAAATTTATCGATAATATTATTTATTTTAAACAGACACTTATTTTTCTTTTTTAAGGCAATATATCTAATTAAAGCCATTATAATAGAAACAGGAAAAGGAATTAATAAAGAAGTGAATATACTAATTAAAGTTCCTTTAATTAGTTCATTTTGACTATTACAATATATTGCACAAAAAGTACTACAATAGTACCAGAAAAAAAACATAAAAATAAAATTTAAAGTAAAAAAGAAACTTAATTTAATTCTTAATCCACATAAAATTTTCTTTACTTTTTTTTTATATTCTTCTTTATCATAAATATTATTTGTTGCTTCTTTAAAAGCATCTTTTGAATTTGATAGAAAATTTAAAAAAAACATTATTAAGAATCCAATTAATAAAGAATAAATACTTTTAGGCAATGAAGAAAAAAAATCTAAAACTCCATCATTATGATACATTTCAGAAATATAATCATCTGAAAAAAAAATAGCATTTAAAAATAATTCTAAAGAAAAACTAAATATCATAAAATAGATTTTAATAACTCTTAATTCTAAAAAAATTTCAGAAATAAAAGTATTAAAAATAATTTGTTCTTCTAATATATATCCCCAAATTAATTGTAAGAAACTTCTTTGATCTAATTTTAAAGCTTCTTCAAATTCTAAATCAAAATAATCATTTGAAGTTAAATATTGATTTGAATGTTTTTTTTTAATTTCTTCTTCATTTTCTTTTACTTCAATAGCATTAATTAATTTATTATCAGAATCATTTTTAATAATTTTTTTATTAATATGATTTAATTCTTTAAAGAAAGTACTTCTTCTATTTATTTTTGAATTTCTAGGATTTTTATATATTGAAATTGAATCTCTTAATTCATTATTATTTAACTTTTCGAAAGTTTTCTTTGATAAACTTGTAGGTATAATATCAATAAAACTATTTCTTATTTTTGTAGGTAACTTAGAAGTACTTTTTCTTATGTGAAATGAATTTTTATTTGATATATTTTTTATTGAATATATATCATCAAAATTATTTAATATTGAATGATTATCTATTATACTATTTTTCTTTGAATTTACTCTTTTTGATTTATTATTTTCCTTTGATGAATTTGAATAATCATTTGAAATAATATTTGAATTTCTATTTGAACTTTCATCTGAAGAATTTATATCAAAAATAACTTTGTCTTTTAAATTTTCTAATGAACTTTTTTGCTTTTGATGATTAAATGTACTTTTTCTTCTTGGAGGATTACTAGTTCCATTAGTTAAACTATTTCTAATATTTAATTCTTCAGTTTCTTTTACATCAATATTATTTTTATTATTATGTTTATCAATTCCTTTTTCATAATATTGTAAATATAAATAATTCTTTATTGGTCTTAATCTTTTTTTAAGAAAAATAAAGAAAAAAATTAATTCTATTAAAATTAATCCCATCATAATCCAATTTCCTAAATTTTTATTCATTTTTTTCCACTTAAAAACATATTGATAACATTTAGCAATAATAATATTAGTTTTATATAAATTAGAAGTAAAAGCTTTTTTAATATTTCCAAAATTAACATTAGTATTTTCATTTAAGAGATCATCATATTTTTTATCAGATGATTCAGGAATACATTCACAATTAACATATAAATCATTATAATCTATTTTAAAATTTGGACAATTATCTTCACAAAAAGTTTGATTTTGAAAATAATCATTTTTTCTATCTAAAAGAATAACATCAGTTCCATTTTCATTTGTAAATGAAAAACAAATATCATTAAAAAAATCATCTGTTGGATCAAAAGCATTTATTCCTAAATTATTTAAATAATTTGCACTATCAATATCAAAGTTAATATTAATTAATGGTTTTTTTATATTTATATTTATATCTTTACAATATGAAGTATCTAATTCAATTCCATTTTGAGTATATAAAAAAAATTCTACTTTATTTACTGGTGAATTTGTTATATTTTGATCTATTTTTATCATTATAATTCTATCTTCTTCTGATAATTTATATTCTTTTCTTAATATATCAATACATTCATTTAATTCAATTATTGATAATTTATTCTTTTCATTATTTAAATTTGCTTCATATTCATCTTCAACATCATAGATTATAATATCAAAATGTTCACCATCAATAATATTATTTGGATTTATATAATCTTCTAAATTATTATCTATAACATCTATTATTTCATTTAAATTCATATCTTTTTTTATTTCTGAATTTTCTTCTTCACTTATATTTTTTTTACATGAATTTATTTCATTTTTTGAATATGAATATGTTCCTTTTGGACAAGTTAAATAACAATTGTTGTGATAAAGATATAATGTATTTTCACATACTTTACAATTATTATTATTTATTTCTCCTTCTCCATTACAATATTTACATGTTGAGTAACATTCAATAAATTTATTTTGAGTTAAATTATAATAATAATTTTCTACTTTTTCTGTTGGGAGATAACAATTATTATTTAATAAAATATAATCTGATTTACAAGAAATACAATTTTGACTTAAAATATCTTGTTTTTTTGTACATGAATTACATCTTTCATAACATTCTTCAAATTGTTTTGTATCTGAATTAAAGAAATAATAATTATTATTAGTTTCTTTTAACCAACATTCATTTTTATTTTCTACTGGATAATAAATATAATTATTTCCACAATCAATTAAATTTTCATTTGATAATGTTATATAATGTTTACAACTTTCACTACAAATATAATATTTTTTTTCTATTTTATCAAAATACCATTCTTCCTTTTTATCATTTAAATTATAACATTCTGTATTTATTTCAGGAGAATAATAATAATTATCATTATTATCACATTCAGTACATTCACTTGGGATTTTATTACAATTTAAACAACCAATATTACATTTTAAAGAATTTATTTTTATTGAACACATTTTACTTTGATAAGTTTCATTGGAATAAATATAATAATTAATTGTTGATAAAACAACATTTGGTGAAGATAATGTATTTTTAAATTTTAATAATGAATTTTCTGTTATTTCATATAATTGAGTATTATCATTTATTAAATTAAATGTTGTTCCTGTATTTGAATAATATATTTCTAATTGGGAATTATTAGGTAAATCAATAAATTTAAAAGATAAAATATTATTAGTTTTTTTATTAATAGCATCAAATAAATCATCAATATTTTCATTTATAATTAATTCATTAATAACATATAAATTATCAATATCTATACATTGAGGAAAAAATAAAGAATAAACAAAAATTTTATTTTCTTTATAAGTTCCAAAAATAATAAAAGCTAATTTAGAATCAAAATAAGAAATTTTAGTAGAATGAGCTTCAGAATCTTCCTTTAACAAAATATAAAATTCATTAATGAAATTATAGGATAAATCTAATCTATTACAATATATTTTACTACTTTGAGAACAACAAGCTAAAAATTCATTATTAAATTTTTCAATATTAAAATCTCGAATATCATTAGTACAACTTTTTAAAAAAGAATAATATTCATCAGTTAAAGAAATATAATTATTATAAGAATTATTTCCATTTTCATTTCTAATAATTTTAATACATTGAATTGAATTATCACTTTTTTGAACAGAGCAAACAAAACGAAAATTAGAACTAGAAGTAATTGATGATGAAATATCAATAAATTTAATACTATAAGAAGGATTTAATCCAATTTCTTTTGGTTGAGAATATAAATAAACTTTAAATGAAGTAGTATTTTGATATAAATCAAATATTTTTGGTGTTTCATCATATAAATAAATACATGGCATTCTAATATTATATATTATTTTCTCACAATAAAAAAAAGATATTTTATTATATTCTTCTTCTAATGTATTTTCTGATACAAAAGTAGTTATTTCTCTGTCTGCATTTATATATGATACTTCAATTATACCTTGATAAAGTGTTATTATTGTTAAAGTATTTTTTCTTTCTACTAAAGAAGAAATATATTCATTTTGATGATCAGAAAATTTTTCGGAAGAAAGTGTTTGATTTATAATAATATAAACATAATTATTTGAAGGGAAATATATTCTATAATTATTTATATAAATAGTTGATTGATAATATTTAATTGTTGATGATGTAGTGGTTATTTTTCCATCATTATATATTTTTATAAATTTTTCATGGGCAGTTAATTGAATGTAATTTTCTCCAGTACCAATTATTGAGAAAAATCCTTTTTCTACTGAATTTATTGCTTTTGGTAATGAAATCAATGATTGAGAATTTGAGGTAATTAATAATATTATATTTAGGATATATGGGAGAAACGACATTTATTAAAAATGTTTTTTTTTATAAATATGATATTTAGGAAAATATGTTTTTGTTATAAATTTTTTTTTTGATTTTTTTTTTTTTTTTTGATATTTTTCTTTCAAAAAAAATTAAGATAAAAATGAATGTTTTTATTGTATTATTATTATAATTTTATATTTTGAAATTTTCATTATCTTTTTTAAATCTTATTTTAAGATAATTAAAATATATATAATATAATAAAACCAAAAGTTTAATTAAATTTTAACATTAAATTTTCGAAAAAAAAATATATAAAAGAAATCAAAAAAAAAAATGTCATCTAAAGATTATGAAATTTTAGAAGGAATAGGAAAAGGATCTTTTGGAAAAGTATACAAAGTAAGAGAAAAATCAACAAATGAAATATATGCTTTGAAAAAAATAGATCTAGAATTTATTAAAAAAACAGATTTTGAACAAATAGAACAAGAAATTCAAATGTTAATTCAAATGAATTGTGAACACTCAAATAAATTATATAAATATTTTAAAGACAAAGAATATTATTATTTAATATTAGAATTTTGTGATGGAACATTAGAAAAAGAAATTAAAAAAAAAAATGGTTTTACAATAGAAGAAATAAAAAATATATTAAATCAATTAAATAAAGTATTTAAATTAATGTTAAAGAAAAATATAATTCACAGAGATTTAAAGCCAGAAAATATATTAATAAAATATATTGATGAAAAGAAAAATAAATTTAAAATAAAATTAGGAGATTATGGTTTAGCAAGAAAAATAAATAAAGAAGCTTCAACCGTATGTGGTTCATATACTACAATGGCACCTGAAATTCAATTAGGATATAATTATAATAATAAATGTGATCTTTGGAGTATTGGCATTATTATTTATTATATGCTTTTTGTTGAATATCCTTTTAAAAATATAGAAGAAATTACTTCAAATAAAAAAAGAAAAGTTTGTAATGATGATTCTTTAAATAATTTAATGAATAATCTTATTTGCTTTAGTCCTGATAAAAGAATTAATTGGGATGATTATTTTAATCATCCATTTTTTCAAAAGAATACTTTTGATTATTTAAATTCTGAACTTGATTTTATTCTCTGTGAATTTCATGTTTTAAAACAATATTTATGGAAACATTTTAAATTAATTAATTCTTTTGATGAAGTTGAAAAAGAAAATAAAAATTGTAAAGGAAGAAGAAATGAAAATGAAATAAAAAATAATTGTGTTATTTTAATTGATGGTAAAACAATTAATTTTACTTATACCTTTAGATTTGATTCTGAAGGGAAATATAAAATAAGATATTATTTTGAAGACAATATTAATAATTTCAATTATTTATTTTTTGATTGTCGAGAATTAACAAATTTAGATTTTTCTAATTTAAATCATAATAATATTATTGATGATGTTAGTTATATGTTTTATAATTGTGTTTCTTTAATTGATTTAAAGTTAGATAATTTAAATTTGAGTTCTGTAACCAATTTAAATTGGATGTTTTATAATTGTAATTCTTTAAAACATTTAGATTTATCTAATATAATAATAAATAATATTAACCAAGCAACTTTTATGTTTGCAAATTGTATTTCTTTAATTACTTTAAATTTAGATGGTTTTAATATTACAAATGATTCTGATGTTTCTTATATGTTTTATAATTGTACTTCTTTAAATACAATAAGTTTAAAGAATTTTAATTCTAATAATGTTAATAATATGTGGTGTATGTTTTATAATTGTTCTTCTTTAAATAATTTACAATTAGGAAATTATAATATTAATGATATTCCTTATTTATGGAAAATTTATTCAGGATTAAATAAATAATAAAATTAATAAAAAAAATAAATATCAAAAATATATTTTATTTAGAAATATTAATGTTATTATATAAACTATTATTGAAAATCATCGCTGGAATAAATTTAGAATATTCATATTTAAGTTTCTCTTTATCATCTTAATTTTTACATTTTTTTCTTTTATAATATTTGTTTAAAAATATTATAAAGATATTAAATTATCTTAATTAATTGATATTTATATTTTATATTTATATTTTCTTTTTTTCTTATAAATCTAATTAAAGGTATTTTTCCACGTCTATTTTATTATTTTAATTTTTTCATCTTCTTCTATGAAAATAAAATATATTAAAAAAATTAAATTATAATTATTATATATATTATTTCTATTTTATTAATTAATAATTCTAGAGCTATTTAAATTTGATTCTTTAAAAAAATAAAAATACACAATTAAGCAAAACTATTACTGGATGCATCATCTAATTCTTCGATTAAAATATCATTAATTTCTTTATTTCCTCTTTCACTGATTTCATTTTTTGTGTTATCATTCAATCCCCAAAAATTACAAATAATTTGTTCATTAAATACTAAACAAAAAAAAATTAATATCATAAACACCAAAATATCAAAAATGAAATAAATCATGGAATTTTTTTTTTGAAAGAAAATTGTTAATTGATAGATTAATGCATTTATAGCAAGAGTAATTCCAAAAAACCAAGGCTTAAAATTTTTAAAAAATAACCATATAAAAGTAAAAGTGATTCCATTACTTAAAGAAACAATAAATAAATTAAAAATTTTAAAATTTTTAAAATTAATTATTTCATTATACACATCAACAATTATATATTTTATGTGAAAAAAATAATTAATAAATGATAATATTATTAAAAATAATAATTCAAAACATCCAAGAATCAATAAAACAAAATTAAAGTTAAATATTTCTGAATAAAATATTTGATAACTAATAACACAATTTATTGGGTTTGTTAAATGAATTAATATAGTTCCTAAAAACAATAACCAATCATTAAAATGAATCAATTGTAATTTTTTCTCAGAAAAATGAAAGAAATATAATAATCCAATACTTATCATTATTATAGATAAAATATGATGTTTTTCTAATTTTAATTTGAATATTAATTTTGAGAAAATCCATAAAGAAAGAATTTCTAAACAATAAGTAGAAGAAAGAAAATCAAATTTTATAAATTTTGAAAAAAAAATAATTTGAAAAGAACGAATTAAATCTAAAATTATCATTATTATTATTAATATTATAATTTTATGATTCATTTTAGGAGTTTCTTTATCTATATCAGAGTTTTTTTTTTTAAAACAATAAATCAAATAAAGTATTCCATTAATAATGATGTAACCTAAATTTTCACTAAAAGTTTGAATTGTTTCATTAAATTCAATGAATTTTTTATTTACAAATAAATTCATATGAAATAAAAATGGAATTATAAAAAACATTAATAAATCCTTTTTATTTCCAATTGAAAATGAAAAAATTTTTCCCATTTAATTATTAATTAAGATTATTTAAAAATTGATTAAAATATTATTGTTTATAAATAATTAATTAAAATAACTATATAAACTAAAAAAAATAAAATTTTTATTAAAAATTACTCTATGAAAGAATCAAAATCAAAATCAAAAGTGACATTAGTTATTAATTCATTAATTTCTGTCATTCCTCTTTTACAAATTTCTTCTTTTGTATTTTTGTTAAAACCACAAATATAACAAATTATTTGTTCATTAAAAATGAAACAAAAAAATAATTCAATTAACATAATAATTATTGAAATAATAAATTTTAAATTAAGTTTTTTTTCATCCAAAAAATTCCCAATCAATACAAAAGAAATATGTTCTATTACTATTGAAGTAATAAAAAACCAAGGTCTAAAATTTTTCATAACTAACCAAATTAAATTCCCATCTAATCCTTTTATTAATATTATTATTAAAAAAAGAAACAAATCACAACAATTAAAATCCTTAAAACCTTCAATAATATTTAAATTTTTAAAAAATATATTATAATAATTTAGTAATTCAATTAGTAAAACAGTAATAGTTGCAATTAAGCCATTTAAAAATAAAAAAAAATGAATTTTTATTTTCTTATGATATAAAATATAATGACCTAAAATATTTGAAAAAGAAGATAAATAATGAATTATGATACATGCAGATAAATGAACAATATAAGGTTTTGTTAATGTTTCATATAAAATATATATAATGCTTGTTCCAATAAATATTATTAGAATCGAGAAAATATGATGTTTATGAATTTCAATTTTAAAAAGTAATTGTGAAATCAAAGATAACACAATAATACGTAAAAAAAAAAATTTATGTTCTTCAAATTTTTTATAACGAGAAAAAAATAATAAAGAATAAAGTGTCAATAATTCTAATAAAATTACTAAAAATAAAATAATAATCTCATTATACGTAATATTGCTTTTACTATAACTTATTTTATTTTCCTCTTTTTTTTGTTTACATTTTTTTTTAATTAAAAATCCTCCATTAATTAAAATATAACCAATATATGTGGAACAATAATACAGTCTTAATTTAAGTATATTAGGATTATTAGGTTTATTAGAAAAATTAAGATTACAAAAATATTTTTTAAATAAAACAGATATAATATAAACAACTGGACATATAATATATATCATTAATTCTCTTTTTTTCCAATTTTTTCCTAATTTAAACAGTTTTCTTTTCTCTTTCATTTTTTAAAAATAAATCTAAATAATTATATAAAAAAAGAAAAAAAAACATACAAAAAAAATCACAAAAAAAAATAAATTCATTTTGGATTTATTAATAAACAAAGGAATATTTAATGTAATTTCTTTTTAATTTCTAAAAATGATTGTTGAGTTTGTTGAAGAACTTGTTGTATATTATCACAATTTCCTTCACTACTTAGAAGTTTATCATTAATATCATTAAGTGATTTTGCAATATCATTAACCTCGACTAAATAATCTTTTTCGATTTTATTTTCTCTGGCAAAAACAGATTCAGTTTGTTCGTCACTTTTTCCTTCTTCTTTTTCGAATCCTTTGACCATTTCATCATGTTCATTTAGAGTATTTTCTAATTGAGCTACTTTATCTTTAATAGAAGCAATAGCATCCAAAACTAATTCAGCATTAACACATTCATCATTTTCATCTTCTTTCATTCCTTCTTCAGGAGGAACAACTTCTTCTACTTTTTCTTCTTGTTTCATTTCTACAGGTTGAGGTAATTGTTGTACTAATATTTCAGGTAATTCACCAACGACTTCTTCTATTAAGTCTTCAACATCATTTTCAAATCCATTTTCATTTAAATCATTTACAAATTCTGTTGTTAATTCTTCTACTGTTTTATCCACTACTTCTTCTACAGGTTCTGGAGCTTTCAAATTGTATACCCATATTTCATATATAAAGGCTTCATCTGTCTCTCTTTTGTTAAATTTTACATTGTCTTTTAATATATTTTGCATTAATTCTTTTAAAGGAATTGGATCTTTTGTTCTTAATTTTGACTTCAATGAAAGAGAATTTGTGATACATATCATAATTAGGAATATAAGGACTACAGACGTTCTCATTTTTTTTATATTTTATTTTGAGTTATTTTAAGCGTTTTATATATTTTTTTTTTTGGATGGAAGTTTTTTTTTTATTTTTTTTTTTTTATTTTTTTTTTATTTTTTTTTAGTCTTTTTTTTTTTATTTTTTTTATTATTTTTTTTATAACTTTTTTTTTTTATAATAATTATAATATGAAATATTTTTAATATTGAAAAATTCAATTCTTTTATTATATTATAAATTAAATAGTATCAAATAAAAATAATTATGATATTAAATAAAATTAAAAACCCCTTTCAAACAAAAAAAAATTTA
>JAEEGL015549198.1_pt1 | contig 12689 bp, 5 predicted proteins | sample 9134231 | NCBI WGS metagenome assembly JAEEGL01 (sample SAMN16246548, study PRJNA631951) | gut metagenome | biome: gut microbiome; feature: rumen; material: fiber-attached | host: Bos | place: Iran: Karaj | collected 2018-10
CATGTAATCCACGGTGCCGTGAATCTCACCACCGTCGAAGTAGAAGAGTCCGCCCACCTTGTGCGAGTAGTAGGTGTCCTGATACGACAGTTGCCAAACATTCTTGCAGATGGTCTTAGTACCCTTGTCGTGGAGTGCGGGAGCGCGTCCGTTGCTACCGGCGTTGTAGTAGTCGAGGGCGTTCTGCAGGGTGATGTCCTGCATGTAGAGTCCTTCGCCTGTGTTGACCAGCAGGTCGGCACTTCCGAGTCCTTCCATCTTCGTGGGAGGCGCGTTCTTGATGATGGTCTTCTCGGCACTCTGTCCGATAATCGACACGTTCTTGCCCGAGATGCCGGTGAGCACGGTCTCGCCGAGGTCGTAGGTTCCGTCGGGCAGGAATATCTTGGCGTCCTCTTCCGAGCTGGCGGAGTTGAGAGCCATGACGAGGCTGGCTGCGTCGCCCGCCGGCACGATGTAGTAGCCCGAAGCTTCGTCCTTCTCCAGGAAGTCAGAAACGTTAAACACCTCTATTTTGTGGATGAAGGTTTGCGATTTGAAGGCAAGCGTGAGTCGAGTGGCCGAGCCAGAGTAGTTGACGGTGGCCATGGCTCCGTCGTTGCCCTGGTCAGCTATCACAACAATGCCATCCTGGACAATGTTACCGTCAGCATCGGTAAGGGAGGCGGTGGTGCCCGAGCCATACTCGCAGAGTGTAATCACAATTTGTGCTTTGCCAGCCACGTCGAAGGCAAAGCTGTCGCCACCGGCGAAGTTCCAGCCGTGCTGGCTGTCTTTGTATGTGCCTCCAGTAGCCTCGCAGGTTTCGTGATCCTCGGGGTAGAAGGTGTTCTTGGTGAAGTCGTAGGTCTGAATGCTGCTTTCGCTCACGCTCTCAACGGGAGTGACGAGTGCCCTGACGGTGGTGTTGCCGTTGACCACGTCGTTGGGCTGCACCTTCAAGCCGTTGCTGTTATACACCCAGCCACGGAAAGCCTCGCCGTCGCCGAGCGTGATGTCAGCCTCGGTGAAGGGCACTTCGCCAATGGCGTCGCCCTCGAACACGGTCTTGGTGCCCAGCTCGTTGCCGTTCTGGTCCTTGTAGGTGATGGTGGCCTCGGTCACTTCGGTAGCTTCAGCCTTGAAGTAGGGCAGGTAAGCAATGTCGCTGAAGGTGAGCGTGGTGGGCTCGCCTGTATAGATATAGGTGGCGGCAGAGCCGTCCTCATGGTAGCATTTGGCGGTTTTGAGGTTGGGCGTTGCCAGAACGTCGCCGTTGCTGTTGGTAACGGTACAGTTGGCGGGGTTGGCATACCGGCAGCCACCGATGGTGAACTTCACAGTTCCATCGACAGGAACCACCAGCGTCACGTGGTCGTAGCCATGTTTGTCGTTGCGCTGATTGCCGCTGAAGGTCACTCCCTCGGGCAGGGTTGTCGGGTCGAAGGTCGTAGAGAGTTCCTGGTTAGTGATTTCAAAATCAACGAACGTGCGCGGCACGGGAACCTTGAACACAATCTTCTGCAAGACGCCTTCTGAGCCAGTCTTACGCTCAATCCAGATGCCTGTCACGTTGGCGGGGATGTCGATGCTGCCTGTGCCCGGGCTTTCGGCCACCGACACTTCGCCGATGAGTGCGCCCTTGGTGCCCTTGCCATCTTCGTCGATGGTGGCCTCATACACGTTCACGGCGTAGGCGTCGCCGCTCTTGCGGTTACCGAAGGTCAGCGTGAGCACTCCGGCCACGGGCTGCTTGGCAAAGTAGCAATTGCCGCTGGAGTTGAGCTTCACGCCGTGCATGCCGTTGTTGGTGCCAACAGCATCGTTAACATAGCCTACAAAATAAAGTCCGTTGTCAGGGCTAACAGTGGGCATGTCTTTCTCGGTGTAGTCCCACTCCAGGTTGCACTCGTCGGGGTTCACAACGGGTTGGTCGGGCTGGTCGGGCTGGGGATCGTCGCCACCCGATGCCGACGAGCTAATAACGAGCTTGGTGATAAAGAGGTTGGTGCTGGTGTGCGAGCGCGTCATGGTAATGACGGTGCTGCCCTCAGCGGCAGTGGGCACCTCAAATTCACAAGTGTTGGGCTCTGTGCCGCGGTTGCTGTCCTCAGCCGAAGCATCCGAAGTGTCGAGATTGACAAATTCCAGACCTGTTGACGAAGCCACTTGGCCACCTTTGTCAAACTTTGCCAGGAATCCGCTCGTCTTGTCGGCAGCGTTTTTGTTGCGGTAAGCAGTAACGCTGATTTTGTCGCCAGCCTTGAGGGCTTTGTCGAGAGTGATGGTCACAACATCCGTCGAAAAGTCTTTCTTGCCGTTCAGGCGAATGGTGTAATACGTGTTCGAACCGCCAGGGTTGGGCATGTTTACACTTTGGCCGTCGGAGGCAACAGCCTGACCGCCGGTCTCGGTGGCGCCACTCTCAGCACCTTCCCACGAATAAACAATTTCTTCCTCACTTTCGGTAGCTGCATTGATGCCAGCCCAGGTAAGTGAGCCGAAAAGCATAACCGCTGCCGAGAGAAGTGAATAACGTAAAGATTTGTACTTCATAATCGTTTTTTTAAGTTTTTAGTTATTATTGTTATTTTTGATTTGATTACAAATTGAATAGTTTGTGCGTTGCAAAGTTAAGGATTATTATTGTAAGATGTGTTGGTTAGTGGCATATATTTGTGCGTAAACGATTACGGAAGAAATATGCCAAGGCGGAATGAAGACGCGGAAAGATATTATTTGAAAACGTTTACGCTAAAAAAACGCAGCGAAACCCTTGCTTTTCCCACTTATTTAATTATCTTTGCACCGAAAAGGTAACGCCATAATTATTCCAAGTGGTGATAGACTTGACAAAAACAAACAATTTATTAATAACAAACTAAAAACAAAGAATTATGAAGAAATTTTTTACACTTATTGCTGCGGCTCTGATGGCCGTGGGTGTGAATGCTCAGACAGTTATTTCGCTGGGCGGTTTGGAACCATCTGATTTTACTTACACCGAAGGTGAATTTGAACAGAGTTCAAAAGATGTTGAGGTGGAAGACGGTTCTACGCAGACGATTCTTACAATCTCTTATGTAAAGAAAGACAAGGCTAATTGGTCGGATCTCGCTCTCAATGGGACTCCAGTAGTCTTTCAGTATAAGAATAGTGGCGCTAAGGCGGATTTCTATCAGCTTTATGCAGATTATATCTATACCAACGGTAAGCAATCTAACATTAAAATTTCAGGACTGAAAGCTGGGCAGGTGGTTACTTTGAAAGCTGCTGCCAAGGGTGGCACAGATGCCGTATTTGCAGCGTTTGACAACTGTACTGCTGCTGAGGATAATCCTGCTTCGGTTTCAAAATCTACTGTTGTGGATGAATTCGCAGATTTTAATTTTACTGTTAAAGCCGATGGTGATATTATTATTCAGGAAACTGACGGTGGTTTCAATCTTGCTTCTATCACTATTAATGAGGGTGAAGGTGTTGAACCCGTTGATCCCGTTGACCCAAGCACCGCTGCTGCCATTGACTATCCCACAAGTGAGGATGGCATTACTTTAGTGAGTACCGAAGAAGGCCAGATTTCATTTTCTACTGTGAAAATCCATGAGAATACTGATGAAGTTCCCTGCATCAAGTTTGGTAAGTCTTATAAATATGAAGCAGAAGATGGTTCTTTCTATGCTAAGTTAGAGGTTGAAGGTGGTTTTAAGGCAGGTGATGTCATTACGATTGCCGGCGTCTATAACAATAAGGATGAGAAGAGCGCAGCCATTGCTTTCCGTTCTGATCCCACAAGTGAGGAGCCTATTTGGTTGACAGATGCATTTATCAATGGCAGATTAGTAGCTGACGATCCTGCAGAGCAGACCTTTACACTTACAGAAGATGCTGAAGCTCTTTACATTGGACGTTCAGGCGGTACAGGTACTTGCATAACTCTTCTTACCATTGTTCGTGGTGACACGACTGGCGTCAATGTGCTTCCCGTTAGCATGAAGGTGAACGGCGCTATCTTCAACCTAGCTGGCCAGCAGGTGAGCAAGGCTGTGAAGGGTGTTTACATCCAGAACGGCAAGAAGTTCGTGGTGAAATAATTGACAATTGATAATTGACAATTGAAGAATAAAAGGAACAGGCCATTGTGGGCATTGGCTCATGATGGTCTGTTTTTAGTATATAAGGATTATACCCTCAAGAGGAGTTCCCCAGCGTAAGTCTCCCCGCCCCTCAAGGGGAGGGGTTGGGGTGGGGTCTCAAATATTATCTCAACATTGAAAACTCTGTCACTTTAATCATGTAGAAGTTTCTGACTTCCTGTTACTGAAGAAGATACTGACCCCACCCCAGCCCCTCCCCTACATGGGAGGGGAGAGCGCGCAGGGGCTTCATCATGAGAGGGGAGAGTGAGCAGGGGGCATATATAAAGTACTAAGTGATTATTTAACAACAAGCTACAGCAATCAAAGCATGAACACTAAAACACTGTTTCTTTCGGTTATTCTCAGCGCTTCGGCTTCCGTAGCATGGGCTACCGACTACTATGTTTCACCCACTGGCTCGGGCAGCAAATACACCCTCGAATCGCCAGGACCGCTCACCAGCACCGTCATCGGTAAGCTGCAGGCGGGCGACAACCTCTATCTGTTGGGCGGACAGTACGACTTGAAGAACTCGCTCAGCATCAACCGCAAGGGTACCGCCGACCAACTCATTACCATTCAGGGTTACGGTGACAGCGAGGCCATCATCGACTTCCGCCAAGAGGCCAACAAGACGAATGGCATCAAGGTGGGTGGCAACTACCTGCACTTCAAGGACTTCACCGTCCGCTATGCCGGATACAAAGGCATTTGGGTAGAAGAAGGACAATACAACATCTTGGAGAATCTTGATGTCTATGGCTGTTGCAATGCAGGCATACAGCTGCGTAGCGGAGGCTACAACATGGTGATCAACTGCGACTCGCACGACAATTTCGACTATCAGGACAATGGCGGAAATGCCGACGGCTTTGCCGACAAGCAGGGTGACGCCTGTCCGGGAAACATCTACATAGGATGTCGTGCGTGGAATAACTCTGATGACGGATGGGACTCGTTTCAGCGCGTAACCAGCGGAACACCGACGGTCTATATCAATTGCATCGCCTACGCCAACGGACCGGCTACGTTCGACCTCTCCTCTCATCCGCGCGCTACGGGTGTGGACAAAGACCTAAGTTGCTTCAGCGGTAAGAACTTGTCGAACTTTGCCAACGGAGGCAATCCCAATGGCTTCAAAGTGGGCGGAAAGGGCACAAAGCACAATGTGGAACTCTATCGTTGTCTGGCGGTTGGCCACCGCAGTAAGGGCTTTGACCAGAACAACAATGCTGGTGACATGAAAATCATCAACTGCACCGCCTACAAGAACAAGTACAACTACGGTTTCGGCAACGAGTATGCCTATACGCTTGATATTTTTAATTGTATCAGCCTGAAACCCACCGGCGGTAACGATGCTCATCTACTGATATCCAAGAAAGGTGTAGTCAGTCAGAGCAACAACACATGGAACACTGGCTTTGCAGCTAAGGAGGATGATTTTGAAGGTCTGGACATCGAGAGCATCATCATGGCTGAGCGAAACGCTGATGGCACGCTGCCCGAAACCACCCAGTTCCACCTGAAAGCTACCGCCACGAACCTCATTGACAGGGGGAAAGAGTACAAAGACTTCAATGGTGACGAGATACTGAATTACGTGTACTTCAATGGTGAAGCACCCGACCTCGGCTGCTACGAGTTCGAAGGCGAAACACCCGACACTGGCATTCTCATCATCGATGGCGATGCATCGGAAATGAGTGCCACTGCTCCCCGCTACGACCTGCAGGGTCGTCGCGTGGATGCCAACTACCGAGGCGTTGTGGTACAGGGCGGCCGCAAGTATTTGCAGAAATAATCTTTTCCCTCGTTTCCCAAAGGATATTACCACAAAGGCATTCCCCCAAGGGCATTTCCCAAGGTCCAAGGACATTACCCCAAGGACATTGTCATAAAAAAAAGGTGCAAGACTTCGAAGCCTTGCACCTTTTTGTTATATTGTAATTGTCAATTATCAATTATCAATTATCAATTACTTCACCACGAACTTCTTGCCGTTTTGGATATACACACCCTTCACAGCCTTGCTGACGCGCTGACCGGCCATGTTGTAAACGGGAGCATTGCTGTTCTTGTTAGCAGTGATGGCGTTTACGCCAGAAAGATCGTTAATGCTGAGGAGATGGCAACTGGGACCGCCGTTGGGACCAGAAACCTCAGGAGTAGCTACGCCATTCTTATCAACATACATCTGAAGAGCACCTGTTACAGCCACCTGGTCGCCGACTTTAATCTTTTCTGCATCTTCAAAGTTTGCGTTGTCGATGTCTTTGCAACGGAAAACTTTTATCACGTCGCTGCCGCCTTTGGTGTCAGCAATTGTAAAGGTGGCATTGCCATAACCCTCGGGTTTGGGTGACATATCTTCAATCTCAACAATATAACCATATACAATGAATGCTTCCATGTCGTTAACATATGAGGTCTTTTCGGTTCCTAACGCATTGATCAGGTCAAGGGCCTCGCCAACAGTTACGATGGTCATTTCATCGCCACTTCCTGCAGCTTCTTTTACGGTCAGTTCATAAGAAGCCTCTCCAGCATCAAACTCGCTGTTACCAGCAAACTTGGCAGTAATAGTGGTCTTACCGGCAGCTACCAAAGTGATTTCGCCATCCGAGCTGATGGTGGCAACGCTCTCGTCAGAGCTGCTATAGGTAACAGGCAGATTGTTATCATTGCTCAGTTCAGGGAATGTGTTGTCCTCACCGATGGTTACGGTTCTTGAAGAAGTGCCCCAAGAAAGGCCTGCAGGCTTGGTGGTTGATTGACCCACAATCAGCTTGAAGTTGTCCGCACGGCAATTAGCTGAATTATTGTTAGCGAAAGTCAGTGTAATAGAAGATGCCGACGGGGTAATGGTGCAACTGTAGTCGTTGCCTGCTGACGTCAAATCACCTACTTCGGCTCCTTCTGCAGATACATCAATTTTCCTGTTGCTTTTAAAAGAAAGAGTTAGTTCGCCTGAAGCACCACCAAGGTCAATTGCAGCGGTAAAAGAGCCACCGCCCTTGGCAATCAGGAGCTCTGGACTTTCTCCCTGGGCGAGTTTGTCATCGTACAATGCGGTTCCACTCTTGACAGTACCGTCATCATTCAACACAGATCCTTTAAAAGTGTAGCCATCGCTTGCCAGTGGGCTAAGATCTTTCTTAATGTACTCTGCATAGTCGGACCAGTCTTCCTCCCAAACAACTGTCTGGGCGTACGTGCTGCCGCAAATCATTGCGAGCAAGCAAACTAACGAATAGCGTAAAATTTTGTTCATAGTTAAAATGGTTTTAAAAGATTAATGATAAAGTTATTTGTTGCAAAAATAGGAAAAATATTCCAATCGGCATTGCTTAAACGTAGAAAAAAACACAAAAAAAGCGAGAATCTTTTGTCAAGGCCCGTTGTGTGCCTTAACAGAAGATTCTCGTTATAGTGTTTTTTGAGTTTTTGGCTGTTTGCTGTTGTTTTTTGCCGAGTGAGTTGCTTATCTCACAATTTTTCTTGTGACGGTTCGTCCGTTGGCCATTCGCATTTTGCAAATAAGGATACCTTCCTGCGGTCCGTCGAGACGCATGCCTTGCACGTTGTAGTATTCGATGGCCGTCACGCTGTTGGCTCCGTTCTCAACGTTGCGCACACCTGTGTCTCCGTAGAACTGGCCGGTGATGACGATGTTGGCCAGTCCTATCTGTTTAGAGGGAGGATTATTTCCTTCTTTGTAATAGATGTTGTAGAGGTTGAGCACCAGATTCGTGGCGTCAGTCTTCGGCGAAGCGTTGTTGACGGCCAATGAATAGTGGGAGTAATATCCACCCTCGGCGTTGTTTCGGTTGATGGTGCCGTCGCCGCTGATGAGTCCGATGTTGTCCCATTTGGCGGTGAAGTTGCCGCTGTCGGTACCGAACTTCGAAATGTCGAAGGCTACGTTGGTAGCTTGGAATGCATATCCGTCGGCGGGTTCCACGCTGAAGGTCACGGTGTTGTCGGCCGTGGGCTTATCGAAGGTGTCGGCATTGGCGTTCTTGAAGAGAGTCATCACAAGCCCGTTCACGTTCTTCGTACCGTCGTAGGCTAACTGTGAGCCAATGCTCACGCTTGTGCTCTTCACCTTGTCGGCGATGCCGGCAGAGAAGGTGGCTATCTGATTGGCAGAGCCTTTGTCGAAGTTCCACACGATGGTGCCTTCTGTTCCGTCGCTAATGTCGGTGGGTTCATCGCCTTGATAGCTCACCGTGCCGTAATAGGGCACGCCGTCCACCTTGTCGCCAATTTCGGGGTAGTATTCGTCAACCAGGAAGTCGGCTCCCTCGTTTTCTGCCTTCATCAAATCCTCCACTAGACAGTTGCAATACACCTCAATGTTGGTGTAGTAGCCCTGCGGGTCGAGTGAGTATTTCTGCGCGTCGGTGGCATCGCTTTTGTTCAATCCCATGGCTTCCTCCCAGATGTCAGGCATGCCGTCGTTGTCTGAGTCGGCCAGTTTTTCAGTCTGTTTGTAAGCAGGCCATCCGCCAGCGTCTGTCTGCGTGTCGATCATTCCCCCGCGTGTGGAGCCGTTGCTGCCCGTGTAGGTAAAGGTACCTGTCTGTGTTTCCTGAGCAATGCGGCTGTCGATGTCGTCGCGCACGTAGGAAGCACCGGCATACTCCAGAACCTGATCGAAGGCTGTCTCTGCCGGGTGCATGCTGAGCAGTTCGTCGCTGTTCTCGGCCACGAAGCGTGTGTCAGACTTAATGGCACTCTTCTTCGACGTGTCGTCGGGGCGCACACCGTTGCCGCTCCAGTTGTCAGCGGTGATGGCGGGATAATTATATACGTAGTTGCCGCTGATATAAAAGTGTCCGGGCACGATGTTCTTTAGACCAGAAGTTTCGCCCGTGCAGTTTTTACACTTTGTGGTGGGGTTGACAATGCGCTCCTTGGGGCTTGTGGCCGGTCCGGCCTTGTAGTAGTTGTTGATCATGTTGATTTTGCGGTACTCGCCCGATGTGTTGGCCGACTCGCCACCATAGCTGCTGTTGTCGCCCCAGTTATATACCACGTTGTTCACATAGTCGATGGGGCCTTTCATTGTCGATACATAGTCGTGGTCGAAGCGCGGGTTGCGACTGGTGTGGTGGGCGAGCAGGTTGTGGTGGAAGGCTGCGTTCTTGCCTCCCCAGATGCCGCCGTAGCCGTGGGCACCTTTTCCGTGAACCGAGTTGACGAGGCTTTCAGAGAGCATGCACCATTGCAGAGTGAAATTCTCAATGCCGTAGAACGAGCCGCACTCATCGGTTGACCAGCTCATGGTGCAGTGGTCGATGATGACGTTTTTCTTTTTCGAGTCGTCGTGGTGCCAGCCGTTCATGGCATCGTCTTCCGACTTTGCCTCGTCGCCCATACGAGCGCGGATGAAACGGATAATGGCATTGTTGCAGTTGATGCTGAATGTGTAGTTTTTCAGGCAGATGCCGTCGCCCGGAGCCGTCTGGCCTTCGATGGTGATGTTGTCGTTGTTGATTTTCAATGCCGAGCGCAGTTCAATGATGCCCGACACATCGAACACCACAATACGCGGGCCACTTGCCTGGCATGCAGCGCGCAACGAGCCCGTTCCCGAGTCGTTCAGGTTGGTCACATGTATGATTTTCCCGCCGCGTCCGCCAGTGGTTGTCAGTCGGGCCACGCCTTCTGCTCCGGGAAAAGCCGGCGCCTGAGCCCACGCGCCGATGGCGAGCAATGCTGCGAAAAGGGTGAAAATGGTTTTTCTCATTAATAGATATATTAGTTGTTCAGTTATTTATTCATTCTTTCCATTTCAAGGCTTGCCCAGATGAAGGGACCCACGCCCTTTGCGTCGTTGTCGCGTATGGGTTCGCTGATGTAGTATTCAAACGAGCCGTCGCGCTTCAAGTTTTCCTTCACTTTGGGAGCGGCTTTCAGCACCGTGGGACTGATGCCCGGGCCCAGTCCGCTCACCGAACAGCAGCGCGTCAGGCTGATGGTCTTGTCGGCATTGACGCGGACGAACTGGTCGATGATGCCCTGGTAGGCGCGAATGCCCGTCTGACGGAAAGAGTCGTCGAGCCAGCCTTTGCGGGCGCCCTTCAGCAATACGTAAGCGAACATCGACGAGGCGGTGGATTCCAGATAGTTGCGCTCGTCGTTCACGTCCATCACGTCGTACCAAACACCCGTCTTTTTGTCCTGATATTTCACCACGGCTTTCATGGCTTTCTGCAGCAGGTTGATGACTTCGTCGCGGCGGGCGTAGTCGTCGGGCAGCACGTCGAGCACTTCGGTCATGGCCATTGTGTACCATCCCAAAGCCCGAGCCCATGTGTGCTGGCTGAGGCCCGTTTCTTTGTCGGCCCAGAACATCTGGTGGGTTTCGTCCCAGGCGTGTTTCCACAGGCCGGTCTTTTCGTCGTAGGTGCGGCGGTCGGTCTTGATGATTTGGTCAACCGCGTCGTCGTAGTACTTAGAGGCTTTCTTCTGTCCCTTCAGCTGCGGGGCGGCCATGGTGTAGTAGGGCAGTCCCATGAAGATGCCGTCGAGCCACACCTGGTAGGCATACACGGCCTTGTGCCACCACACGCCTTCCTTGGTGCGCGGTTGCTTCTCCAGTTGTTTGAAGAGTGTCTTCAGCGCCGTTTCTGTGTTTTTGGCGGGATTGAGGTTGTGCATGCGCAGAATGTAGCGCGCCGTGCGCACGTTGTCGAGGTTGAACTCGTTGTAGTCGTAGCCGGTGATGTTTCCTTTCTGGTCGATCATCTTGTCGGGATACTGTTTCAGATAGTCCAGTATGCTGCCGTCGTTGTAGGCCAGATAGGTGTCGAGCATGGCCTCCTGCTCAATGCCCATCACGTAGCTCCATTTGGGTTTCTTCGAGAAGTCGAGCAAGGTAGGATCGGGGTTGCGCTGCATCTCCGAGTGGGTGAGCCACTCGCTGTAACGCTTGTAGGGGCGGCTGGCCTCGTCGAGCACGAGCGAGCCATTGATGAACAGATTGTTGAAGTGAACGTCCTGTGCCTGGCCCACCTGATAGACGGGTTTGTCGTAAACACCGTCGAACTTCGAGTTGCTCACGTAGATGTTGTTCACGGTGTAGGCGAGCGAGTCGGCCTCGTAGCCTACTATCATCACACCGTACTTGGCTTTCTGACAAGTCACGTTGTCCATATACACATGGCGCACCTGGGGGTAGAATCCCCTGCAGCAAATCTCCTTGGGCTCGTAGTCGGTGTTGATTTTGAGCACGGCCTCTTGGCATTGGCCCACGGTGACGTTGCGGAAGTGAATGTTCTCGATGATGCCGCCTCGGCAGGAGTTGGTCTTGATGCGCAGCACGCGTTCCAGGTTGGGCGAGTCCATCTGGCAGTTCTCTGCAAACACGTTCTGACAGCCACCGGAGATTTCCGAGCCAATGACCACGCCGCCGTGGCCGTCCTCCATCACGCAGTTGCGGATGATGAGGTTTTTCGAGGGGATGCCCGCAAAGCGGCCGGTGGATCCGGCACGCCCGTCGGCGTTGCGCCCGCTCTTGATGGCAATGCAGTCGTCGCCGGTGTGGAAGGTGCAGCCCTCGATGAGCACGTTCTCGCACGACTCAGGGTCGCAGCCGTCGCCGTTGGGACCTTCGTTCCACACCTTGACGTTGCGCACGGTGATGTTTTTCGAGAGCAGCGGGTGAATCACCCAAAAGGGTGAGCGCAGCATGGTGACACCTTCGATGAGGATGTTCTCGCACTGGTTCAGATTGACCAGCTGCGGACGCAGACCGTAGCCTTTGCCAAAGCGGCGCTGGTCCATGTCCACACCGTCCTCGGCATATTTCAGCAGGGCGGCGCGGCTGCCACGGTTCTGATTTTCAGGAATATTCGGGTTTTCCTTGTAGCCTTTCTTTCCGCTCATGGCCCACCATGTGTCAGAAGTGGCGTTGCCGTCGATGGTGCCCTCGCCGGTGATGGCGATGTTCTTGGCCTGGTAGGCATAGATGCAGGGCTGGTAGTTCCAGCAGTCAAGGCCTTCCCAGCGTGTGCGCACCAAGGGATAGAGGTCGGTGTCGAAGGCAAAAAGCAGCGTGGCGTCTTTCTCAATCACCAGATTCACGTTGCTCTGCAGCGTAATGGCACCGGTGTTCCAGGTGCCGGCCGGCACCACCACGCGGCCGCCGCCCGCCTTCGAGCATTTGGCAATGGCGTTGTTGATGGCTTTCTGGTTGGCCTTGGCCGTGGCTTTGAGCGATGCGCCATACTTGGTGATGACAAACTCGCGGTTGGCAAACTCGGGTGCCTTGATGTTGTTTTCAATTTGTTTGTACTCGGTGTCCCATGCCGATTGTTGCGCCGAAGCTGTCAGCGCGAGAAACAGGCACAGGAGCAGGGTCTGTAGGTGTTTCATAATCTTTTTGTTTGTTTTTGTTTGTTTTAGTGACTTGTTTTTGTGTGTCGAGTAGCGATATTCTAGAAAAATCTAAAAAAAAACAGCCCGATATCTTCGCAGACGCAGGCTGTAAGCATTACTACTAAACAATGAGGGAATTTCATTAACTCATAAATGTGATTTCTTAAATCGGTAGCAAAATTA
>JAEEGL015695837.1_pt1 | contig 12689 bp, 7 predicted proteins | sample 9134231 | NCBI WGS metagenome assembly JAEEGL01 (sample SAMN16246548, study PRJNA631951) | gut metagenome | biome: gut microbiome; feature: rumen; material: fiber-attached | host: Bos | place: Iran: Karaj | collected 2018-10
CTTTGTGTAAGTACAAGCGGTTCTGCATAGCGGAACGTGCCATATTTCGCGGGCAGGTACAGGCGGTTATTTTGAGAATCATTATATTGGCTATGGGGATGCCATGAATATAGTTCCTTCATTTTCTTTTCGTCTCTGATAATTTCTCCAATCTGCATATATCCGTAGATGATATGACGGACAGGAGCGCCTTTAACATAGGCAAGTTTTCCGTCCTCTAGCCATTTTGTCTGTCGGAACATACCATAAAACAGGAATATATCGCCTATATCCACGCCCAACTTATCCAAGTGGGTAGCTGGCAAGCCCCATTGTCCAAAAGCTGGCTTCCAATCGGGCGGTCTACTCGTGATTTCACTGTATATATCAGGGTCAAGGTGGCAGGTAGGATTTTCCGCAAAATCAAAGCGTGGGTTCAGTTGGGTGATGATTTCCCGAAAACTCTGCCCTCTATAGCATAAATCCCCATATTTATTGAGGCTTTTCCTATCAGGAATGGGGAGTGACAACAGCGCACCGTCTGGAAGTATCGGGCTAGGCATTTTTCCAGTCCTGCTATCCATGCCTTTTCTACTAAGTATAGCTTTCATGTGGCTTCATCCTCTCTTTTGCCATAATTTTAGCATAGAGCAGAGGATAAAACAACAAATAGCATATATAAATAACGCAATGTGCGGATTAAATGAAATCCTTGCTATCTGTATCATTTTAGTATGCAGATAGCAAAGGAGAGGTTGCACAATGGCACAGAGAAGCAGGAAACAGGCAGAAGGTGAAACTTTTAGCCAGAAAATAGGGAAACGGATTCGTGAAGAACGGTTAAGGCTCAATCTAACGCAGGAGAAGCTGGCGGAAGATGTTGACCTTTCAATGGCATACATCGGACAGGTAGAACGTGGAGAGCGTAGCTTTACGTTGGAAAACCTGATAATGGTTGCAAGGCGGTTAGGCGTTACGGTGGACTATTTGCTTTCAGATTCTATCGCTCCAACGGAAAATGATGAATATAGGCTTTGGAGTCAACTGATGAACGGCAGGACACAGGAGCAGAAGATATTGGCAATCAACATGGTTAAGCTGATGTTTGGCTATCTTGATGAGCGAACAGTCAAAGGAGCCAGCTAATCAGCCAAAATCACGGTCAAGGCTCACAATGACGATTTCACCTCTTTCTTCCTGCGAGTGCTTCTAAAATTGGTTTTAAAATAGAATCCTATTCGGTACTGTAGAAGAAAGCAAATTCCCACGGTGGATATTTAAAACAGTTTAGATGTGTTCTGTTTAATAGTCCCGTGGGAAGAGGGGATATGTATTTTGATTTAAAACAATTTAGAAAATAAAATCATTTATAGGATTTTACGAGTGTGTAGCCGTTATTCCCTACGAAATGGCTCAATGGTTCATAGGCACTGACAGGCTCTTCATGGCATGTCAAATAGTGTTCCAGCATATCATAATCCGCTTCTGTATAGCGGTCTATATTTGGTTCCTTGACATTATAGAATACGCCATAACCTTGTAGCTGGCGAACACGGCTCAACGCATGGTAGAGGGTTTTGAAATTATCATAGGTCATTTCTTGCCTATCATTTCCATACATCTTCATCATATAGCCAAACAGCTTGCGGTAATCATCAGCTTGGAATTTATCAGCAGTACAGCTATAGCGTCCAAGAGAGTCGTCACCACTTTCTATATTATCAGATGTGAGCCGTTTTCGATTGATGAGAAGCCACCATATCCGCTGAATAAGAGCCTCAAAGTCAGAAAATTGCTGGCTTCCACGGTTGGAAAACTCATTGACAATATATTTCTCACTCAGGGAATCGCCATTCTCCAGTATGGCGGCAACGTGAAAGTGAGGGTGGTACATATCTCTTCTATAGGTAATTTCAAGGAATCGCAGACAACCTTGAAAGCCATATTGAGTGAGGTCAAGCCCCTTCACTTTTTTGTTTCCATTTAGATACGTTACAAGCGTCTTAAAGCAAGTATTCATTCGATAGATGGTGTTTTTCAGTTCTTCGCCTGTACAATCGGGGACAGTAAGAACGATATGATAGAGCCTGTCTTTATATTGCTCCAAGTAGGGCAAGAAACGGTTTTGCAATACCAGTTTTCTCATTTGGGAGCAATTATTACAAAATCTATCCTTACATAGATACGTCCTTAACAGCACCTTGATATGGCTTTCCTTATAGGTATCAGTCAGCCAAAATTTATGACATCCCTGCAATCGTTTCATACGGTTTCTTAGAGTGTCGATTTCAGCAGGTGGCATACGCTTTTTTACAATACCGTTAGCAAGCATCTTGAGGAAGTAGTATTCCATCTTGCTGTTTTGGGCGGCATTCCTGCTCATACGTTCTATCCTAGTATTTGGCAGTTCCCTTACAAGCGGTGTCCTTTTTATAGTTTCCATAGCTGTATCCTCCATTAGTTCCTTTTCTTAGTACACTTAACTCTATAAAGAGAATAGATATATTTATAGGGGCTTCGCATGGAGTTTTGAACCCCTACCTTGACCCCGACCAGAACGGTTTTACTTGAACTTCAATGGACGGAACGGAATGTTTAGGGTGGATTTTACAAACGGAATGATATACAATAGAAAGGGATGGGCACATTAGAATGAAGGATTATAAACTTCCGCTTCAACGTCTGACGCGCGATGCGTCCTGCCATCTTTCCCCCGGCTGTTTTTTCCGTTAACGCTTAGTATCTGAGCGGGCCTTTGGCCCCGAGGTATGCGTATGAGTACATTTGACAGCTTATTTCGTCGCTGCTTTGCGGAACCGTCCGCGGCGACAGCAAAGCCGGAGCGGGACGGCGAGCCACCGGTGGGCCTTCCCCGTCATCTTTCGGCGCTGAACGCCTGGGCGCTGTCCCTTGGCTGCGCCGTCGGCTGGGGCGCTTTCATCATGCCGGCTTCGACGTTCCTGCCGGTGGCCGGCCCCTGGGGCACCGCGATCGGTCTCGTCCTCGGGACGCTCCTGATGCTGGTAATTGCCCGCAACTACCACTACATGATTCAGCGCTACCCGGATACCGGCGGCACCTTCACCTACACGAAAAACGTCTTCGGCTATGACCATGCCTTCATCGCCACCTGGTTCTTCTGGCTGACCTACGCCGCCATTCTCTGGGCCAACGCGGCGAACGTCGCCCTCCTGGGCCGGGTATTCCTGGGGCGGATTTTCCAGTTCGGCTTCCATTACCGGCTTTGGAATTATGACATATACATCGGCGAAATCCTGCTGGTTATCGCGGCGCTGGCGCTTTTCGCCCTGTTCTCCATCCGGGCGCGCCGCTTCACGGTCCGCCTCCTGACGCTGGCGGCGGTCATCCTTTGCGCCGGTGTCGCCATCCTTTTCGCCGGCGTTTATTCCGGCAGTACGGTCACGGATTTCTCCCCCGCTTTCGCCAGCGGCTCGGCACCGCCCGTCCAGATCCTGCGCATCATGGCGATGGCTCCCTGGGCCTTCGCCGGCTTTGAAGTAGTTTCCCACGCCGCCGGTGAGGCGAAGTACCCGGCCCGGAAATCCTTCTTCATCATGGCGGCGGCGGTCGTGAGCGGCGGTCTCCTCTATCTCCTGCTGGCCTTTATCGCCCTCATGGCGCGGCCTCACGGCTTTAGTGACTGGCCCGCCTATTTCGGGTCGCTGGAGCAGCTGGACGGCCTTACGGCTATGCCGGTCTTCTACGCGATACAGGATACCCTCGGCTCCGCGGGCCTCTCTGTCCTGGCGCTGACGATTGCCGCGGCGCTGACCACGAGCCTCATCGGTCTCTATTTCGCGACCAGCCGCATCCTTTACGCCCTGGCAAAGGACAACCTTCTGCCTGCCTGGCTGATGCGCCGGGATCCCGGCACGCTGAACCGGGACGGCGTTCCCGCTGCCGCCATCCTCGTGATGCTGGTCATATCGCTGCCCCTTCCCTTCATCGGCCGGGCGGCCCTCGGCTGGATCGTGGACGTGAATACCGTCGGCGCAACGCTCGCCTATGCCTATACGTCAGCCTGCGCGTACGCGGCCGCCCGCGACGAGGACAACACGGCCATGCGCTGGTGCGGTGGAACCGGGGCGGCCGTCTCCCTCGCCCTGTGCTTCATCCTCATGCTGCCAAACCTCTGGGGGCTCGGCGCGTTGGCAACCGAGTCCTACTTCATCCTGACCACCTGGAGCGTTCTGGGGTTCCTGTTCTTCCGTCTGGTATTCGAGCATGACAAGCAGGACCGCCTCGGCAAGTCCACCATCGCCTGGATGCTGCTGCTCTTCCTGATCTTCTTCGTCTCCTTCGCCTGGCTTCAGGAGTCGAATCATGAGAACATCCAGCAGGCCACGAAAAACATCAGCGAATTCTACAATGAAGAAATGATTGACAGCGGCGTCCTCCGCAGCCCGGTCCGCCAGGAACAGGAAGACGCCTTCCTGACCGGGCAGATGACCGCCGTCCGCAGTTCGCTTTTCCGGAACAGTATGGCCCGGATGGTGCTGATCCTGGTGACGCTCTACATCATGTTCAGCATCTACTCCATCATGACCGCGCGGGAGAAGAAGCTGGAAGAGGAAAAGCTCCTGGCGGAGGAGGAACGCATCCATACCGAGGAGGAAAAACTCAAGGCCGAAGAGGAAAAACTCCAGGCCGAGGAGGAGAAATTCGAAGCGGAGCGGGCGCGCATGGAGGCCGAGGAAGGGAGCCGCGCCAAGACGGTCTTCCTCTCCAATATGTCTCACGACATCCGCACGCCGATGAACGCCATCATCGGCTATACGAACCTGGCCCAGCGCCAGGGCACGACGCCGGAGGAAATACGGACGTTCCTCGGGAAGATCGACGCCGCCAGCCAGCACCTGCTGGCGCTCATCAACGATATCCTCGAGATGAGCCGCATCGAAAGCGGCCGCATGGATCTGGAGGAAAGGCGCACCGAGCTGAAGAACGTGCTGTCCGAGGTCCGGGATATGTTCGCGACGCAGATGAAGGAAAAAAACCTGCGTTTCGTCGTCGATACCTCGCGGGTGGAAAACAGCCGCGTGCTCTGCGACAAGAACCGCCTCGACCGGGTGCTGCTGAACCTCATCAGCAACGCCTACAAATTCACGCCGAAAGACGGCCGCATCACCGTCTCGCTGATTCAGCTCCCCTCCCTCGACCCGTCGCGGGGCGTCTATGAGCTCCGGGTGAAGGACAGCGGCATCGGCATGACGGAAGAATTCGCCCGGACGGTCTTCGAGCCCTTCACGCGTGAGCAGAATGCCACGGTCAGCGGCATCCAGGGCACCGGGCTCGGGATGTCCATCACCAAGAGCATCGTTGACCTCATGGGCGGCAGCATCGAAGTCGAGACTGCTCCCGGCAAGGGTACGGAATTCATCATCCGCGTTTCGTTCCCCCTCGACACCTCCGATGAGACGGAGCCCGGGGAAGAAGACACCGCGATGCCGTCCGACATCGATTTCAGCCAGATGAAGCTGCTGCTGGTGGACGACCTCGACGTGAACCGGGAGATTGCCTCCATGCTACTCATGGGCGCCGGCTTCAAAATCGAGACCGCCGTAAACGGGCAGGACGCCGTGGACAAAGTCCGGGCCGCCCACCCCGGCGACTACGCAGCGGTCCTCATGGATATCCAGATGCCGGTCATGAACGGCTACGAAGCGACGCGGGCCATCCGCAAGCTCTCCGATCCGGGACTTTCCAACATTCCCATCATCGCCATGACCGCCAACGCCTTCAGCGAAGACGTGCAGAACGCGAAGGACGCGGGCATGAATGCCCATATCGCCAAACCCCTCGACGTGGCGAAGATGATGGCGACGATGACCGAGGTCCTGCAGGCCAGCGCCAGAAAAGCGTGAAAAACAAAAACGGTATCGCGTCTCCGGAAGGAAACCGCGATACCGTTTTTTCAGGCGTAAGCGGGGACAGGACCGGCAGCGTCCCCGAAAAACGCGAAACCCATTAACCCCTTCTTTCCATGCGTCCGTTTCCTTTCCGCGGATTCTGTCAGCCTGCCTCGCTGCCATCGTATAGATTTTCGTTCACCTTTCCCTCCATGCGCGCCAAAAGGAAGGAGGAAACGATATTGCCGGCGACGTTGCCCGCCGACCGGGCGCAGTCGATAACCGGGTCGACGCCGATGAACAGCGTAACCGCCGCCGCGGGGACGCCGGCCACACCGAAGACCGAAGCCATGACGAGAATCGTCGCCCCCGGCACACTGGGGAACGTGAAGGAGACAAGCAGCGCGGCGAAGAAAAAGGACAGCAGGAACTCGGTGTCCACCGGCAGGCCGAAGGTCAGCCGCAACGAGAGCGCCAGCATGGTAATATAGGCGCCGGATCCCGTCATATTGAACTGCAGACCTACCGGAACGGAAAACATCGAGAGCTTTTCCTCGATGCCGAGCTTTTGCGCGCAGAACTTCAGCGTCTCCGGTATGCAGGCGTTGGAGCTCCGAATCGAAAAGGGCAGAACGCTGAAAGCGGCGAACTTTTTCAGGAAGGGAAACGGCGACACCCGGCCGACGATGATCAGGAAAGCGGCGGAAATGAACAATATCAAAAAAAACTCAAAGTAGGCGGCCGCGATGATCTTGCCATAGGCCAGCAGGACGGAAATATCCGTTTTCATCATCAGCTTCGCCATGGAAACCGCCGCCACCAGCGGCATGACCGGCAGGATGGTGCCCATCGCGCCCAGGATGAAGCGGTTGAAAAACCTGATCTTGTCATTCAGCCAGGCCGCCTGCTCTCCCGCTTTGACCAAAAGCAGCCCGAAGAAAAAGGCGAGAAAAAGTACCTGCAAGAGATTGTTGGTGGTGAACGGCCCGATCAGGGTGCCCGGCACGATGTCCACGATCACGTCGCGGATGGACAGGACCTCCGTGTTCGTGCCTTCGCTTGAATTCATCATCACCGTCAGTCCCGGCATCGCGCCCAACCACATCCCGAGAGCCGCCGCCGCCGCCAGAACGGCCGCGAGCTTGGTCACGGACACGACCATGAGTTTTCCTCCCATGCGTCCGACGTCCGCCGTGTCGGACATTTGCGTGATGCCCGACAGCACCGAGAAGAAAATCATCGGGGAAACCATCATCAGCAACGCGCGCATGAAAAGCGTCTCCGCCGGGGTGAAAAGGTTTCTCTCTATCCAAAGGAGCGCGTTGGCGTCCAGCGCCATTTTCAGCGCCAGGCCGAGAAGAATGCCGAGGACAAGGCCGACCAGCGTATAGCCGGCGCTTTTGCTGCCGGACTCGTGAACCCGGATGGAAATGACGTTCTCACCCTGCCACCGCTCGTAACTCATTTGATTGCGACAGGCTTTCAGAATGGCAAGATTGGCCATCGCCCCTTCGTCGTCCGTTGTCTCGTCCAGCGCCACAATGGGGTTGAACGCTTCCCCTTTGGCGGAGAGCCACAGGATGATATCACCCAGCCGCTTCCGAACAGCGATTTGGGCGGAGAAGCCGTCCTCGTAATCGCAGGCGGGGGCAAGGCGCAGGATATTCTCTTCCAGCAGAAGCTCTGCCCGCCGGATTTCCTTTTGCGGCACCTTCATTTCGGCAAGGGTTTCTTCCAGCCAGTTCAGTGCCTCGGTGTTATTCCTTCTTGAAATTGTATACGTTCTCAGGCTCATGGTCTTTCCTCTTCAGCTTCGTCTTTCTTCCAAAGTTTCGCGGCGGTTGGCATTCCTCCATATTTTTTAATATAGCACGAGACGATGTTTCATACAAGTGAGAACGGACCGGTGCAGGATAAGAGAAAAACCATTGAGCCTTTACGTCTGACATGATATACTGGGACTGCCGTTTGGAAACTGCCACAGCGGTATGCCCAAAATCCGGCACCGAATAATCGCTGTCACGATTCCGCAGGATACCCTTTGGGGAAAGGAGGCGCGCGCGATGAAATCTTCCTGGCGGCAATGGCTGCCGCTTTTTCTGATCATTGCCTTCGCCGCCGTCTTTCATTTCGCCTGGCATCCACGGTACGAGGGAACGCCGTTGCCGTCGCTGCCGCCTTCACGGGGACGCGTACTTCTCCTGCCGCTGGACAGCCGGCCTCCCTGCCTGGATTTCGTTGTCCGGGCCGGCCACATCATCGGCCTTGAGGTCATCACACCGCCCGAGGACATCCTCGACTACTACTCGAAGCCCGGCGATACCGCCGCCCTGCGTGACTGGATTCAGGAAAACATCGCCGGCTGCGACTACGCGATTCTCTCCGTCGACCAGCTTCTGCACGGCGGCCTTTTGGCGTCCCGCGAAGCGAAAAAGACCGCCGATGACGCCGCCGAAGTCATCCGCTTCCTGACCGGCCTTCACGCCGCGTATCCCCAGACGCCGCTTTACGCCTTCAATATCCTCCCCCGCCTGGCGCCGCCGGACAGCATCGACGGCGCTGCCGAACGCAAGGACCTCATGGAGTGGTCACGGCTGGCGGATCAGCTTGACCTTGAAGGGGAGGACGCCGCCGGCCAGGCAAGGCTCCGGGCGCTGGAAATGCGGATCCCGTCGAAGAGCTTCCGCCACTACACCGACCTTTTCGCCCATAACGCTCAGCTCAACGAAACCCTGCTCGATCTGGCGGAGCAGGGCGTCCTCACGCGCCTCATCATCGGGCAGGACGACGGCGAGGTTTACGGCATCAACAACCGGGAGCGTCGCCGCCTGCAGGAATCGATGGCACGGCGGCAGCTTCCCGCCCCACGGGCCTTTTTCACCCACGGCGCCGACGAGATAGCCCTTTCGCTCCTGGCGGCGGTGGAGGCGGAACGCAACGGTTACGTCCCGCGCTTCGCCATCGAATACAGCGATCCCTCTGTCCCGGCGAAGGTACTCCCCTATATGGCCGCCTCCATGCAAACCACCGCCGGGGAAAAAGCCGCCCTGCTGGGAGAGATTGCCGCGTCCCCCGGGGAGGCCGATATCACCCTCTTCATCGCCTCTCACGGCGACGAAACCCTGGGCCACCGCCAAAGCGCCGCCCGTCGCGTCCGGACACTTCTGGATGCGGACCGCCGCGTCGCCCTGGTGGATCTGGCGGAGGATTTCCTGGCGGAGCAGACCATCCTGCCCCATCTCGTGCGCCAGCGCGTTCCTCTGCACGCCCTCGCCGCCTATGCCGGCTGGAACACTGCCAGCAACGCCATCGGTACGGCGGCGGCGCAGGCCGTCCTCATCGAGACCGCCCGGCGCCGGGCCGCGTCCCGCGACGAGGCCCTCGCGGCCCATGCCGCGAATCTGGCTTTCCTCGACGGTCGTTTTTTGGAGGATTACTTCTACCTAAAGGATATCATCGACCTGGAAAACGCCATGCTCCGCAAAGCCGGCTATCTCGACGTCAACGACCTGGACCTTGACCACAACGCCCGTTGGGTCAACGCCACGATTCAGCAGGCGATGGACCGGCGGCGGGCGTCGTTTTCCGCCTCCCGTGCCTTCCGGACCCCTGTGCGCCTGCCGCTGGCCGGGGAATACGCGAAGGTCGCCGTCCAAAGCCTCGCCGCCGACGTTTACTGTCCCTGGCCCCGCACCTTCGAAGTCCGGCTGACGCCAATGGCGCAGGTCGTCGAACTGCGCTGACATATTTACGGGAAAACCCGCTGGATAATCGTATTTCCGGAAAAACTATGGTATAATGAGAAAACACTTCACATTCGACCGACGGGAGAGCTGAATCTGGTGGACATGGCGCAGTATGAACACTGGCGGCCCCGGACAAATCTTGCAAAACGGAGGAAATGATATGGCAGAAACAGTTTGGGCGGTTTTTCCGCCGGTTCTCACGATCGTCCTGGCGTTGGCGACAAAGGAAGTCTATATGTCGCTTCTCATCGGCATTTTCGCGGGCGCTATGCTCTTCACCGGGGGCAACGCGCTGCAGGCCATCCTGACGATATTCGCCGTCATGGAGGAAAAGGTCGGCGGTAACGTCAATATTCTGGTTTTTCTCGTCATCCTGGGCATCCTGGTCGCGGCCATCACCCAATCCGGGGCCACGGCGGCTTACGGCGAATGGGCCGGGCGCCAGATCAGGAACAAGAAGAGCGCCCTGCTCCTCACGGCGTTGCTCGGCATCGTCATCTTCATCGACGATTATTTCAACTGTCTGACGGTCGGCACCGTCATGCGCCCCATCACCGATAAGTTCAGGATTTCCCGGGCCAAGCTCGCCTTCATCATCGACGCCACAGCGGCCCCGGTCTGCATTTTGGCGCCGGTCTCGAGCTGGGCGGCAGCGGTAAGCTCATCGCTGCCGGAAAACAGCGGCATCGACGGCTTCGCTCTGTTCCTCCAGACCATCCCTACCAACCTCTACGCCATCCTCATGATGTGCTTCATGTTCTTCATCGCCTGGACCGGACGGGACTTCGGCACCATGGCCAAATGTGTCAGGGCGAACCGGGAGAATTTCGTCACCGGCCAGGAATACGCCGACGCTGAAGAAGATCCGGCCAGGGCGCCCCGACAGGGCTCCATCGCCGATCTCCTGCTCCCCGTACTGGTGCTGATTGCCGCCTGCGTCTTCGGCATGCTCTACACCGGCGGCATCACCGAGGGAAAATCCGTCGCCGACGCCTTCGCCGACTGCGATTCCTCCAAGGCGCTGGCCCTGGGGGGCTTCATCGCTTTCGTCTTCACGGCCTTCCTCTATCTGCCCCGGCGGGTCATGCCCTTCACCAGATTCTGCGAGTGCTTTACGCAGGGCTTCAAGGCCATGGTACCGGCCATTTTCATCCTGTGCCTCGCCTGGACGATGTCCGGCATCGTCAGCGACAAATACCTGAACCTCGGCGGCTACGTCGGCCACATCGTCAGCGACAGCGCCTCCCTCGGCCTGTTCCTGCCGGCCATCTTCTTCGTCGTAGCCGGTTTCCTTGCCTTCTCCACCGGAACCTCATGGGGCACCTTCGGCATCCTGATCCCGATTGCCGTGGCGGTTGTCGGCACGAACGATTATCCGAGCCTGGTGACCATCGTGGCGGCCGTCCTTTCGGGCGCCGTGGCCGGCGATCACGCCTCACCGATTTCCGATACCACGATTCTGGCATCGGCGGGGGCGCAGTGCAACCACATCGAACACGTGAGAACCCAGATTCCCTATGTAATCCTGGTCTGCGCCTGCAGTTTCGCCGGTTATCTGGTGGACGGCTTCACGCGAAACAGCGCTCTGGGCGTCGCGGCCGGCTTCGCCTGCCTTGCCGCCGCCTGCGCTTTCATCACCGCGAAGTATCCGTCGCTGGAAACAGACGACCCCGGCGACAGCGGGACCCCGTCCTGACGGACCCAAAAAAGAAAAACAGCCACCGGAAAACGCTTCCCGCTGCCTCCGGAACGGGAAGCGTTTTCTCTTGCCTCAGGACGGGATTCTGTGTATAATCTCTATGGAAGCGATGAACGGTATCCGGGGGGAGGCGGAGCATGGAAATTCATTTCGTGAAGGCCAGTCCCTGCCGTAATACCACGGTTTTCCTGGAAGACGCCATCGGCCCGGAGGACTATGCCGACATCGCAAAGCTGGCGATGGATGGTGATTATCTCGCCGCCGAGCAGGCGGGTTTCCTCGTCGCGCCGCAAAGCGCCGGCTCTGTCCTCCGCCTGGAAATGGCGGGCGGCGAGTTCTGCGGCAACGCGACGCTGGCGCTGGCGGCGCTGGCGGTGAAGCGGGGGCTGGCGGCGGCGGAAACGGAGTTCCTCGTGGAATGTTCGGGAGCCAAAACACCTCTGGCCTGCGTCGTGGAGCCCCGTTCCCGGGGACGATTCCTCGTCGGCGCCGAGATGCCCGGCGCGCAAAGCGTCGCGCCCCTGACACTGCAAGCGGCGGATCGGGATTTTTCCGGCGGTCTGGTGGAGCTTCCCGGCATCCGCCATTTCTGCTTTGCCGCCGACGTGCCGCCGACGCGCCGCGAATACGACGATATCCTGGACGCCCTCATCGCGGCCGGCGGCGCCGACGCCTACGGCGTAATCCCTTATCAACGGCAGGGAACCGCCTGCACCATTCGCCCCTATATCGGCGTCCCCGAGACGGGAAGCCGCGTCTTTGAGCAGGCCTGCGGCTCCGGCAGCCTGGCTCTGGGCTGTTGGCTCGCCCGGGACGGCGGCGGTCGCTTCACCGTCAGCCAGCCCGGCGGCACCATCGCCGTCGAGCCCGGTGTCCCGTCGATTGCCGCCACGGTTTATTTTCCCTGTGAAGGCAGCCTGTTCGTCCCCGACGAAGTTCTTCGGGAGGACGGTTGACATACGGCGTGCCGATGGCACGCCCCGCAATACTTACACTATTAGGAGGGGTATCCAAATGAAAAAGCTTTTCGCGTTCTGTCTCATGGTGGTCCTGGCGGCCGGGCTTCTGGCCGGTTGCGGCGGCGGCGGGCAGCAAAAAGCGGCGGCGCCGGAAAAGAAAGAAGCCGCCAAGAAAATCGTCCTCGGCCTCGACGACAACTTCCCGCCGATGGGTTTCGTCGATGAGAACAACAAGATCGTCGGCTTCGACATCGACCTCGCCACCGAGGCGGCGAAGCGCATGGGCGGCGAAGTGGACTTCAAGCCCATCGACTGGGCCAGCAAAGAGGCCGAGCTCAAGAGCGGCCGCGTCGATATGCTCTGGAACGGCCTTGACATCACCGAGAAACGCACGGAAAACATCCTGCTCAGCGACCCGTACACGAAACCCCGCATC
>JAEEGL015800484.1_pt1 | contig 12689 bp, 10 predicted proteins | sample 9134231 | NCBI WGS metagenome assembly JAEEGL01 (sample SAMN16246548, study PRJNA631951) | gut metagenome | biome: gut microbiome; feature: rumen; material: fiber-attached | host: Bos | place: Iran: Karaj | collected 2018-10
ATGGTGTCACCCTGGAATCTTTCCATAATACTTTCAAGGTAAATACACAAAGCAACAACTGCAAATACACAGCCAATACCAGCTGCACAATCTATAGCTTCCTCAGTGGTATACGCATTTACTCCAAAGCATCTTGCAATGAATGTACCTATCTGAACAACTGCAACGGCAAGACCGGATACTCGTGAAAATTTCTTGTCATAGTATAGGACAAATGGAACTAAAGGTCCTACCATTGCAAAACGTAGATAGTAGCTTGTAAATGCGTAACATCCGCTGATACCTACCAATGTAAGGCAGATCAGAGAAACCCATCTGAGCTTTTCTGAATTTGGCTTTTTAGCATAGATAGTTGATAAAGAAACAACTGTAGCCACCTCAAGGCCTACTGTCATAAGTAAATATCCAAGTGATCTAAAACCTCTAAGATATGCAATAACTACTACGACAGTAAGTAATGTGAAGTAGATACCATATGTAAAAATCAAAACGCGATTGATTCGCTTAACTTGTTCATTTCTGTCCGAATAAAGAAACTTCTCTTCCATCCTCTTTCCTTTCTACTGATTAACAAACTATTTATAGGAAACTGCAAAAGCAGTTCACACTTTTTTCACAACAACGGGCAAAATATTACCACGTTATAGTTTTTATGGATATTATCATTTTTGACAAATATATAACTAATTGTTGTGGTGAAATTATCAAATAGTTGAAAGATTTTGAGTATAAAACCTCTAGATTTTATTTTTAGTAGAATAGAGTGAGGTTTTACTAGAAAAGTGAGTATTATTTACCATCATTTTCAGGCATAAAAATGATATAATAACAGAAAATGTAAAAATAAGGGGGATATTATGAACAAGAATGACTTTGCTATTACTCCACCAATGGGATGGAACAGCTACGATTATTATGACACCACAGTTACAGAGGCCCAGGTAAAGGCTAACGCTGATTTCATGACGACCAATCTAAAGGAATATGGCTATGAGTATGTGGTGGTGGATATTGAATGGTACTCAAACGATGCAGGTACACAGAGAGACAGATTTCAATATATTCCCTTTGGAGATGATGAATTAGATGAATATGGAAGATTTATTCCAAGTCCATCCCGCTTCCCTTCTTCAGTTAATGGTGCAGGATTTAAACCGCTGGCTGACTACTGTCACAAGCTGGGCTTGAAGTTTGGCATACATATAATGAGAGGAATTCCAAGAGCTGCTGCTGAGCGCCATCTTCCTATATATAATAGTAAGTTCACAGCCAATGAGGCAGCAAATCCTTCCAGCATATGCGGTTGGAATCCGGATATGTATGGTGTATGGGATAATGAAGCGGGCCAGGCATACTACGATTCCATTATCCAGCTTTACTCTTCATGGGGAGTGGATTTTATAAAATGTGATGACATCTGCGATTCATGGATGTATAAGGCCGAGGACTTCAGTGGCTGGTACGAAACCAGAATGCTCCACAAGGCGATTATGGATTCAGGCAGGGAGATTGTCCTTAGCCTTTCTCCTGGACCAGCTCACATAGACATGGCCTTTCACTATCAGGAAAATGGAAACATGTGGCGTATCACAGACGATTTCTGGGATAAGTGGGAGCTTCTTAAGAATATGTTCTGGCGCTGTGAAATGTGGCAGGATCACGTGAAAGCCGGTTGCTTCCCAGACTGCGATATGCTTCCAATAGGCCAGGTAGGTGCTGGCTTTATCAGCAAACGCCACACAAACTTTACCTATGAAGAATGCAAAACCATGATGACCCTGTGGTGCTTCTTCCGCTCCCCTCTGATGATTGGTGGCGAGCTCACTCAGATGAACGAGGAGGATTTATCTCTTCTTACAAATAAAAAACTGCTCCAGCTTTTAGAGGATGGCTGGAAAGCCTCTCAGCTGGAGCGTAATGATAACTATGCTATTTGGAAATCCGTAAATACGAATTCAGATAAAAATGCTTACGCATATTTCAATTTATCCGACGAGGAAATCGAAATAAATGTAATTGAAGATATGGTGAATGTGACCGATATTTGGAATGACACAAGCACTCCAACTTCAATAAAGGCTGGTGACAATTTGACTATCGCTCCACATTCAGTATTAGCTTTTATTTAGCCTGCCGGCAATTACCAGCAAAGGCTGTCGTCGAACTCTTCCAGGCTAGGGTCTACAGGCTCTTCCTTTAAAATAGTGCGCATGTATCGGTTTACTTCGGTACGCATATCCCTGCGAGTTCCATCAAGAGGCACCATTAGATTATGGTTTACCCATATCCAGTGGATGCCTCTTTTTCTGGCTTCAGCTTCAAAAAGTCCTGTGTATCCAGACATAGCCTTGCAACCAATATGCACGTACATGATTACCATGTCGGCATTCATCTGCTCACAAAATCTGAACAGGTCCTCAACGCCAGTCTCGTAACCACCATTGGAACGGCTTCTCATAATCATATTCTCATAGAGGTATCCTAAATCAAGAAGTGCCTGGTCTTTGTCTGTGGTACTGACCATCTCGGTGGAAACACAGCAAAGCATATCATTGATAGGCACGATACCCCAGCAATTCATAAGCCAGTTAGGAAAAGCTGTGTAGTAGGCAGCCTGGACGCCCCAAAGAATGGCACGATGGCGGTATTCCTTGCAGGCCATCTCCTTGTTCTGGTATGCCTTGGTAGCCATAGCGGTAATCTTTTTGCTGGTCTCCAGGAAAATAGGACTTCTACCACCAGCAGCCATATACTCTCCATATCTATAGAAGCCAAGTGTTGCTCCCAACAGCTGAGGATATGGTGATTTATTAATTTCAAGCCACTCTAAAAACTCTTTTGTCTCGTCGTTAAAGCGAGCCATATTTTCAAAAAGGTAATCCCAGTCGAATTTCTCGCCGGTATGTTCCTCTATGAAATGAATAGCATTGAGCACCTCGGCACCAGCGTATTCCTGAACACTGTCCTGTCTGTGGCGGATTGGTGCATAAAGCTGGAAGGTAGGAATATCCATGCTTCGAGCCATAAGACCACCACCCATAAGGCTACCGTCGCAGGTGGTATTACACTGTACAGCACAGGAACCAATGTGAGGAAAATCGTCCTCAAGAGCTGCGCCTAATTCCGCTGCAGGCATAGGACACACATCACTTGGAACACCATATTCGTGGGTTCTATCAACATAGTGCATAACACCGTCCTGACACATAAAGGAGCTGGTGTAAATTGCAGGCACCTCATAGCTGACCCACTTAAGGTTTCTGAATCCACCCATAAGGGTACTCATCATATTTTCATCGAAGATTACCATCTTCTTACTGAGCTCAGTGTCGTTTCCGATTGCTGGATCAGCCTTGAAGATATCTGTGAGCGAAATAGTCATATCTATAATAATAAGACCAATTCCCTCGTGAGCCAGACGAAGTGCTGTGCCACGAAGGCCCTCTGTGTGACGGTCCATGAAATCTGGTACTGCCAGATAATTGCTCATCCAACGATATCTAAAGAAGCCTTTAAAGTTGTTAGGCTTCATCATGAATTTTGCAAGTATAAATAAGTAGTAAAGCCAACGGGTATAGTCGTACCAGGTATCCCTGAAACCTCTCCACTCACGGCGCCTGCGAGGGCGCTTACCAGAGTAAAGAGTGGTGCCCAGTGGCTCACTTCCAAATGCTTTTCCCATTATTCTGCCCTCCTGTCTGCCTTATGTTTAGCAAGCTTTTTGATTTCAACTCGCTCCACAAAGGCCTGTATTCTGGTACGAAGCTGACCAGATGAACGCACTGAATATGGTCTGTCTACAGATAACACTGGCCAACCATACTCCTCGTCCATAATATGGAAGGCAGCTGCTCGCTCGTAGCCCCAATAATCGCAAAACTTTATCTGCTCGTAGATAAGACCATCAGCATGATATTCCTTGGCAAGCTGATCCACATAATCGCGGCGCTCCATTATCTTTTCCTGATTGAAGAAGCGAGGGCACTTTCCCCACTGAAGATAGGTACGGCAAATCTGGGTGAGGGCATCTTCCTCATCAGACAAAATAATTTCCTGTCGTCCCGGCAACGAGCCAAAGCAATATCTATCAGCCACTACCAGGGCTCCGCATTCCTCTGCCAGCTGAATAAACTCAGGGTCGTCAATCTCAGAGCCTACCATCACAACACGAATACGATATTTGTCAGGACTGTCTGGTTCTCGGGTCTTAAGCTCCTCTAAGGTATCCTGAAGCTTTTCCTTAATAAGGTACTTTGGGCAACAGTAGCTTGCAAGACAAAATACAGCAAACTCATAACCTGTGATTCTAGGTGATTCGTATTTACGATATTCCCCAATGGCTGTGAGCAATCTGCTAATCTCATTTTGCTCCTGAACGGCTCTTCTAAGGGCAGCATCAGACACATCGATTCCATATTTTTCAGCTAATGGTTCCAACACTCGTATGCGCATCTGCTTCACATAGTGTTTCAAAGCAGTCTCGTCATCCTTTATTGGAACATCTGCATAGCTTACAAAGAAATTATCTTTATCTATTAAATTCAGTCGCTCTATATTTTCTACGCAACGGTTCATCTGAGCGCAGGCATCTGGGGCAATAATGCAATCCAGGAAATTAAAGCCACCCTCGATGGCGCGCTCCAAGTATGCACGACAAGCCTCACACAAGGTGGAGCTCATATAATATGTACCCATTTCTATTGAACCTGTGCGAGGTGCACGAAGACGAACAGAAAAGCACCCCTGCAAATTTAGCAGTGGCTCAGGAATCTGAAAGCATACGTGACCAATAGCTATGTTGCCATCCTGCTGTCCCTTTCTGGCCAAATCGTTGTAGGAATCCTCAAGAAGCTTTTCGAAATAATAGAGATGTTTAAGATCTTTCATGAATTAACCTATTCCCCCAAATATACGTTACTATGTTCCTTATTCTACCAATAATCTGCATAACTCACAATGAACAGTTTTAGTATAATGTCATAAATCATTACTAAATGTGGTGCTTTAATTGATTCAATTCCACAAAATATGCTATTATACCATTAAGGTGGAGGATAATACTATGGTGATGAATGACATTTTATTTAGGACACAATTGAACTACCAGATTCAGGCAAACACCCCAGAGGTTCAGGATGACAAGCTTAAAATCGGGGATGTTCAAAATATAGATTTACACAGATGTGTTTTCGCAGATTTCAAAAAGGCTATGGAGTACGTCAGGGACAGCAACCCCGACTACAGCTTCAGTGATTTCACTATTGAGGCAGTAAAGCCAGCGCCAGCAGATTTCTCAGAGGATAAAAAATACGACTTCGTTGAACTGACAGAATATGCAAAGCACACTGCTATCACAATCGGCAATATGGCACTGTTCAGCGAGCTTCAGAAAATCGCAAGCGCTGCTGAACAGTTTAACTATAATGTAGCCAGCCCCCATGACAAAAAAATCGGTAACGTTCTTTCATTTGAGGATTACGACAACTATTCCATCAAGGAACAGCCAGATACCTTTGAAGAATTGGGAAGCTGTGTAATCGGAGGCGGCAACGAAGAGGCTGTGAAGCTGGCAGCTACCTTCCATGAGAGTAGCACCACGGAAAAGCCTATCATTTCTGTTAGAGCTTTTTCACTGACCACCAGCACATACCTTCCAAATGTGGATATCATTGCACTGGACACAATTTACAAGCCAAACGCTTCCATTATGGAAGTATTTGCTTACATGAGCTACACAGATTATAAAAATAATACCTTCAATATGTCCTTCGACAAGCTCCTGGCCAGCGGAAGCCTTGATATTGACTCACTTGAGGATATGTACTCAAAGCATTATGATTTGCGTACTTTTGATTACATAAATAGGTAAAAATAAGTAGTACATGATGTAAAATGTGCAAATTTGTTATAAATCCGTGTCGTATTTGTGAAAAATATGTGAATGATAACAATTGTGCAGATTGACACTATCATGATAAGATTGTCATCGTTGTTAATAGGGAACAGAGTTATATTTGGTTATTCACAGAAAGGAACAAACGATGTTAAATCTTATTATGCTTGTAGTTTTTTCAGCAGTCACTTTATTTTTCGTGTACTATATTGCAGTGAACGCTAGTTACGCAAAGAGATCTGCAGAGGCAGATGATACACATTGCTTAATTAGAGCCGTTGGAGCTATCATCCTCAGCATCTCAGTTATCGCAGCGCTTTGGATTGAAGCAGGATTCGTTCACTTCTTTGCATAAATAATTAAAGCCAGTTAGAAGCTTAATGCTTACTAACTGGCTTCTTTGTTTCTATAATCTATTTTTCAAATACAAAATGGTGGAAAAGCCCATCAGTCATGTTATACCACACTGTATTTACCATTTTTGTAAATAGAGTCAGACAATTTATGACTTTTTGTGGGCAACTTAAGGAAAAAGCCCACAAAAACCCTGCTCTGCAGGGCAATATTTTCTTTCAGAAAATATTGGTCTATCTCCGGTTCTTGATTTTCTGAGGAAAATCAAAAACCTATAAATAAATTATTAAATAATTATAAATTATTAGCACTCACTATTGACGAGTGCTAATAAAGGGTGTATAACGTAGTTACAACAAAGGAACAAATAAAAGACAAGAGGTTCCTTAACCAACCTGACTGAAGCAATTCAGTCACCGAACGGGATTACAACTATATTTCATATAAGAGGAGGTAGTAATTATGTTAATGCCTAGTATTTTATCAAATGATTTTATGGATGATTTCTTCGGAGTACCACGTATGACTGGTTTTGGTCACAGTTATGACAGAGATTTCGCAAGAATGATGACCACAGATGTTAAGGAAACAGATAATGCTTATACAGTTGATATGAACCTTCCAGGATTTGCAAAGGAAGATATCAAGGCTGAGCTTAAGGATGGTTATCTCACCATCAAGGCAGAGACCAATCAAAACAATGATGAGCAGGACGATGATGGCAAGTACATCAGACGTGAGCGTTACACAGGCTCTTGCAGCCGAAGCTTCTATGTAGGTGATGCTGTAACACAGGAAGATATTCATGCAGCCTTTAAGGACGGCGTGTTGACACTTAGCATTCCAAAGAAGGAAGCTATCCCACAAAAAGAAGATACAAATTATATTGCTATTGAAGGATAACCCTCATAACATAATTTGCGCCCGCAATTTTGCGGGCGCATTTTTTTTATCCAATAATATCTATATACTCTCCACTCAACGGAAGGTCACATCTTCCTCTCAGCCTGTTTACAAGCTCCCGTTCTATTAAGTTAATCCATAGTATTTAACACAAATTAACCATATTAGTCAATAATTTTTCATATTTCCAAACTATAATTATTCTAATGTATTATGTCTAACTATGACTTTTGTTTTATTTAGGTGAGTGCCATGGCTCAATCAAAGTTTAAAAAACCGTTAAAACGAAGTGTTTCCATAGGCTGTTCCCTTGTGGCAATCAGCATTTCTATAATCATTAGTATAATAAGCTATAATGCCTTCAAAGCCGCTGTTTTGGATGAGTATGAGGCAAGAATGACTGACATACTAAACCACGTTTCCTACAACATTGACAGTGAGGATTTGGCAATGTGCGTGGAAACCTTCCAGCCTTCTGATAAATATTGGGAACTTCAGGATTATATGGACAGCTTTATGGAGACCATGAAGATTCACTACCTGTACATCATTGTTCCATTGGATACTGAGGAATCTGGCAATGTGTACAACATTCTGTCTGCCGATACAAAATATGGCAGGACCTACGAGCCGGATGGCTACGAGCTTGGTACTTTACTTGAAGATACCTATACCTACGACGAAATAATGAAATATTACAATGCCATGCAGGTGGACGAAATTTCATTTTTTGAAACCAGAAGTGATTGGGGCGATGATTACACTGGAATTAAACCTCTTAAGGACGCAAATGCCAACACCTACGCTATCCTTTGCGTAGATTTTGAAATTTCTGAGATTAGGAAGTTTATCAGTTTCTACACCATAGCACTTGTATCCTCAATCCTTATTTCCAGCTTTGCATTTGCTGTAATTTTCATCCGCTGGCTAGGCAAAAATATAACAAATCCTATTATCGCCCTGGAGAAAAGTGTGGATAGATTTGCAGCCCTTACCCATGACCAAAGGGACCCAAGTCTATTGATTTTCGACGATCCTGGAATTTCAACTCAGAATGAAGTAGAGGCTCTTGCCAATTCTATGTCACAGATGGCAGTGGATATCAAAACATTCATTCAAAACCTGCTAAATGCTGAGGAGCAGGTGCAGGATATGAAATCCCAGGTCAGTCGTATGGATATGTTGGCATATCAGGATGCCCTTACCCATGTAAAAAACAAAGCCTGGTATGACACCATCGAGGAACGCATAAATGAAGATATTGAGGCTGGCATTGCAAAATTTGCCATTATCATGGCCGACTTCAATGACCTGAAAACTATCAATGATAATTATGGTCATGATTGTGGCAACCAGTACATTGTCGGCGCCACAAAAATGATTTGCGATATATGTGAATTTTCAGCTGTGTTCAGAGTGGGCGGTGATGAGTTCGTAATTCTCCTTGAAAACAAAGCCTATGAGGACAAGGACATCTTATACAACAAGCTTATTTCCGCTTTTAAGGACACTGCAACAGATGAAAGCCGACAGCCTTGGGCCAGGTACTCTGCCGCCTTTGGAATGGCTTCTTTCAGTCAATATGATACTTGTATGGATGATGTTTTCAAGCGAGCTGACAAGCTCATGTATGATAACAAACAACGCATGAAATCTGCCGGTGTATAACAACTAAAGGTATTACTACATGTCAAAAGCTCTCATTAAGAAAATCTTCATAGTGTATTTTGCCGCTGTAGCTGCCATAGTAATATTGCAGTTAGCTTATTATGCAAATATTCACTTTGAAAAGATTACTAACCATCAACAGGTGGAGCTTATTCTAAATAAGGATCTAAAATATAAATGGGACACCAGGGACGAGGAGCTGGCTGAAATCGAGGAATTGCTGGCTAAGGGTTCTCTCACCAATGAAGATTTCGGTCGCTTGTATGAGCGAGCTGCCATGATTCATTACAGCAACAATAACAATATGACCTACTTTAAATACATGGGATATGCTCTGTATTACCTGGATCATAGCAATGAAAAAGACTACACCATCAATATTTATTTGGATTTAGCCAACTTCTTTTTGAATAATTACGCTAATGACCAAGCAGAGAAAATGCTGGAATTTGCACAGTCAGTACGTTCATTTGATGAAATCGAAAATCCACAGATTAAAAGCTACGCCTATCGAATGCTGGGCATTACGTCTATTCTGAATCTAGAATACAACGAGGCGGAAACATATTTTAATAATTCCCTCAGAGTAATCAGTGAAAGCCATACCAACACCTTCGAGGATGATTACACAGCTATAGATGAAATTTGGCTGGCAAGGGTTTATGAAGAGACCGGCAGAGTTCCAAAATGTGCAGAAATTCTCGCCAAGTGGTCTAACTCGGAAATGTTTACATCCGATGTATATCGGAATATTTATCTGAGGGACTTCATCATTCCTTATTATCAGGCAAAATGCTACTATCTTTGCGCTGACAATATTAAAGAACGTAGCTCTTATAGTCAAGCCGAGGCAGATGCCAGAACTCAGAGCGTCATTGACTACCTTAGAGAATTTATGACTGTTTGCGAGGAGAATAATTACGAAAAAGCAGAGCTTTACACTCTGCTAAAGATCCAAAAGGAATACCCTACTAAAAACCAGAAAATTCAGAAGGAGCTTTACACAGTCCTAAATGAGTTATATGCCAACATTTTCACTCAGCAAAATGCCACTTATGCTTCAGTAATTGACAACCTTATTTTCAACTCAAAAAATGAGCTGGATATAAATGCAAAAATCCTGGACAAGTCTGTAAGAAGAGCTGAATTTATCCTGGTTGTAGTTGTAGTATTTGCATTTATAATTATTATTTTCGTGATACTCATTCTTAACAACCGCTTCGACGGCCTTACAAAGCTTCTAAACAGAAAGGTATTTGACAAGGATGTTGCCCGCTTAGGTCGTTCAACTTCGGAGTACGGAGTCATTATGATAGATATTGATGATTTCAAGCAGGTCAATGATACCTATGGCCACCCAGAGGGGGATGTGGTTATCCGACGCCTGGGTGAACTTATTGAAAAGGAGACCACCTCTGACATACGTGGCTACCGCTACGGAGGCGAGGAATTTGCTATTATTGTAGGCAAGAACGCCATCCAGTATGTGGGAAAAATAGCTGAACGAACCCGAGATTATATGCAACAGCAGGGCTGGGAATTTAACAAAGATTTAGTCATAACCCTCAGCATTGGTACAGCCACAGGCAAAGGCTACGATGTGGTAAAGCAGGCCGACGACAATCTTTACATGTCCAAGCAAAATGGAAAGAATCAGGTAACAAGTACTTAAAAAATTTTTAGTCAAAAAGAACAAAAAAAGAGTGATGGATTTGTTCCATCACTCTTGATTTATGTTTTCAAGATTAAGCAATGTGTAAAGACTTTGCATCAGATACGTTCATCTTGCTTACTTTGCTCTGAGTCTGAATAGCAATAACCTTCATTGTGTTTCTTGCGATGAACTCTGTCTTGATGCCATGTCTGAGCAAGTCTTCAGCCTTTCTGTAAAGATCTTCTGGTCCAGTACATGTAATAATTGTTCCAATCGCCATTTTTTTCCCTCCCCGGCCTATTTAATTTTGTCGTGTTCGCCACATCTCTCGACTACGAACGTCATTATCATAAGTCCTCAGAGGGAATTTGTCTATGAAATAGTTGTGAACAATTTGTGAATTCTGCTTAAACGTTTGAAACAGTGCATATTGTGAATAAACTTAAGCATAGACGCTCAATTTCTTTCAAAATTGTTCACAAATTTTAACTAAATAATTTTTTATCTTTTTACTCTGGCTCCGGCGCCACCCATGATTGCTTCCACCTCTGAGCAGGTAGCCATAGTTGTGTCACCTGGTGTGGTCATAGCAAGTGCTCCATGAGCAGTTCCGTACTCAACTGCCCTTGCTGCGTCACCTGTGGTCATAAGACCATATACAAGACCTGATGCAAAGGAATCTCCACCACCTACTCTATCGAGAATCTCAAGGCCCTTATAATCCTTTGCCTTGAAAATCTGTCCATCTGCCCAGCAGAGAGCTGACCAGTCATTTACAGTGGCTGTCTTTACGGTTCTAAGTGTGGTAGCAACAACCTTAAAGTTTGGATAAACCTTAGCAGCTTTGTCAATCATCTTTTTGTAGCCTTCAAGATTAAGCTCCTTGAGATTTGCATCGTTACCCTCGATTTCAAAACCAAGGCAGGCTGTAAAGTCTTCCTCATTTCCAATCATTACATCCACATACTTTGCTATCTCCTTGTTGACCTCCTGAGCCTTCTTCTGACCACCGATAGCTGACCACATAGATGCTCTGTAGTTCAGGTCATAGGAAACGATTGTGCCATACTTCTTTGCTGTCTTGATGGCCTTTACAACAGTCTCAGCTGACTGCTCAGAAAGAGCTGCGTAAATTCCACCGGTGTGGAACCATCTTACGCCAAGCTCACCAAAGATATAATCAAAATCAAAGTCCTCAGCAGTAGCCTGAGAAATTGCAGTGTTGGCTCTGTCAGAACAAGACAAAGCGCCGCGAATCCCGAAGCCTCTCTCTACGAAATTGAGACCATTTCTACATTCACGACCAATGCCATCAGTCTTTTTCCAGTTAATAAGCTTTGTATCTACACCACCCTGAAGTATGAAATCCTCCACTAAGTGGCCAACCTCATTATCAGCAAAAGCTGTAATGACGGCTGTGTCCATACCAAAGCATCTGCGAAGACCACGGATAACATTGTATTCTCCGCCACCTTCCCAAACCTTAAATTCTCTAGCTGTGCGGATGCGTCCCTCACCTGGATCAAATCTAAGCATTACCTCTCCAAGGGAAACCGCGTCGTATTTACATTCCTTTTTGTCTCGTAATTCTAAGTTCATATCTATTCTCCAATCCGCCTAGCCTTTTAGGCTCACATGCTCCCGCAGGCCACCTTCCATGCTCAAGCTAGGCAACTTTCCGCTTCGCGGCTCCCTCCTAGCTTGGCACAGAGCCTTCCTGCTCACGCTTGCCAAGTTTAACGTGGCTAGGCTCATCTAAAATCCAAAGTAATGTTTTGCGTTCTTTCCGCATATGTCACGTAGCATACCACGTAGGTACTCGGAGTCGTATGGGTACTCGCCAGCCTCAACCCAGGTGCCGATTTTGTTGCATAGTATGCGACGGTAAAGCTCGTGGCGTGGGAAGGACAGGAAGGAGCGTGAGTCTGTAAGCATACCCACTGATGTGGCGATAAGCCCAGTATCAGACATAGCCTCGATTTGTCTTTCCATTCCATTTTTGTGATCACAGAACCACCATGCAGCCCCAAGCTGCACCTTGCCCTTAATGCCTGCCTCATTGCTACAGAAGGTGCCCGCCATGGCAGCAAGCATCTCTGTATCCTTTGGATTCAGGCAGTAAAGAATAGTCTTTGGCAGTTCGTCATTTTCATCCATAGCCGAAAGCAATGCTGCAAGCTGTGGTGCATAGTTGAAATCACCTAAAGCATCAAAGCC
>JAEEGL017148470.1_pt1 | contig 12689 bp, 8 predicted proteins | sample 9134231 | NCBI WGS metagenome assembly JAEEGL01 (sample SAMN16246548, study PRJNA631951) | gut metagenome | biome: gut microbiome; feature: rumen; material: fiber-attached | host: Bos | place: Iran: Karaj | collected 2018-10
ATCGCATACCGCTTGCCGGAGATGGCGCTATCCACGAGAGCGGAGTCCACCTTCGTGGCGCCGTCGTAGACTTCCACTTCGAGATCGGTCGAACTGGTCACATCGCCCAGCTCGTATTCGACCGTTATGTCCGTGGACCACGGCCACTGCTGGCGGACGGCTACGCGATCCACAGTGGCTGCGCATAGGGCAAGTTCCGCAATCGCAGCTGCAAAAAGAATTGTCGGTTTCTTCATTTCGGTTCTCCGTTTCTTGATGTCACCTTAGAATGATTGAAAACATATCGACGCTGCCAACGATGTCGGCGGTCTGCTCCGCGCCCTCTTTATCCGTCAACGTGAGAGCGTAGCCTACGCCTCTCGTCAAAGGACCGAGTGCATACCACCCCTGCGACCCCTCGACGTCAGAATAGACCGTATTCCCATCGACCGACAGGGAGACCGTTCCCTGCGGCAGAGGAATGACGGCCGTCTTGACCGAGCGCCGCCATGATGACGTGCCGTACCAAAGCCTGCAGGGGACGCCGCCCTCATTGCCGTCGGTCGCGCCGACAGTCACGGCGAAGCGGGCGGAACGCACGGTGCCATCGTCAAACGTGAGCGTGAGGTCGTACACGTTCTCCTGTTTCGTCTCGGTGGCGGGAGGCAAAACGAGATCGAACGAATCCGACGTTATGCCGGGATATGTCGCCGAACAGCCGGCGCCCGTCACCTGAAGAGTGGCGGACGATGCGCCTTTTGGAAACACGACCGGCAATGTCACAGTGCTGTTGGTGGCCGTGCTCCAGAATGCGCTTTCGCCCGTATGGAGTATCAGGAACGCCCTGTCGGACATGCAAGACGCCGACGAACCGTCCGCCATGCAATTTCCACAGGCGGCAAGCGCGGCGGCAAGAAGCGCGCCTGTACGCATGATGGCCGGGAACCAGCCCTCTGTTTCATGTCTCATGTGGTGAACTCCTTTGTAAGAGGTTTGCCGCCCTTGCCGCCGGCGTTGATCGGCGTAACGCGTACCGAGAGGCGCGCGCCGGAAGGAAGCTCGTTTTTGCCGAATGCGCACCATCCGTTCCGCGAAAGCGAGCGTCGCTCAGACAGAGACGCCCATTCCTGCTGAACCAGGCGTTCGATCATCGTACGGCCAGTCGCGGCATCAGAAATCTCGACGCGGTAGTCTATTACGCGACCGTGCGGCCCCGTGCTTTTCGCCGACGGGAATGAAAGCACGAACTGGCGCTCCGGGGTGTTCGCCGGATAGACGCACCCTTCTTTCTCTTCTACGGTTATGGCGGCATTCGGCGCAAATTGCGGCGCGGACGCGGCGGCTGCGAAACAAAGCGGATTCTCGGGATCGTGGCGGAACGGGAAAGGCATGTCCCAATCCTCGCCTATAGGCTCATCGTTCCTCTGCTCATGGCGCGACACCACAATACGGGAAGGATAGATGGAAAGAACCGACGACTGCCACCCTTTGCCGTTATCCGCAGCCGGCATGTGCCGCACCTCGCCCTTCGCGGCTTTGCGTTTCGACAGAGCCACGTTGTACTCGTAGCGCCGCCCCAAAACCCTGCAGGTGGATCCTGCGCCCATGGAACAGAACCCGCCCATCCACATGGCGTCGTCGTAGCTTACCGAAGTATGGGAGTGCCCCGATATCGCAAAAAGGTTCGGCCACTGCATGAGCGCATCGTGGTTTTGGCCGTTGTCACCGACTATCCATTTGCCGAAGCATGTGCTCCTCGGGTGCGGATGCTGCACATAGATGATCGGCCTGTCCCGCGGGAGTTCGGCGGCGTGCGCCGCCAGGTAGTCCGCGATCTCGCGTTCATGCGACCAGTGCGCGCCGAGGAACGTGACGCCGTCGATATCGCGGCGCACTACCTCGCCCGCGAATCGTTCCTCGCCGGTGATCATGCTCCAGGCGGCGTCCTTGTTGAAGAAGATGCCCGTGCGACGGTCTTCGTCCGTCACGGGCTTGCCTCTGTGCAGAAGACCCGACGCATGGTAGTCGTGGTTGCCGAACACGAAGAAAGGCTCCACCTTGCCGCCAAGCGCGTTCTTGCCGCCGGGGAACGCCTTGCGCCAGATGTCCATCACTATCCCAAGTTCTTCGAGAGTGCCTAGATGGCATATGTCGCCCGAAATCACCACCACGCGCACGCCACTGGCGGCGAAATGCCTGAACGAGCGCAGAAGAGCCTCGGCGGAAGTCTCGTTGCCTTTGATTATATGCGTATCGGAAACGACACCGACCTTGATTATCGGCGACTCTGCGGCCCATAGAACGCGCGACCCCGCGCATGCCGTGGCTAAAGAACCGAGAAACCGGCGTCTTGAGATATTGAATGTCGTCATCACTTCCTCATCTTGAAAAGCAGCGTTTCCGGGCCATCCGTCTCTATCGTTATCCTGTCGCCGGAATACGTCTTGCCTGAAAACATCTCGGTCGCGCCGGCGTATCCAGGGAAGCGGATTTCATGCGTGCCGGTCTTGCCTGTATGGAACATCATCACATCGCCGTATCTGCGGACGCAGTGGCCCGCCGGCGCGAAGAGCGGCGTGCCAAGGCCGGAAAGCAGCTTGCGCCACGCGGGGGCGCCGAGCGGAATATTCTCGAGCGTGACGCCGTCCGGGCCTTGGCAGCCATAGGGCGCATGACGCAGGAAGACGGCCTTGAAGCCCGGACGCCCCGTACGTCTGGCGAGCGCCTGGGACAAGTCGGCATCGGTCGCAAGAAGGTTGAGGAAGACGGCCTTGTTGTAGCGGCCGTCAGGCTGTGCCAGGAAATCGTCGAGCGTCATGAAATCCACGGTGGCCCCACTTGCATATATCCATCGCGGCACATCGGCGTAGGGCATGTTGAGGTTCTTGCCCGCATGCAGAGGACGGCGCAACCGCTCCCGCCAGTCCACCACCACGGCAATCTCGTTCTTGGAATCCATGCCGCGTGCGCCCAATGCCGCCAGAACGCGCTTCGACTCGTCTATCGCCTGCCACACCACGGGCGTATCGAAGGAAAACGGACGCTTCCGCGAAAGGCTCGGATCGAGAAGCTGTATGCCGCAGCCGTCGAAGAACTGGTTCAGCCAATCGCGACGCATGGTCATGCGCGACTCGCGCGGGTTGGCCGTGCAGATGTCCGGGTTGCGCCTCAAGAATCCGTTGAGGTGATGGAAACGCATGTCGTCCTCCAGCACGCAAAGCTTGCCGTACCGGTGGAAGGTGGCGGGGATGGTGCGATGGTAGTACGCGCCTCCAGCACGGCGTACGGCTACATTGTACATCGCAGGGTCCGAAAGGAAATCGATGTACGGCGACGACAGGACCTTGTCCAGCATCACGTTCGCGCCCTCAGGCGGATGTACCGCCAGCACGTAGCCGTAGTACGCCCCCACCAGACGTCCCGGAAGCGCCTTTTTCACGGCGGCGGCAAATGTCAGAAGACCATCCGTGACTTCGTTCGCCTGGCATTCGAAGTAGTCGAACAGCTTCTCGTTCTTCTTCCTGTCGAACACCGAAGACGGATCTATCTTGCGTTCATCGGCCGTAGGCGGCAGGTCGTCCTTGTATTTCCCGCCCTTCCAGCGGCGGAACGCCGCCGTCATCGCAGGGCCGACATCCGCCGCCTCGTACATGCCGTACATATGCCATTCGGTGTAGATTCCCCAATTCGGACGCACTGCCACCACGCGCCGCCCCCACGGCTGGCCGCGCACGTATTCACCAAGCTGCGCGATCATGCGGCAGACCTCTTCGCGATATTCCCTGGACGCGATGGAAGGACGCGTGACGCGCTCCTTCAGCTCGTCGCCGCCTTTGGTCTCGTTGATCTCCCCGTTGCCGTAGGCGATGCGGGCATCGGGATGTGCCGCAAGCCACTTCGGAAGTCTGAGCTGTATGCCCAGCAATATGCGCGCGTTGGGGACTCTCGCCAAAAAACGTTCTATGCGCCGCCCCACCATGCTGAAATCATACTTGCCGGCCTCTTCTTCGAACACGGGGCTATGGATGGATATCTGATGCAGCCACAGTCCAAGCGAATCCGCCTTTATGGCGCCGTTCAGCGCATAGGCGATCTTGTCGCCGCTCTGGTTGATGGTTGGATCGCGCAAGACGCCATTGAGCGAAATCTTAGGCCAACCGTCCACATAGACGATCTTTGCGTCCGGCTCCGGTTCCGAGGCGATAGGCGCCAGGGCACGCGCAATGGCCTCTCGCTCTTCTTCCTTGGAGGGGAACTCCTCCGTTGCGGCTGGAAGCATCCCCTCTATCTGCCATGCCGGGACATCCCGCACAAGCACGTCATCAACGGGCGCGTCCTCAAGCATAAGCGCGCGGAAGTGCGCTATGTCGGCATCGGTAAAACCGCAACCCTTGACGTATGAGGCGAATTTGTCGGCAAGCGTATCGCCCGGTTCCTTGCGTATGCCGGCAAGGAACTTGTCGATGCGTGCGGCATGGCTGAACTTCGGGTTGGGATTGAAGAAAGCCGTAAGTTCCCAGTCCAGCACGAGCTTGTCCTCCGGCACGCCTAAGAGTCCGTTGAGGATGCAGATGACGCAACCGGTGCGGTCGGCGCCTTTTGCGCAGTGGACGACGACAGGATAGTTCGTCTCGCAAAGGAATACCCGGAATACGTCGGCGAAACGGGCACGGGTCTTGGCGGAGTCGAACTCGCTGTATGCGGGCATCGGTCTGTTGCAGAAACGAACCGTCTCGCCGAGCGGCGACTTGCCGCCAAGAGACGCCACCTCGTTCGTCTTGCGCAGATCGACATCCGTCTTTATCGGACATCGGCGCAGGAGCTCCGCACCGTCCTTGATGTTGGCGAGATGGGCGGAACGGAATATGCGCCCGAAGCGCACCCTTTTGCCGCCAAGCCCACGCCAGCCGCCGATGTCGCGGAAATTGTTCACGCCTTTGCCGCCCACCCAATGCGGCACGGGTATCAGACTATCCGTGGCAGGCGGGGTGCCGCATTTCTGCATGCGTGCGCGGAATGCGCCATCCAGCATCCAGGCCCGGCGTTGTTCTGGGGCCGCCCTCATGAAATCGGCATACGCATCCCCCGCCGCCACATCGATATGCAAGATGAAGACTAGCGCGAGGAGAAGACCTGTCTTCAATTTCTTCATGCCGTCAAGTATAGCAAATGCGTCCATTCCGGTCAATGGTCAACGATGCCGATCAAGGGGCCGAGTCGGAATATTCGAGTCCGGGGACCTCGCGCGGGTGGAACATGTCGCCAAGGACCGGCACGAACGTCGCGACCCACTTGTTGTGGTCGAGCTTGGGCGCCGGCACGTCGAGATGCACATGGTTCCAGCCCTTCTTGATGCGGATGCGCGTCGGTGGCCTGTGCCACCAGTCCTCGTTGGTGTGCGGCACTTCGTACGCGCCCTTGCCGTGCAGGTTGGGATGGTCCCATTCCGGCGGTGCGATGCGTTCGCCGTTGAGCTCTATGGTGGCCCCGTTGATGTTCCATTGCCCGATTTCCGGGACGCGTCCGCGCCAGCTGCGTCCTCCGGTGCGGCTGAACGACGTGAAACCTATCCATGCGCCGGTCCGCATATCGCAGGGTGAATGGATCCAGGTGTCGAGCAGTACGCGCACGCCTCCCTTGCGCACGGGAACGTACGCATTGACGGGGAATATGTTGTGGCTGGGATAGATTGTCGCCTGAGGGATGTTTCTCGCGATTACCTTGCCCGTGTTGGCGTCCGTCATGCGCCAACGCATCTGGGTCTGGCGGACGAAGGCGAACGGCCACTTCAGGTTGTCAAGCACCTTGTCGCGCTGGGCGGCGACGGCGCGCTCCAGATCGGCCGCTGCGGCAAAGCGCGGATCGTCCGGCGGCGGCAGGCGCGCGAGCAAACCAGGTTCGTCCTTGTCGCGTCCGCGCCAGAAGGAATCGCAGAAAAGCACGATCGCCGGGAACAGAGGGTTGGTGCGCGGCAGGTCCGATTCGTGCAGTATCCTGTCGTCGTGCCACGAGCTTATGAGTGCGCCCATGCGGAAATCTTCCCTCGTCCCCCACCTGCACGGCTGGGTGTACGTGGCGCCGGCTAGGAGTGCGAGCGGATCGACATGGTTGATGTAGCACATGTCCGTGGAATCGACGTACGCGTGCGACCCGGCCTCGGGAAGGAAATTCTGGAAGAACTTGGACGGCGTGAACCACCAGTATTCATGGATGGACGGCCCTGTCGGATTGAGTCTCTCACCGGGCATCCAACCCATGAGAACGCGGCCTCTGTCCGACACGCGTTGCGCCCAGGCGGCAAGCCATTCCGCAGGCACGCCCTCGGGATTGCCCTTCTGGCGAAGGTTCACCTCGTCCGTGCCAAGATGCACATACGGCATCTTCTCCGGCGGCACGAGCGAACACAGTTCATCGATGAGGTCCAGTATTATCTCCCGCACGCTAGGTGTATTCATGCACTTGATGCCAAACGCCTTGCGGAACGCGAGCGTATGACCGGGCACGTCAAGCTCTGGTATGACGGTGACGCCGCGCTGCGCGGCGTATTCCACGAAATCCACGAATTCCTTCTGCGTGTAGAACTTGCCGGTCTGGCGTCCGAACGACTTCGGGGATTGTAGTTCGGGATGCACCTTCGATTCCAGACGCCAGCCGTAGTATTCGGTAAGATGCCAATGGAAGACGTTATGCTTGTAGGCGGCAAGATTGTCGATCACCGCATGCAGCACTTCGAGACTCTGGTAGTTGCGCCCGCAGTCGAGCATGAGTCCGCGCATCGGGAAACGCGGCCAGTCGGTGATCACGCATTGCGGCAGCACGACCCCTCCAGCCAGTTTCACCAGCTGGTCAAGCGTCGTGCGCGCATACCTTATGCCCTTGTCCGTATTTGCCGTGATGGAGACGCCATCCTCGCCGATCTCAAGACGGTACGCCTCGTCGGCGGTACGTCCGGGAGCTCCGGCCACCGGGCCGTATGCCGTCTTGATGTTCGCCAGCGCCTTGGTCGCATCGAGAGTGCCTTCACGCAGTTCGACTTTCTGGGGACGCGGCAGAATATCTTTCAACGCATCGGCAGGAGAAGGCAGCGAGAGTCTTTGCCCGTCCGCAAGCAATCTTGCCCGCAATGCGTCGTAGTTGACGTCCTGTACGGCTACGTCGTCCTCTATCGCCTGCGCCGCGGCCGTGGCGGCGGACTGTCCCAACGCAAAGAACACGGGCTCCGTGCGAATGGAACCGTAGGCGGCATGCGAAGCCGACACGCACACAGGCACCAGAAGATTCGCCGCCTCGCCGCGTTTCGGGCAGATCGAACCGTAGTCGATTGGATACGGACGGACATGATCATGGGAATCCATGCCGCATGCGGCAAGTGCGATAGGATGCGGCGCCGTCCTGTCGCCACGGCATTCGTGCTCCGTCATCATGTATTCGCCGGCAAGCCGGCGCGTCTCGCGTACGTAGAGCTGGTTCTGCCAGCCGTCGCCGCGTTCGTCCTCGAACTCGTCGCGGCATGTGCCCCAGCGCGAGACCTCCGCGCGTACATCCTCGGGGATGCGCGGGTGGTTGGCGAGCGTCCACATCAGACCGCGCTGGTATTTCAGTTGTTCGGCGGCGATCTTCTCGCGCTCGGCGTACGAACCTTCCGCCCAGTTCCAGCTGCGATCGATGAAATCGGCGGAAAGCGCCTGAGTGGTGATGGTGTCCGTCTTCCGGTTGGGCATGGGAGAGTTGATCCACGGCAAAGACTTCTGCCAACCGGCCTTTACAAGTTCTGGATGCGCGGCTTTGATCTCAAGATCGCGGAAAAGCGGTTCATATTCGCGCTCGTCGTATCCCTCGAGCTTTGCGAACGGGATGCGGTTCTTGGGATCGTCGGTAAGGCACATGCGGAAGCAATACGCCTGCATCTTCCTGTCGTTCGCCTCGCGGCCGGTCGTGCAGGTGACGCCGGCGGCGGCCATGAGGTCGCCCTCGTACGTGCAGTCCAGGAACATGCGTCCCTCGAACACCTTGCCGGACTCCATCTTGATCGCGACTATCCGTCCGTCCTTCTTCACAACGCCGCCGGGTCCGCGGTCGAGCCTTTCGCCGTAGATCACGTCGACCCCCTCCTCGGTGGTCCAGCGATCGATTATATCCAACGCGGCTGACGGTTCGAAAGTCCACATCGCGTCATCGTCCGGGGAATACTCGCTCCAACCTTGGGGATGATATGTCGCACGCGTCTGGTTGCGCCAGCTGGAATCGTCGGCATAATAGGCCTTCACCTTGCGGTAGAACTGACGGGCGATGCCGCCGAGCGCGTCCTTGCGGCCTATGTCCGTCTGCCCCAAGCCACCGGTCGTAAGACCGCCCAACCGGTTGGAGGGTTCGATCAGCAGAGGGTTGCGTCCCATGCGGCGTGCCTGGATGGCTGCGGCCACGCCGGCAGAAGTACCTCCATATATCACCAGGTCGGCGGGGTCGGCCAACACGGAAAGTGCTGTCAGCGACAACACTGCAGAAGCGATTGCTTTTTTCATCCTAAATTACCTTTCTACTCGATGCAATTCACCAATGAAGCAGGCCGCATGCCGGCAAGAGGTGCGTCATGACATGGCGCGGAGGACGAGTCCCTTTAGATACCGCCCTTCAGGGAAGAAGAGCCCGGCAGGATGATCTGCCGCCTGACCCGTGCGGGCGACTATCTGGAATTCGCGTCTGGCGTCGAACGCGGCTTCGCGGCAGACGGTCTCGAACAACTCCTCCGAGACGGCGCCGGAACACGAGAAGGTGGCGATGATGCCGTTCGGACGAAGCAGCTTCATGGCCAGCAGGTTGATATCCTTGTAGCCCCGCGTTGCGCGCATAAGCTGCCCCTTCACGTCCGCGAACTTCGGCGGATCGAGCACGATCATGTCGAACTTGCGTCCCTGGTCGCGGTAGAGGCGAAGCTGCTTGAAGACATCGGCCTCCACATACTCCACCTTCGTTCCGCACAGATGGTCCAGTTCTTCGTTCTTCTTCGCCAGTTCTAGCGCGGCGCCGGCGATATCGAGCTGAGTCACGGAAAGCGCGCCTGCGGCGCGGGCGGCCAGCCCGAACCCGCCGGTGTACGAAAAGCAGTTGAGCATCTCCGTTCCGTTGGCGAGGGACCCCACCACGGCGCGCGCATCGCGCTGGTCGAGATAGAAACCGGTCTTGTGCCCATGGCGGACATCGACGAGATACCTTATGGTTCCTTCGTGGATCTCGATCAGTTCGGGCGGTTCTTCTCCGGCCAAGACGCCCACCGTGCCTTCGGCAGGCAACCCTTCGCGGACACGGCTGTCGACGTCGCTGCGGTTGTATACTCCGCGGCACTCTGGGACGAAAGACTTGAGCGCCTCGACTATCGTATCCTGCCAGAAGACGGCGCCTGCCGATGCGAGTTGAACCACAACCCAGCCGTCGTACCAGTCGGCCACGACGCCGGGGAGTCCGTCCGACTCTCCATGCACGAGCCTGAAAGCGTTCGTGCAGCAGTTCACCCAGAAGTCGGCACGGCGCCCGACGGCGGCCGCGACGAGTCCGGTGACGTATCCGGCGTCTGGTTCACGTTCCGGATCGAACGAAAGCATCCTCACGCGTATCTGGCTTGACGGGGAGAAGCTTCCCCAGCCTAGGCGCGTACCCTTCGCGTCTTCCACTGCCACCGTCTCGCCTATCGCCGGATTGCCCTCCACTCCGCGGATCGCACCTGAGAATATCCATGGATGACGATGGACTACCGAGTAGTCACGCTTGGGATTGAGAACTATCTTTTTCATTTCTGGGTCGGTATTGTCACTGGCAACGAAGACATTATACCCTATTGCCGGCCGGATAGTCAATGTCAGCGGGAGAATTTGGGGTTGGCGCCCGCTATGACCAGCGCGACCTCCCCCTTGACTTTCGCGCCTGCATATTCCTTCGCCAGGTCTGAAAGATAGCCGCGCGAAACACGTTCATGCAGTTTCGTAAGCTCTATGCACACAGCAGCCTCGCGATCGCCCAACGCGTCGAAGGCCGCCTGAAGCGTCGCGCCTATGCGGAACGGACTTTCGAAGAGTATCAGCGTGGATTCACTGTCCTTCCCCTCGGCGAACCAGTTTCGCAACGCGCCAGGTCCACGCGGGGGAAACCCCCTGAACGTGAAGGAGCTGGTGGAAAGTCCGCTCATCAAAAGCGCGACGTTCACGGCGCTCGCCCCCGGGATCACCTCGTATGGCAGGCCTTCCTGCGCACATTTGCGTATCAACCTGTAGCCGGGGTCTGAAATGGCGGGGTAGCCGCCGTCGGAGCAAAGCACGACATCCCGCCCGGCGCGCAATGCGGCGGCGATGGATTCGCCCGTGCGTTCCTCGTTGCCTTGCCTGTAGGAAAGCATTTCGGGGCGCGGAACGCCAAAATGGGCAAGAAGCTGCCAGGTACGGCGGGTGTCTTCGCAGGCTATCAGCGATGCGCCCTTGAAGGCGTCCAGGGCCCGCGGGCTGAGATCTCCGAGATTGCCGATAGGCGTTGCGACGACGTGCAGCATGCTGCCGCTCCCGTTAAGGTCTACCTGTATTCGATCGTAGCCTTCTCGCGGAGTTCGGCCACGAAAGCGTCCATGGCGCGGCCACGGGCCTCATGGCGCAGGAGATCACGTATCTGGTCTGCGACATCCACGAGAGTCTGCGGACCGCCGGCACGCTCGTCCGTCTTGAGGATTATATGGTAGCCGAACTGGGTCTCGATGACATCCGAGACCTCGCCGCACTTCATCTCGAAGGCCGCCTTGTCGAATTCCGGCACCATCATGCCGCGCCCGAACCAGCCGAGCGACCCGCCCTGCGCGCCGGAAGGACAGTCGGAATGCTCCTGCGCCGCCTTCGTAAAGGCCTGGCCCACCTCGCCCGGCTCGCCGGCGGCGACGACACGCGCGCGGATATCCTTTATCTTGTCCAGGGCCTGCGCCTTGTCGGCGGCGTCCATGCCCTCGGTCTTCACCAGAATGTGCTGCGCGAGAACCTGGGGATCGGTGACGAACTCGGTGATATGCGCCTGATAGTAGGCGGCGACTTCCTGTTCGGTCGGCTCGGGCACGCCGGAGCACGCCTGCGCCACAAGCGCGTCGACGCGGCATCCCTTGGCCAGTTCCTTGCGGAACTCGTCCTCCGTCATCTTCTGCGCGGCGAGCGCCTTGGCGAAATTCGCGCGTCCGCCGACCTGCTCGACGACCTTGGCGACCTGGGCGTCGATGGCGGATTCCGGAACCGGCATGTCGAGCTGCGCCGCACGTTCAAGGAGAAGCTTCGCGCCGATGGCCTGCTCCTGCGCCCTTTCGACAAGCTTGTCGAGGTTCTTCTTGATTTCATCGGGCCGCATCCCGTGGCTCGTGTAGAACTTGACAAGACGGTCCAGTTCGAACTGGACCGCTTCACGTGAAATGACCTGGCCGTTGACGTATGCCTGCTTGAGCATGTGGGAGATTCCTTCGGAACGCTACGTACTTGTATTTGGCGGAGAGGGAGGGATTCGAACCCCCGATACCTTGCGGTATGCATGATTTCGAGTCATGTGCATTCAACCAGGCTCTGCCACCTCTCCGCGGGAAAACGGAAGCGAAGTATACCATTTCCGCGGTCCACCGTCAATACGCCAAAAAGAAAATTTGCGTTCTGCCGGAATTTCGGCATTCCACATCAATCGTTATTTTACAACACCACGCCATAAGATTATGGTATAATTTTCTCCATGCGCTACCTTATAATAATCGTAGGTGCGGTTCTGGTCAACAATTTCGTCTTGAACCGCTTTTTGGGATGTTGCCCGTTCCTGGGCGTATCGAAGAAGACCGAGACTGCATTGGGCATGTCGGGCGCGGTCGTATTCGTGATGACGATCGCGTCGGCCGTGACCTGGTGTCTGGACCAGTTCCTGCTGAAACCCAACGGCCTGGGCTACATACACACGCTGGCCTTCATACTGGTGATCGCATCGCTCGTGCAGTTCATCGACATCGCGATGAAGCGGTTCATGCCACCCCTTCACGCGGCGCTCGGCATATTCCTGCCGTTGATAACGACCAACTGCGCAGTCCTCGGCGTCGCCGAAATGAACGCGAAAAGCGACCTGAACTTCTTCGGTTCCGTGCTGTATTCGTTCGCGGCCGCGATCGGCTTCGGTCTCGCGCTCGTCATATTCTCGGGCATCCGCGAAAAACTGGCGCACGCGAATCCGCCCCGCTGCTTCCGGGGCGTTGCCCTGGCGCTCGTCACCGCCGGGCTGCTCGCCCTCGCGTTCATGGGATTCTCCGGCCTGGTCAAGGAAGAGGACGCCCTCAAGACCTTCAAGATCGACCATGCGACGGCAGAAGCCGTCGCGAATGTAAAATGAAGAATGTAGAATGTAGAATCAACCTTCTCTCCTTCCTTTGATCAACCAACTTCCCAACCCTTCAACTTTATAACCTTTTAACCCTTTAACCTTTTAACCCTTTAACCTTTTATGATCAAGATAGTCGAATGGTCCGTGGCAAAGCCGCAAAGCAAGACGGTGACGCGCTTCCTGCAGCGGAGCGCGTTCCCCGAAGAGGCCGAGAAGGCCGCGGCCGAGGTGCTGGCCGCCATACGTGCGGAGGGCGACGTGGCCGTGGCGCGGTACGTGGCGAAGTTCGAGGGCGCGAAGCTCTCGCCGAAGCGGTTCCGCGTGACTGACGCGGAGCTGTC
>JAEEGL010227937.1_pt1 | contig 12688 bp, 6 predicted proteins | sample 9134231 | NCBI WGS metagenome assembly JAEEGL01 (sample SAMN16246548, study PRJNA631951) | gut metagenome | biome: gut microbiome; feature: rumen; material: fiber-attached | host: Bos | place: Iran: Karaj | collected 2018-10
TATAGATATCTATGTTAGAAATCAAGTTGAGCCAACTGAAGATGTTTTTATTAACCATTTTTATGTTTTATCAAATGTAGGAAATGGTACAAGGGCTCATACCTATTCTGATCAAACATTAATTGCAAGATGGAATCATGATGAACATGATTATCATTTTCATGCAGGATATAATGCTACTTATGAGGCAGATGGAAAAATAGATCATTATACTTGTGAATGTGGAAAGTATTTTATTAAGAATGGTGATACTTATGAAGAAGTTCAAGTAGAAGATGTAACAATTCCAAGAGTAGTTATAAGATATCCATTATGGATAGGAACAACAAGAGTTACTAGTGTTAATACAAGCGATGTATTAGGTGATGGAACAGTTTCTTATGATGCAACAACTAATACTTTAACATTAAATAATGCAACTATAGAAGATGGTGGAAATTCTCAATATGGATGGGGATTAAATTATCGTGGTACAGAAGATTTTACAATAGTTGCAAATGGAACTAATATTATTAGAGACAATAATACAAGAAGTGCATTATCAGCAGGTATTTATGTAGGTAATCAAAATAAGAGTTATTCTATTGATAATTCACCTAAATTTACAATTACTACAAATGAAAATTCTACTTTAACAGTAACAGGTGGAGATGTTATAAAAAATAATTCTGATTATCATTATAGCTTTGGTATTTATAATACTAGTTCAAGCGAAATGATAATAAATGGAAAAGGTGTATTAAATGCTTATGGTGGAAGTGAAAGTGAAGATACAGATTCTTATTATAGAGAATATTTTTATTCTTATGGATTATTAACATATGGTAAATTAACATTAAATAGTGAAAATACTATAAAGATGGTTGGTGGAGATAATGGTTATTACAGTTATGGTATAAAAGCTGAGACAATAGATGTTAATATGACAACTGATGCATTAAAAAATTTAACTGGTGCTGGTGGAAAAGGTTCTTATAGTTACGGAATAGGTGCAAGTAAATTAGATTTAAATACTGGATATGTTATTAGTACTGGTGATGTACCTTATTATAGTAGTTATGGTTCTTCAATTTCTACTTTAAATATTAATGGTGGAAGATTTGTTGCTTATAGCTTGCAGAATAGCGGAAGAGCACTTTATTATCGTCCAAATATAGCAGAAGGAATAGATGCTATAGGAAATAAAAGTAATTCTTCTCCTATAGATGCTGAAATATATAATTCTAATAATAATAATTATTATACATATTTTGAAGCTGGTGAAAATTTAGTTTATGATGTAACATTTAATACATCAGGTGCAACAGAAATACCAGTTCAAAAAGTTATTTATTCAAATTTAGTAGTAAAACCTGTTGAAGACCCACAAAGAGAGAATTATGATTTTATGGGTTGGTATACAGATTCAAAATATACAATTGAATTTGATTTTGCAAATACAGTAATTGAAGAAGATACAGAAATATTTGCAAAATGGAATGTTCAATATGTATTTCCTGATGTGCCAGCAGATAAATGGTATGCACCAGGAGCAAAATATTGTAGAGATAACGGTATAATGAATGGTTATGCAGATGGAAACTTTGGAGCAGATGATGAAATAACACGTGGCCAATTTGTAACTATTTTATATCGTTTAGCAGGAGCACCAAGTGTTGAGGGAATAGATAATCCATTTACTGATGTAGAAGAAGGAAAGTATTTTACAGATGCAGTAAAATGGGCATATGCAAAAGAAATTACAACTGGAAAAACAGCTACAAAATTTGATCCTTATGGAAATGTAACTCGTCAAGAAATAGCAGTATTTTTAACAAGATATGCAAGTAAAATATTACTTTTAATTGTTGATACATCTTATGATATTACAGGAATGGCAGATTATAATAATGTATCTTCTTGGGCTATTCCTTCAATGAGATATGTTATAGGAAAAGGCATAATTACTGGAGATATGGAATTAGGATATCCACGTATATTACCTCGTGATAATGCAACAAGAGGACAAGCAGCTTTAATGTTTATGAGATTTTGCCAAATGGAAATAGATAAATAAATATAAGAAAAATAATTGTTTTATAAAAAATGGAGGCATGATTGTGTTAAATATAAAAAATAAAATTGCATTAATAATATTAACGTTTAGTATTTTTTTATTATTTAGTTTATTTTTTAATAACAATGCTTTTGCTGTTACTTCAACATCAATGACAATTGTTGATAATAATGCAGGAACAGAAAGTATATTTAATCCAAGTAATACAAATAAATCTGGTACTGGCTGGAGTTGGAATAAAGACACAAGCACACTTACTTTAAATGGATTTAATGGTCAAAGAATAGAAGCGAACGGCGATTTTACTATTAAACTACAAGGTTCAAATACTATTAATGTAACAGGTAATAATGCAAAAGGACTATATTCAGATTATGGTTATGGAACAATAGCTATAGAAAAAACAACTAATGATTCAAATGATAAATTATTATTTAATTGTACTAATGTAAGTGGAGATGATATTGTTTCTGCTCTAAAAGTAAATATTAATGGTGGTACAATTAATATTAATGTAAATCAAACTAAAGATGGGTTAGGTCGTGTATATGGGCCATATTGTAATAGTGGTACATATTTAAAAAATGGTGCAAAACTAAATATTGTAATGAATAATAGTTATTCATCTAATTCTTTGCAAGGTATTGCTTCTTTACATTGTCAAGGTTCAGGTAATGTTACTTGTACAATAAGAGGTTATAGTAGTTCAGTAGGATTTGGAAACCTTTATATAGAAGATGGTTCAACAAGTCATGTAACTGTAGATGTTCAAGATACTAATCCTGGCGATTCTATTACTTATGCTACTGAAAGTTTAAATAAAATTTCAGATACAGGTACTTTAACTGTTGTTCATGGAAGAGTAACTACTGGATGGTTTTATTCAAGTTATCCAAATATTGCTTCTAATATATTAATTACTCCATCAAATGGTGTAAGCAATTATATAATATTTCCATATTTAACTAATGGTTATAGAGCACCAACATTTTTGGATGCTAAAACACTAAAACCAATAGAAGATGGACTTACTTTCATTCCTCAAGCAAATGAAATTCCACTATCTGTAGTTAACACAACTGTTTTAAATTTAAAAGCAAACAATGTTGGAGAAAGTGCAGTAACAGAATTTTCAAATATTTCAGTAAGTTTTATACCTAGTGTACTTCGAGGATTAAATCCTAATTGGGATGATAAATATGCTGATTATGAAGTTGTAAGTGGTACTTTACCTCCGGGAGTTGGAGTTTCTCCAAGATATGGATTTATTTCAGGTGATTATACAGATGAATGTGAAGCAGGTAGTTTTACTGTAAGAGTAACAAGAAGATCTGATAATAGTAAAGTTGATGTAAAAGTTAATTATGGCGCTGTAACTGAAGGAGAGAAGTATTTAACAATAGATGGTGGAACTTTAACAGAAACAAAAATTAATTTAACATCTAATGCAACGGGTAACGGATGGACTTATACTGGATTATCTAATACATTAGAATTAAATAATTATACTGGTGGTCCAATCTATTCTGAAAAAGGATTAGATTTAGTATTAAGAGGTAAAAATACAATTAATGTAAAAAAAGGTGATAAAGGTGGTTTATGCACAGAGTATTTTAAAGTATATGGTGAACTTTCAATAAGTGCAATTGGAGGAAGTTCTGATTTAACGATTAATATTGAATCAGATTGTGATACAATTAATGATTCTATTATAAATGCTAATAAATTTAATTTTTATAGTGGAAAATTAAAAATAATTGGACATGACATCGATCATTCAGTATATGGAATATATTGTAATAGTGGTTGTTATGTTCAGTCAAATGGAGATGAAACAAGTTTATATATTGATTTAAGTACTAATAATAATTACATTAAAGGAGTAAATTCATTAAGCATTAATAATCAAGAAGGAACAACACAAATTATAGTTGATGGAAAAAATTATGAGGGTGTAATTTCAGCTGTTGATTATTTATATGTTTCAGGAAAAAATGATTCTGAAATTAATATAAGTGCTAAAACTACAAATGATTCTTGTAAAAATTATGCAACACAATCAATTAATTTTAATGCTACAAAAGGAAAAATAGTAGTAAATGAAGGCATTGTAAGTACTTCATATAATTATAGTAGCTTATTTGAATGTACAGAAAAAACAAAAATTACTACAAAAAATACAAGTAGAAAATGGATATTGAGTCCTCGTAAAGATTATTTAAATAATGCATATATTTTTACAGATAGTAATACTTTAGATGTTATAAAAGATGGTTTAACAATTGAAACAGTATCAAATAGAATTCCTTTTAAATATAAATATAGTAAAGCTTTTGATATTCAAAAAAGTAAAGTGGGAGAACCATTAAGAGCATTTGATGGTTTACAAACTATAAATTTAAGAGGTGGATGTGAAGGAATAGATTATTATAATGGAAATATAAAATTTGAAGTTGTTGAAGGTACATTGCCTAAAGGAATTACTTTAGGAAGTCCTGGCTATTTAGAAGGAAATTTTGAAGAAATAACACAACCAGGTAGGGTTAAAATAAGAGTAACAAGATTGTCTGATAATAGTACTCAAGAATTTTATTTAAATTATGATATAATTATAAGTGATGATCCTAGTTTAGCATTTCCAGATGTTCCAAATGGTAAATGGTATTCAGATAATATAAAATATGTAAAAGATCATGGTATAATGTCTGGATATGGAGATGGTACCTTTGGATTAAATGATTCAATCGCTCGTGGACAAATTGTTTTAATGTTTTATAGATTAGCAGGAACACCAAGTACTGCTGGTTTAGCAAATCCATTTACAGATGTACCAGAAGGTAAATATTTTACAGAAGCAGTAAAATGGGCTGTTGCAAAAGAAATTACAACAGGAAAAACAGCAACAACATTTGATCCATACGGAAATGTAACGCGTCAAGAATTAGCAGTATTTTTTGCAAGATATGCTAAAAACATTTTAAATAAAAACATTATTTCAACATATAATATCTCAAATATTGCAGATTATAATGATTTATCAACATGGGCAAGACCACAAATGCAATATATTATGGAAAAAGGAATAATAACAGGTGATATGGCATTAGGATATGCTCGTATATTACCAAGAAACAATGCTACTCGTGCTATGGCAGCAACAATGTTTACAAGATTTTGCCAAAACATAGCAGGAATGGAATAATTAATTAAAGGAACGTAAATATACGTTCCTTTAATATTGCAAAATTATAATTAAAATGCTATAATAACATTTGTTGAAAACATTTTAGGAGAAGATTATGAAAATTGGTATTGTTGGTTTACCAAATGTTGGTAAAAGTACATTATTTAATAGTATAACAAAAGCAGGAGCAGAATGTGCAAATTATCCTTTTTGTACAATAGAGCCAAATGTTGGCGTAGTTGCAGTTCCAGATGAACGTATTGATAAATTAGCTGAAATTTATAATCCTAAAAAAGTAACAAAGGCAGTTGTTGAATTTGTTGATATTGCAGGATTAGTAAAAGGCGCTAGTAAAGGTGAAGGTTTAGGAAATAAATTCTTATCTCATATACGTGAAACTGATGCAATAGTTGAAGTTGTTCGTTGCTTTGAAGATAGTAATATTGTTCATGTTGATGGTTCAATTAATCCATTACGTGATATTGATACAATTAATTTAGAATTAATATTTGCTGATATTGAAACAGTTGATAAAAGATTAGAAAGAGCAACTAAATTAGTTAAAGGTGATAAAAAATATCAATTTGAAATTGATACATTAAATAAAGTAAAAGAAGTATTATTAGCAGGAAAAGGAGCTCGTAGTTTAGATTATTCACCAGAAGAATTAGAAGTAATGCATGATTGCTTTTTATTAACAATGAAACCAATTATGTATGTAGCAAATGTTGCTGAAAGTGATTTAGAAAATCCTGATAATAATAGTAATTATGCTCAAGTTAAAGAATTTGCAAAAAATGAAAATGCAGAAGTAATTCCATTATGTGTTAAAATTGAAGAAGAATTAAGTACATTAGATGATAATGATAAACAAGAAATGTTAGAAGGTTTAGGTTTATCAGAATCAGGATTAGATAAGTTAATTAAGGCAAGTTATAAATTATTAGGATTAATTAGTTATTTAACAGCTGGAGAACCTGAGGTTAGAGCATGGACAATTACTAAAGGAACTAAAGCGCCACAAGCTGCAGGTAAAATTCACTCAGATTTTGAACGTGGATTTATTAAAGCAGATGTAATTAGTTATAATGATTTTATCACTAAAGCAAATGGTTCAATGGTAGAAGCTCGTGATAAAGGTTTAGTAAGATCAGAAGGCAAAGAATATGTTATGCAAGATGGAGATATAGTATTATTTAAATTTAATGTATAAATTAAAATTTATACAAAGGATAAATAATATTGATATAAAAATAGTAACATTAAATCTTATTTTTAATATTACATTTGTGTAACATTAAATTATAAAATACACTTATATAGCGAGCTAGACATTGTAACATAAAAGTAACCAAATAGTAACATAAAAACACTTGCATTGAATTTTCTATATGTTATAATGTTATATATAAGATTGAAGAAATACGATATATTAATATTTAGGAGTGAAGGTTAAAGATGAAAAGTAAAAGAATATTAGTTAGTTTAGTAGTAGCAATTGCAGTTATTTTATTATTTGGAACAATGTCAAGTTATGCTGCAACAGAAATTACAGCAAGTAGTAATACTGGTAGTACAATACAAATTGCACCAAGTACAAATACAGCAAATAGAACTGTAACAACAGGAAATACTTCAGTAATTAATTCAACAGTAAATACTCATACAAATGCAACATCATCTGCTGCAAATACAGTTAATAAAACACCAGTTGCAAATAGCAGTTCATCAAAGATTCCATATGCAGGAACAGGAAGTATTGCAGGAGCATTTATAGTAGTTGTTATTTTACTAGGTTCATCAATATTTGCTTATAAAAAAGTATCTGAATATAATGTATAAAATATAGATTAGTTTTTAATTAATCCACCAATGAAAGTTGGTGGATTTTTTTATTCAAATTTAGCTTAACATATTGCATTTACATAATATTTATGTTACAATATTGTTACATTGTGTAAAAGGATGTTTAAATGAAAAAATCAAGTTTTTTTAGTAATGTTATTGAATCAAATAAGGATATTGAAAAAGCTCTTAAAGTCAAAGTCTTAGTTAATATTCCAGTTGAGAAAAGAAAAACTTTAGTTAGCAATAGTACGCTTTCTAAAAAAGTTACCAAAGAAGCTTTTAAAGTATTACGTAATAATCTACAATTTTTACGTACAAATTTAGTTGGTGACAACAAAACAATATTGTTAACAAGTGATTATAAAATAAAAGGTAAAAGCTATATTTCTTCAAATATGGCTATTAGTTTTGCTAAGATTGGAAAAAGAGTTGTCTTAGTTGATAGTGATATGAGCTATAAAAAACAATTCAAAAAAATAAATGAAAAAAATGGTTTAGGACTTTCAAATTTTATATCTGGATTAAGTAGTAATGGATTAGAAAAAGATATTAAATATCCAAGTATAATTCGTAAAACAAAAATTAATAATTTATATTTAATAACACCAGGAACAATTCCACCAAATTCAAGTCAATTACTACAAAGTGAAAGATTTAGTATTTTATTAAAAAAATTAAAACGTGATTTTGATTTAATTATATTTGATGGTGCACCTTTATTTACTAACAAGGATACTTCAATTATTGCAAAAAATATAGCAAATACAATTTTAATTGCAGAATATGATGTTACTAAAAAAGATAGTTTAGTAAAAGCTAAAAAAGAAGTTGAAACGGCTGGAAGCAGAGTTATTGGAGCAATTTTACATCAAATACCAATCTATTTAGATAAAATTGATGCAAGATTTTATTTTGATAATGATGAAGAATATGTTAAAAAATATACTTTCAAAGAATCATTAAGTGATTTTGCAAAAGGTACTAGAATTAGTTATTATAAATATCGATTAAAAAAGCAAGAGAAAAAAGAACAAGAAATTTTAAATAAACAAAATGAATTAAAAGAATTAGAAGAACTTGAAAGACAAGAAAAGCAGAAACAAGAGCGCTTAAGAAAAGAACAAGAAAGAGTTGAACTTGAGCGACTTGAAGAAGAACGTTTAGAAAAAGAAAGACTTGAACAGGAACAATTAGAGCAAGAAAGACTTGAGCAAGAACGTTTAAACCAAGCTAGAATTAAACAAATGCAATTAGAACGTGAAAGAGAAGAACAAGAGCAACTAGAACTTGAGAAAAAAGCACGTGAAGAAATTGAAAAAATTGAACGTGAAAGAATAGAGCGTGAAGAAGTCCAAAAAGCTGAGCAAGAAAGAATAGAAAAAGAAGAAGCAGAAAGATTAGAACAAGAAAGAATAGATGCTGAAGCAAAAGAAATATTAAAAAGACATGAAGAAAGTTTAAAAGAGCAACAAGTTCAAGAAGATAAAAAAGTATTTAATTATTTTAATTTTAATCCTGAATCTGTAAATCAAGAAAAAAGAGCAGTTCATGAAGTACCAGATTTAGATCCACAAATTCAAAAAATAATTGAAGAAAAACGCATGATGGAAGAAGCGGAAAGAAAAGCTCAAGCACATTTTGATGAAATTGAAAGAAAAAAACAAATTAAACAAATCAATATAGAATTTAAACCAGAGTTTTTAACTGAAAATGCTCCTGAAATTAAATTAAGGAAATTTGATGATTTTCAAAGAGAAGCAAAAGAAAAGGGAATAAAACCATTTCCCAGTTTCACCAACACAAAAGAACAAGTAAAAGAAAATGACGATAGTTTAGATGATGATTTATCAAGTAAAAAAGCTTTTAGTACAACAAAAACAGCACTTAAAAAATTCGGAGATTTGGTTAAATTAAATTACGAAGAATATGAAAATAAGCAAAGTATAAAACGTGAAGAAAATCAAAAAAAGCAAGAGGAAAAACGAAAATTACAAGAAAAGAAGCAAAAAGAATTAGAGCAAAAAAGATTAGCTGAAGAAGCAGAAAAAAAAGCTCAAGAAAAATTTGATTTATTAGAAAAACAAAAACAAGAAGAAAAACAAAAGCGTGATATGGAGTTAATTAAAAAAGCGCAAGACGAATTAAAGCAAATGGTTAATAAAGAAAAGAAAAAAATAGAAGAAGAGCAAGAAAAAAAGCGTATTGAAAACTTAACTCCAGAAGAAGAATATGAAGAAGTTTCAAAAGATTTATATCAAATGTATGTATCAAAACAACTTGAAAATGATATAGAAGAAAATGAAAATAATGAAGAAGGAAAGAATTAATATATTCTTTCTTTTTTTTTATATATTAAATGCAGTATTTTAATCATAAAAATTTTACATATATTTAGCCATTTTTACTTGAATTTTTAATTAATTACATATATAATAAGGAAGTATAAAATTGTATTATTATGTAGTTTTATAAGAACGTTTTAAATTATGCGAAAGTGAGTAAAATAATGAGAAAATATTTTGGAACAGATGGAATTAGAAGAATAGCAAATACAGAATTAACACCTGAATTAGTATATAAAGTTGCAAAAGCGGGCAGTTATGTATTCTCAAAACACTTGGATCATAAACCAGTTATTTTAATTGGTCGTGATACACGTATTAGTGGAAGTTTGATTGAGAGTGCGATGACGGCCGGCTTTTTAAGTTATGGAGCAAATGTTAAATTATTAGGAGTTATGCCAACTCCAGTTGTTGCTTACTTAACTAAAAAATTAAATGCCGATGCAAGTGTTGTAATATCAGCTTCACACAATACTTTTGAATTTAATGGTGTAAAGTATTTTAGCAACAAGGGTATGAAAATTCCAGATGAAATAGAAGAAGAAATAGAAGAAGTTTTAGAAAGTGGTAAGTTAGAAGATTATACTGCTGTTGGAGAAAATGTAGGAATTGCAGAAGTTGCTGAAGATTACATTGAAGAATATGTTTCTTTTATAAAAGGTTTATTCGGAGATACATTTAAAGCATTACCAAAAGACTTTTTTGTTGGAATTGATACTGCAAATGGAGCTACATATAACCTAGCAGAAAGAATATATACTGAACTTGGAATTCCTCACATTATAATTAATAAAAATCCAGATGGAATTAATATTAATGATAATTGTGGTTCAACACATATTAATGTTATAAGTGATTTTGTTAAAGAACATCGTTTAAGTTTAGGTATTGCATATGATGGTGATGGCGATAGATGTTTAGCAGTTGATGATAATGGTACAATTATTGATGGTGACTGCATTATGGCTATTTTAGCTGATAATTTGAAAAAACATAACAAATTAAATAAGGATACTATTGTTGCAACTGTTATGAGTAATTTAGGATTAGCTAAATATGGCGAAGATAATAGTATTAATATTTTGAGAACAAAAGTTGGTGATAGATACGTTTTAGAAGAAATGCTTGCAAATGGTTATAATATTGGCGGTGAGCAATCTGGACATATTATCTTATTAGATTATAATCCAACAGGCGATGGAATTTTAACAAGTTTAATGCTTATTAAAGCAATGCTTGAAAGTAAAAAATCAATTAGTGAATTAAGAAAAATTATTACTATTTATCCTCAAATTTTAGTTGGTGCAAAAGTTAGTAATGATAAAAAATATGATTTTGATAAAGATGAACAAATCGTAGAAAGAATCAAAGAACTTGAAAAAGAATTTGAAGGAAATGGTAGAGTATTAATTAGAGCAAGTGGTACAGAGCCTTTAGTAAGAGTTATGATAGAAGGTAGTGACCAAGAATTATTAAATAAAAAAGCAACAGAATTAGCAAAATTTATTGAAGAAAGACTAAAATAGGAGGATGTTAGTATGCCAAGTGATTTAAGTTATCCTGAAAAATGTTGGGTATCAGCATTAGCTAAAACAAATTCTGATAAAATTGGAAAGGACCATGGAATAGTTGGACCTGAAGAAACTAAAAAAATTCAAACATTAGGTTTTTATTTAAAAAAGAATAAATTTGATTTAGCAACAAGTCATAGAATAGATTCTGATACTTTAGAAAATGATAATCTATATAGATGCTATGTAATTCCAGTTACAATTCCAAATCCAGATAAAGGAGGCGGAGAATTTCATATTAATCTTATAGTTGATCCAAGATGTAAAGATATAGGATTTGTTCCAACTAATAGTGATTTTCAAGAAATTCCTGGTGCAGAATTTGAATTATCAGAAAAATTAAAAGGTAAACAAGATGAAATTTTAAAGGTATTAAATCAAAATGCCGGTGTACTTGGAAAAGAAGCAATTGATGGTATGGCTATAAAATCAATAGGTGATGTTGTAGAGAAAATTGCTCATAATGAAAAATTGGTTCCAGATTCTCCTAAAGAAGCAGTAGAAAAAATAAATGAAAAAAGCAATAAAGATTTAGAATATAACAAAGAAAATAAAGAAGTTGAGAAACCTGAACAAGCAAAAGAGCAAGGACAACAAGAAAATGAAAAAGAGCCAGAAGGTCAATTATCTGAAGAAGAAATCGATGAACGAATGCAGGAAAATAAAGAAATTGATTCTAGCGATTATGGTAAAGTTAAGGAAATGTGTTTAGATAACAATTTAGATCCAGCTAAATTGAAACAAAAAATTACTGTTGATGAGCCAAGATCTATTAGTAATAAAATGGATGATAGAAAAACTCAAATAGATGAAAATGGAAGCTCAGTTAATATGTATCGTTTTGCAACAGCCGATGTTTCAAAAGGCGGAGCAGATGTTGTTATTATGGAACAAAATAACAGAGTATTACCTTATGATGGCTCTAATGATCAAACTTTAACAGAAATAATGGAACAACATCCAGGTAATAATGTAAAAGTCCGTGATTTAGATGACAATCGTGAAGAAGAATACTATAAAAGAGTTGAGCTTGAGAAAAAGAGATATATTCAAGAAATTGAAGCTGTTAATGAAGAAGCAGCTCAAGGAAAAATAACAGATGAAGAACACGATAATATGGTTGGACAATTAACAGTTGAACATGAACATAATATTTATAGTATGGCAGAAGGCTTAACTATGAATGATAAAGTTCAAGAAGATGTTGATAAAACAGTTGATACAGCATATGAGATTTCTGAAGAAGTTCAACGTGAAGATATTGAAGTAGAAAATCAAAATGAACAAGATGATGGAGCCCGTTATTTAGGAGATACAGCTTCTCAAAAAAGAGGGTTTTAATTAAACAATAAAAGCAGGAGGATTTTTACATGGGAAAAAATATATTAATAGGTGGCGCATGGCCATATGCTAATAGTAGTTTACATTTAGGACATTTAGCAGGATTACTAAGTGGAGATGTGTTAGCAAGATATCATAGATTAAAAGGCGATAATGTTTTGTATGTTAGTGGTTCTGATACTCACGGAACTCCTATTACTGAACGTGCTCGCAAGGAGAAAACTACTCCATATGAAATAGCTTCAAAATATCATGAAGAATTTTCTAAAATGTTTAAAGATTATAATTTTTCATATGATTTATATAGTAAAACTTATGAAGAATATCATGAGAAAAAAGTTCAAGA
>JAEEGL011074977.1_pt1 | contig 12688 bp, 10 predicted proteins | sample 9134231 | NCBI WGS metagenome assembly JAEEGL01 (sample SAMN16246548, study PRJNA631951) | gut metagenome | biome: gut microbiome; feature: rumen; material: fiber-attached | host: Bos | place: Iran: Karaj | collected 2018-10
AACTGAGCCTGCAGGTTGGCAAGACCAAAAAACTGAAGGCAGCGCTGAAGGCCAAACGGAAGGTGAGTCTGCACCGCGCCATCGCCTGGGAAAGCAGCGATCCGGCCATCGCTGAAGTGATCGGAAAGGGCAACGCCATCAAAGTAAAGGCAAAGAGCAAGGGCACCTGCACGATCTATGCCTACGCCCAGAACGGAATCTGTGCATCCTGCAGGATCACGGTGAAGTAGGTACCTTAGATGAGCGATAAATTCCGGTCTTGACAAACGCGCCGCCCCTCTGTATAATGTCCTTTGTGTGAATAGGAGCAGACTATGCAACTCAATCTGACGGAATACCTGGAATCGGAAGGCAAACAAAAGACGATGACCGTCTCCTATGAAAAGGAAACCCTCGATCTTTGGCCTACCCCGACAGCATTATCTGAGCCCTTCCAAATGGAGCTTACCATTCAGAACCTGAAAAAAGGTGAGATCCTCATTAAAGGAAGCGGCACACTGCACTGCAAAGCCCAGTGCGACAGATGCCTGAAGGATTGCGACATAGAGATTCCCATTGATACAGAAGAGATCATCACCGATCAGATGGCGAAAAATGCCGGGGATCCTGAAAATCCCGGATTTCTGGAAGGCTACGAGGTCGATACCGATGAGATGATCGAGGAAGCTGCGGCGGAGAATTTTCCCACCAAGATCCTTTGTAAAGAGGATTGTAAGGGAATCTGCAAGGTCTGCGGCAAGGATCTGAACGAAGGCGATTGCGGTTGTGATCAGTTTGTACCGGATCCCAGAATGGCGGCTATCGGTGAGATATTTGCAAAGAGTCAAAAATAGCAGATAACTCCATAGTATATAAACATGAAGAATAAGGACTGCAAGCGCGGTTTTAACAAGGAGGTGTAAGATATGTCCATCTGTCCTAAGAACAAATCTTCCAAGGGAAGAAGAGATCAGAGAAGAGCAAACTGGAAAATGAGTGCTCCCACTTTGGTAAAGTGCTCTAAGTGCGGCGCGCTGATGATGCCTCACAGAGTATGCAAGAGCTGCGGAAGCTACAACAAGAAGGAGATCATCTCCACTGAGGAGTAATTCGAAATGAAATCCGGGCCCGGTGCGATGCACTGGGCTTTTCCTCTTTTACGGCAAGCCAATACGGGGGGAATAGTATGCCCTGTCTGCTTTCTTTTTTTGCGTTTTTTTAGTATAGTATAAGTTAGCGTTTTTATGTAGTTTTGACAGAAATCGGAGGAATGGAAATGGCAACGCAGACAAGAGTGGTCCTTGACGCCATGGGCGGTGATTACGCTCCCCTTGAGGTGGTTAAGGGCGGGGTCGAAGCTCTGGAAAAGAGCAGCGATCTGTTTCTGTATCTGTTGGGAGATGAAGCAGCCATCAAGGCTGAACTGGCGAAATATACCTATGATGAGAGCCGGGTGGAGATTCGCCATTGCAGTGAGATGATCGAGATGGCTGAGCCACCGGTCAGAGCAATCCAGAAAAAGAAGGACTCATCCATTGTAAAAGGTATGAGCATGATCAGAAAAGGAGAGGCGGACGCCTTTGTTTCCGCAGGCAGTACCGGAGCGGTCCTGGTAGGCGGACAGATCCTGGTGGGAAGGCTTAAAGGCATCGAAAGACCGCCCCTTGCACCCCTGATCCCCACAGATAATGAAAGAGGCTGTTCTCTTCTCATTGACTGCGGTGCCAATGTGGATGCCAGACCGTCTATGCTGGTACAGTTCGCCAGAATGGGCAGCATCTATATGGAAAGCGTTATGAAGGTGCCCAACCCGACGGTGGGCATCGTCAATATCGGAGCGGAAGAGGAAAAGGGGAATGCTTTGGTAAAGGAGACCTTTCCCCTTTTAAAAGCATGTCCGGATATCAATTTTGTGGGCAGCGTGGAAGCCAGGGATATTCCCCGCGGCGCAGTAGATGTGGTTGTCTGCGAGGCCTTTACCGGCAATGTGATCCTGAAGATGTATGAAGGCGTGGCTTTGACTCTTCTTGATAAGGTAAAAGCGGGAATGCTGAGCAGCCTTCGCAGCAAGATCGGTGCACTTTTGGTAAAACCCGCGCTGAAAAATACCCTGAAGGATTTTTCCATGGACCGCTACGGCGGAGCGCCCATGTTGGGGCTTAAGGGCCTGGTAGTGAAGACCCACGGAAACAGCAAGAGCGTGGAGATCTGCAATTCCATTATGCAGTGTGCGCAGTTTAACGAGCAGGGGATCAACGACAAGATTAAAGAGCGGATTTCCTTAAATGAGGCATAGATCATGAGAGAAGACATTTGGAAATTGTTAACAGGTGCGATCATAGATGTATTGCAGTGCGATGAAAGTGAGCTGGATCCGGAGACCTCCTTTGAGGGGGATCTGGGCGCCGACTCCCTGGATGCCTACCAGATCCTTCTGGAGATCCAGGATCGTGCAGATGTAGAGCTGCCGGAGGATAAGGTGCAGAATCTGGTAACCCTGCAGGATGCCTATGATCTGCTGGCCGAGTTTATCAAAGAGGATTGAGAGCACTATGAATCGTTTGGATCTGACGGAGCTGAAAGGTTCCATAGGATATACCTACCGGGATGAAAAGCTGCTCATACAGGCCCTGACCCATACCTCCTATGCCAATGAGCTTCGGATCAACAAGCTTGGTAGCTATGAAAGGCTGGAGTTTTTGGGGGATGCCGTTTTAGAGATGGTCAGCAGCGACTTTTTTTACCATACCTGTCCCGATGAACCGGAGGGAAGGCTTACCACGATGCGGGCCTCGGCGGTCTGCGAGCAGGCCCTTGCCATCACCGCAAGAGATCTGAACCTTGGTGAGTATATCCGGTTTGGAAAGGGCGAGGAAAATTCCGGCGGACGCCACAGAGAGTCCATTTTGTCGGATGTGGTGGAGGCCATCATCGGATCCATCTATTTGGATGGCGGCATTGAGCCGGCAAAGCGGTTTATCCTTCGGTATGTGCTCAATGACCTGGATAAAAAGCAGCTTTTTTATGATGCCAAGACAAAGCTCCAGGAGTATCTGATGGCCCATGAAATGGGAAGTCCGGAATACCGTCTGGTATCTGAGCAGGGACCCGAGCACGATAAGAGCTTTTCGGTAGAGCTTTGGGTAGATGGGAAAAGGATCAGCTGCGGCGATGGGCATTCCAAAAAGGCGGCCCAGCAGGAGGCGGCAAAAAAAGCGCTGGAAGCGCTTTACCAATAGAGAAATGAAGTAACGGATGGAAGAAAGATGTATTTAAAAAGTATTGAGGTACACGGTTTTAAATCGTTTGCCAATAAGATTTTGTTTGAGTTTCACAATGGTATCACGGGAATCGTAGGACCTAACGGGTCCGGTAAATCCAATGTAGCCGATGCGGTCAGATGGGTGCTCGGTGAGCAGTCCGTCAAGCAGCTGCGTGGCGCTAGCATGCAGGATGTCATCTTTGCCGGAACCCAGAACAGAAAACCTTTAGGCTATGCATACGTGGCAATTACGCTGGATAACAGCGATCATTCTCTGGCTATCGATTATGACGAGGTTGTGGTAGCCAGAAGACTTTACCGCTCCGGTGAGAGTGAGTATCTCTTAAACGGTACCGTCTGCAGATTGAAGGATGTCAACGAGCTCTTTTACGATACGGGTATCGGTAAAGAGGGTTACTCCATCATCGGACAGGGCCAGATTGACAAGATCCTTTCCGGTAAGCCGGAGGAGCGCCGTGAGCTCTTTGATGAAGCGGCAGGTATCGTAAAGTTTAAGCGCCGTAAAAATGACGCCGTAAAGCGTCTGGAGCATGAAAAACAGAACCTTCTGCGTGTTAACGACATTCTGGCAGAGATCGAAGGCCGTAAGGACCCTCTGGAAAAGCAGTCCGATCAGGCGAAGCTGTACCTTCGTAAGAAAGAGGCTTTGAAAAATCTGGATGTGAACGTTTTCCTTCTGGAAAATGAAAAGCTGGTACATACCCTGGGGGAGACCTCTGAGAAGTTTGACAATACCTCGGAAGAGTTAGCAAAGGCTAACGAAGAGTTCAGCAAGATCCGTGAGGAATATGAAAGGATCCAGGGACAGATCGAGCGTCTGGAGCAGATGATCGAGGAGGGACAGTCCAAGATCACCAATACCTCCGAGATCCGTGGCAAGCTGGAGCTGCAGATCGGCGTGTTAAAGGAGCAGATCCGTGCAGCCGGAGATAACCAGGAGCACTTCGTCAATCGTGAGAAGACCATTCAGGAGCAGATCGCCGAAAAGCAGGCGGAAAAGGACAAGCTCTTAGAAGAGAAAAAGGCCTACGATCTGGAAATGGAGGCTATGAATAAGACTCTGGAGGCCGCCAGATCCCAGGCAGTGAAGCTCCAGGAGCAGATGGATGATCTGACTGAGCAGATTGAGGATCACAAGCAGAAGATCATCGACGGTCTGAATGAGCGGGGGCAGATCAAATCCGAGATCGCCAGACTGGAATCCCAGAAGGAACAGCAGGCCATTCGAAAGAGCGAGCTTTCCGGCCAGCTCCTTCGTGCCAGAAGTGATGAGGAGCAGCACCAGTCCGAGATCGAAACCCTGCGGGAAAACTTCCAGGCCATCAACAAACAGATCACGGAACTGAATCAGGAGCAGTCCAAGCTTGAGGAGAAAAACTCCGAGCTGACAGAGGTTTTATCCGAGAAGGATCAGCTGCTTCGTGATACCCAGGTTTTATATCATAAGGAAAAATCCAAACTGGATGCCATCAACGGCATTTCCGAGCGCTATGAGGGCTACGGAAACAGCATTCGCCGGGTGATGGAGAAAAAGGAAGAAGACAAGGGCATCATCGGCGTTGTAGCAGACATCATCAAGGTGGAGAAAAAGTATGAGACCGCCATTGAGATCGCTCTGGGTGGTAACATCCAGAACATCGTCACCGAGGATGAGCGCTGTGCCAAGGATATGATCGAGCTGCTGAAAAGAGAGAGAGCCGGACGTGCCACCTTTTTGCCGCTGGATGCCATTACCAAGCCGCAGGAATTCAAGACCCCGGAGGTACTGGATGAAAAGGGCGCCATCGGCCTTGCCTGCGATCTGGTAACCATTGATAAAAAGTATATTAACGTGGCAAAGACCCTGCTTGGCCGTATCGTTGTAGTTGAGACGGCAGATCAGGCCTTTAAGATCGCCAGAAAATATGATTACGGCGTAAGGCTTGTTACCCTGGAGGGTGAACTTTTGGTACCCGGCGGAGCCGTCAGCGGTGGTGCTTTCAAGCATTCCGGAAACCTCCTTGCAAGACGCAGGGAAATGACCGAACTGGAGGAGGGCGTAAAGGCCCATCTGAAGGAGATCGACAAGCTCCTCAATGAGATCGAATCCGCTAAGGAGGAAAGAAGATCCATCCGTCGTCAGATCGAAGAAAAGCGGGAAGAAATTCAGAAGAAATTCATCGAGCAAAATACCGCAAGACTCAGTGTTATGGCTGCCGAGGAAAAGATGGAAAAAGCCGGCATGGGTCTGGAACAGTTAAAGGAAGAGGTTGCTTCCTTAGAGGAAAGCCTTACCGAGATTGAAGAGCAGAGAAAGCAGGCCAAGGAGCGGCTTTCCGAATCCGAGAAGCAGGAAAAAGAGCGGGAAAAAGAGATCGAAGAAAAGCAGATCCTTTTGGACAAGCTGGCTGAGCAGGAAAGCGAAGCTACAGACAAGGTAGCCCGCCTTCATACGGAAGCAGAAATGAGCCTGCAAAAGCAGGAGTTCATGCAGCAAAACGTAAACCGCATCGATGAAGACTTAGAGCGGGTAAAGGGCGAGCTCAATGAGATCATTGAAACCCTGGAAAGCTCCAAGAGCGATACGGAGCAAAAGAAGGAAGACATCAAGAAACTGACGGAGACCATCGAGGCCTCCTACAGCGCTCAGGATGAGGACAAGGAAAAGCTGGAGGAGTACCAGCAAAAGAAGGTCAGTCTCCAGGAGAAGCAAAAGAACTTCTTTAACGAGCGTGAACAGCTCAGTGACCGCATCACCTCCCTGGATAAAGAGGTCTATCGCCTCGGCGCCCAGAAGGAGCGGATGCAGGAGTCCATTGACAAGAGCATTACATACATGTGGGAGGAGTATGAGATCACCCTGTCCGATGCAGAGCAGTTGAAGGATGAGGAGATGACGGATCTGAACGGCATGAAGAAGCAGATCACCTCTCTGAAGGATGAACTCAAAGCCCTTGGAACCGTCAATGTCAACGCCATTGAGGAATACAGAGAGCTCATGGAGCGCTACACCTTCCTGTCCAACCAGCATGACGATCTGGTAGAGGCAGAGGAAAAACTCCGGGCCATGATCGAAGAACTGGATGAAAATATGCGTGTCCAGTTTACGGAGAAGTTTGCACAGATCAATACAGAGTTTAACAAGGTCTTCAAGGAGATGTTCGGTGGCGGAAACGGTACCCTGGAGCTCCAGGAAGAAGAGGATGTTTTGGAAGCAGGCATCCGGATCACGGCGCAGCCTCCCGGAAAGAAGCTCCAAAACATGATGCAGCTTTCCGGTGGAGAGAAGGCCCTGACAGCCATTGCGCTGCTGTTTGCCATCCAGAACCTAAAGCCTTCACCCTTCTGTCTTTTGGACGAGATCGAGGCTGCCCTGGACGATTCCAACGTGGTACGATTTGCCGGGTATCTGCATAAGCTGACCAAGCATACCCAGTTCATCGTCATCACCCACAGAAGAGGTACCATGGAGCGTGCCGACAGATTGTATGGTATCACCATGCAGGAAAAGGGTATTTCCGCGCTGGTTTCCGTGGATCTCATTTCCAAGCAGCTGGATGAGATGGAAGCTGAGTCCCAGAAAAAGGCGACCAAGGCCTAAGACGCAAGGGGGCTCGGAGCAGGAACCGGAGAGAATGATCCTATATACAGGAGGATTACCCGAAAGATGTCGTAAGACATCATAAATGGAGACAGAAAACAATTCGGAAGGAAGATACCATGAGTGACGAAATGAAGAATACGCCCCAGGCGCCCCATGCGCCCCGCACGGCTGCGGAAGCCGTAGCCATGATGAAGGGGATCGCCTACGAGCCTACGGCCGAGGAGATCCGGGCGGCGCAGGAGGAGGAGCGTATCAGTAAGGAACAAAGAGATAAAGAGCGGGAAGAAGAGGAAAGAAGAAAGGCCGAGGAAGAGGAAAGAGCCCTGCAGGCCTCCAAGGCTGCAAGCAGCGGATTGTTTGAGAGGCTAAAGGACGGGCTTGCCAAGACCAGGAACAGCTTTGTCAGCTCCCTAGATGCGGTTTTTTCTTCGGCATCAGCCATTGATGACGATTTCTACGAGGAGCTTGAGGAGCTTCTGATCATGGCGGATATCGGCGTCCATGCCACGGAGGAGATCATCGAGGGATTGCAGGAAACCGTAAAGGAGAGAAGAATCAAGGAGCCGGCCCAGTGCAGAGACATTCTCATCGAGCAGATCCGTGCACAGATGCAGACCGAGCCTGCGGCTTATGCCTTTGAGACTGAGAAATCCGTTGTGCTGGTTATCGGCGTAAACGGCGTAGGAAAAACCACCAGCATCGGTAAGCTGGCCTCCAAGCTTAAGAGCCAGAATCGTAAAGTACTCATGGCTGCGGCGGACACCTTCCGTGCGGCAGCTACCGAGCAGCTGGAAGAATGGGCACACAGAGCAGGGGTGGACATTATCACCGGAGCAGAGGGAGCGGATCCTGCCAGCGTAGTCTTTGATGCGGTAAGTGCGGCAAAGGCCAGAAACTGCGACGTGCTTCTTTGTGATACTGCAGGGCGTCTTCACAACAAGAAGAACCTGATGGAAGAGCTGAAGAAGATCAACCGTATCATTGACAGGGAATTCCCGGATGCACATCGTGAAAATCTGGTAGTGCTGGATGCTTCCACAGGACAAAATGCACTGAACCAGGCAAGAGAGTTTGCCCAGGTAACGGACCTTTCCGGTATCATTTTGACAAAGATGGATGGAACCGCCAAGGGTGGTATTGCCGTAGCAATCCAGTCGGAGCTTGGCATTCCCGTGAAGTACATCGGTGTAGGCGAGAAGATCGAGGATATGCAGAAGTTTGACGCGGATGCATTCGTAAAGGCAATCTTCGAGACCCGCCCGGAGGATACCGAAGAGTCTTAGAGAGAAGAGTGCAGGGGGCCGCTGCAAACAGACCATACCTGCAGAGCGTTGAATTTCAGGCTGCAGAAAGAGTGATCACTTGGATCACAAATAAAAAGAGTGTGAGGATGAGAACATGGCAAAGAAAAAAGAAGCGCCGGCCATCAACCCGGATGAGGTGATGCTGACGCTGGATAAATTTGAAGAAGCATCGGATAAGGTCAGGGAGGTAACCCTTCCTACAGAGCTGATCTACAGCGCTTATCTGAGCGAGGTAACCGACAACAAGGTTTATCTGAAGCCGGAAAACATGCAGTTTACCGGAGCCTACAAGGTTAGAGGCGCTTACTACAAGATGAGTACCCTGACCGAGGAGGAGAGAAAGCGGGGGATCATCACCGCTTCTGCAGGCAATCATGCCCAGGGCGTGGCCTACGCGGCAAAGAAATACGGCTGCAAGGCTGTCATTGTCATGCCCACCACAACGCCTCTCATTAAAGTAAATCGCACCAAGAGCTACGGCGCAGAGGTGCTGCTTTACGGGGATGTTTATGACGAGTCCTGCGAAAAAGCACTGGAACTGGCAAAAGAGAAGGGCTACACCTTTATCCATCCCTTTGACGATCTTGCAGTGGCTACGGGACAGGGCTCCATCGCTATGGAGATCATCAAGGAGCTTCCCCTGGTTGACTATATTCTGGTGCCCATCGGTGGCGGCGGACTGGCAACAGGCGTTTCCACCTTGGCAAAACTCTTAAATCCCAAGATCAAGGTTATCGGCGTAGAGCCTGCCGGGGCTAACTGCCTTCAGGCTTCCTTTGAAGCAGGCGGGGTTACCACTCTGGAAAGTGTCAACACCATTGCCGACGGTACTGCCGTAAAGACCCCGGGTGAAAAGATTTATCCTTACCTTCGTCAGAACCTGGATGCCATCATTACCGTGGAAGACGAGGACCTCGTAGTGTGCTTCCTGGATATGGTGGAAAATCACAAGATGATCGTAGAAAACAGCGGCCTTTTAACCGTGGCTGCCGTTAAGAAGCTGAATGTGAAGGGAAAGAAGGTTGTTTGCATCCTTTCCGGCGGAAATATGGACGTGATCACCATGTCCTCCGTGGTACAGCAGGGACTGATCTTCAGAGATCGTATCTTTACCGTTTCCGTGCTGCTGCCGGATAAGCCGGGTATGCTCACCAAGGTTTCCTCCATCATCGCGGCAGAAAACGGCAATGTTATCAAGCTGGAGCACAACCAGTTCGTATCCATCAACCGAAACGCCGCAGTGGAGCTTCGCATCACCATGGAAGCCTTCGGCAGTGAGCATAAACAGAGTATTATAAAGGCTCTTGAAGACGGGGGCTTTAAACCGAAGGTGGTTCGGACACAGATCTGATATAAGTCGTTTCGATTTGCGGTGACAAGTCAGATGCAGGTGAGGATCTGCAAATCGGGTAAATATGAGGCACAGATGGAAAAACAGCAACGCAAACTCTCTTCATACGAGTGGATCTTTCTGACGGGCTATGCCTGTTGGCTGTTTTTTTGCTTGATGAATCTGACGGAATGGCGGAGTCTTTTCCCCATTAAAGACTTCAGATTCTACTTTACCTACTTAGGGTACGGCATGCTGGCCTTGTATCTTTGGGAGGGCAGAGGAAGGCTTGCAGCCTCCCGCTTCCTGATGGCCGCAGGGCTGATGGTGATCGGAATCCTGGCAGCACATTTTTCCGAAACCATTATGGCATCGGCAATGGTAGCCTGGCTGATCGCGGCAGGGGGCGTGGATAAAAGAAGACTTTTGAAGGTCTTTGCGGCGGTGACAGGCGCGGTCCTTGCGATCACCTTTTTGAGCATCCTGTTTGGCTATCTTCCGAATCTGATCCAGGAGGGGGAGAGCGTCCGGGTACGTTACAGATTGGGCTTTACCTTTACCAGCTATGCCAGTCATCTGATCCTGTTTTTGTCGCTGACATTGATTGCGATCTACGAAAGACTGCGCTGGTGGGGATTGGTTTTGTTGCTTGGTGCTAACTATCTGGCCTTTCGTTTTACGGATACCAAGACGGATATGTACCTGGCGATTCCGCTGTTGATCCTGACATTTTTGGTTTCCGCCTGCAAGATGGACCATACAATCAGCAGGATGCAGGTATTGATCATTTTGATCCCGGTGCTTTTGCTGCTGGTTTCCTATGGTGCTCAGTACTTCTTTGACGCAGGCAATGAGACCTGGGCAAAGGCAGATGAGATCCTAAGCTCCAGAATCAGGCTGGGACACGATATGATGATGTCAACGCCCCATACGCTTTTCGGGCAGAAAATCAAGTGGGTGGGGGCCAACAGAGGTCTGCGCATGACCTACAATTTCGTGGATAATTCCTATCTTCACGAAGGCCTGGAACTGGGTGTGGCCTACCTTCTCAGCATGATGGGGCTTTACACCTACGCCATGTACCGTTTTGTAAAGAAAAGAAGGATCATGCTCATCATTGCTGCAACAGGGGTTATGATCCACGGACTCATTGATCCCCAGCTGATCTCCCTGACCTGGCATCCTTTCCTGTTGTTCGGAAGCTTGCTCTTTGAAGAAAAGGAGCCTTCAGCAGGCAGGAATGAGATGAATAGAGATCATAAAACCGGACAGCTTGCAATGCAGTAGCATGGCAGACAGCAAAGCCGGAAAACTATACATATCTGAATGCATGTATCATTTCGCATGTATCGAATAACAGATTTGATCGGAGGAACAGATGAAATACAGTTACGACAGAAAATATGTCAGCAATAAGAGATTCGGACAGTTTCTATTGTTGCATTGGTATATCATCCTTTTGGCCCTGGTAGTGGGAATGGCTGCTTTTTCCATGGTCGAGTATAACACCGAGAAAAAGATGGAAAAGACCCTGCGGGAAGACTATCCGGAAGGGACCAGGACCGACACCTACTCCCTGGATGCAAAGGGACTGGCGGCTCTTACCAAATACACCTCAGATCAAAACCTTTGCAAGCAGCAGAAGGACTACAATGGGTCCTCTGTCTATATGCAGATCAATCCCGAAGATGTGCACTACCTTGTGCTTCGGTATTTTTTCTCCGCACAAACTGAAGATTATTGGTATGATGAGGCAACCAACCGGATGCTTGGGCTTTGGAAAGAGGATGCGGCACTGGCATTCTTACAGGAGCAGCTGGAAGCAGAGGGCCAGGGCTGGCAGAAGCAGGACTTTAAGGAACTGGTTGCTTTCTCCGGCGGCGGAAGAGCCATCACCGTTACCGTAACCGCACCGGATGATGCTTCTGCGGCAAAACTCCAGCCTGCCATCGAAGCATACTTTAATAAAACCATCCTGCCTACCATCAATCAGCAGATGGGTGGACAGCTTTCCATGAGTTTGCTGCAGTCCTATACCTACTCCCAGTTAGAGCGAGGGATCCGTGATACTCAGGAAGCCTACATCAACCGCGTAAACAATTATGAGGTTTCTCTGGCTACCCAGTGGGAAAACATGGATGACGGTGCAAAGGCATATTATAAGGAGTGGAAAAACCAGGAAGGTTTGGCTCTCGGCGAGCAGATTACCAAGAGTGAACCCGTGGCTATGGATGTGGTAAACAAACAGACCATTTTGAAAAAATCCACCTCAGGCATTTTACCCGGTATTCTGGGAGGCTTGTTGCTCCTTTTAATCTGGTTCTATGTCACTCCCGTGATCTATTCCGGAAAGCATATTGAGGATGCCTTTGGCCTGCCTCAGATCGGTGATGTAGCAGTTGATCAAACCCTTGGCCTTCATAAAAGCGGAAAAGGCCTCTGGTCATTTAGTAACCGTATGCTAACAAAAAAAGGAACCCTTTTGGAGGAAGGGGAAGCCTTGTTTTTGATCAAAACCTACAAAGAGGCGGGAAAAAAGCTTGTGATGCTGACAGACAGTCTGGAAAAGCAGGAAGCCTTCCGAAAGAATTGGGAAGAAAAGCTCGGTGCAAAGGACGGCAGTTTCAGGATCCTGTCCTATCACGAAGTGATGGAGGATGAGAAAAAGGCGAAGGCTTTGAAGGAGTGCGATCTGATCCTTCTGGCAGAGTGCTCCGGCGGCGTTTCCATGAAGCGCTTCCAAAAGGGCCTCAAGCTCATCGCAGGCTTCCATGACAAGATCTGCGGTGCCATGGTGATTAGCTAAGAAGAGGCATCATACTTCAGAGAAATAAAAAATAGAAACTGAAAAATAGAAACTGAAAAATAGAAACTGAGAAATAGGAACTGAGAAATTAAAAACTGAGTAACAGAAACTGAGAAATAAAACCGAGAAACAGAAACTGAGAAACAGAACATGTCAGATGTAACTACAGATCTGCAAAATGAGCAGAAGGAAGAACAACTGAATACAAAGCAGAACGGTGGAAATTCCATCAAGGTTTCCGTTATTGTTCCTGTTTATAATGCGGAAAAGCACCTCCGTCAATGTATGGACAGCATTGTGGGGCAGACCCTGCAGGAGATCGAGATCATCTGCGTGGATGACGGATCCACGGACTCCTCCCTGGAGATTTTGAAGGAGTATGCGGCCGGGGATCCCAGGATGC
>JAEEGL011759248.1_pt1 | contig 12688 bp, 6 predicted proteins | sample 9134231 | NCBI WGS metagenome assembly JAEEGL01 (sample SAMN16246548, study PRJNA631951) | gut metagenome | biome: gut microbiome; feature: rumen; material: fiber-attached | host: Bos | place: Iran: Karaj | collected 2018-10
CCAAGGCGCCGCTGCGCTTGCCTTGGGCTATGTGTGAATTGCCCCTTCGGGGCGCCTGATTTTCTCGCAAGTGAGAATTGGATGGGTAGCGCCCTGGCGGGCGGAAATTGTTCGAAATTTTGGAAATAAAATTTTACAAAATCCACATTATCAATTTTTTATAAATTTTCCATTTTAATTTTATATAATTCCCCGCGAAGCGGTGCGAAAACCTATTATCCGCTTGCGGATAAATTTGGGTTAGTTTGGTTAGAGCACAAAAAAAGCCCGGGGCTCATCACCCCGGACCACTCATGAGAAAAATTACGCCTCTTCTGACAGCGTATTTCTTTTGAAACGGAAGCACCATTGCTGATGCTCCCGTTTTCTATCTATTAATAAACCATTACACGTTTGGCTGTGTTATTAACCTTCACAATGTAAATGCCCTGTTGCTGCATCATTATCTCGGTGCGCGAGCCTGCTGCCAGTTCCTTGGCAACCATGCGGCCGTTGACATCGAAGATGCTGATTTCGCCCTCGAGAGCGTCGGCTGACTCAACCACAATCACGTTCTGGTATGCGAAGATGTTCACTGCTGCTGCCTCGTCATCGCTGATGGCGGTGTTGTCGTCGGCCTCAACAGAGACATCGAACGTTGCAGTGAGCACTACCTCATCAACCTTGAGTGTTACGGTGAGTTGCTGTACGCCAATCTTCTCAGCGTCGAAGCCGCTGACCATGTCGGCCTTCAAATCAATATCCTGGGTTGTGCCGTCGCTGTAGGTGACGGTGAGTTTGCCGCCTGCAACATCCAGTGCCTCGCCCTTCTTGTAGGTAACCTTGGCGGGTGCGCTCAATGCCACTGACTTGGCCACAACCTCAATAACCTCAGCCTCTTTCACCTCAACATCGAATGTTGTGGTGTAAGCCACGCCGTCGATTTCGAATGAAACCGTAACGGTCTGAACGCCAACGCTGTCGGGGTTGAAGCCGCTAACCATTTCAGGAGTGATGACAACCTCGGCGGTTGTGCTGTCGCTGGTGGCGATGACGAGCTTGCCGCCATCGAGTTTCAGGCTGTCGCCAACGGTGTATTCAAGCTTGCTGATGACAATCTCGACAACTTCGGCCTCAACAGGTTTCACAAGCTGCGGAACCTCGACCTTTTCGCGGCTGATTTCGGCGCCGCAAACAGAGCAGTAGGTAACCAGCTCGTAAGAGCCTGCAGCCTCGAATGTTGCATTCACAACGTTCTCTTTCACAACGCTGTCGGCCTTGTGGCCAAGAGCGGGCAGGACAGTTGTTTTGAGGCTGAGCAGTTCGCCGTTCACGGTGCAGTAAACTGCAGTGTCGACAGAACCGGCCTCGGTGCAGGTCGGAGCCACAAAGTTCTCAACAACCGGTGCTCCGGCAATGTGCTCGTGGTCGCTGACAGGGATCACGAATGTCTCGCGGCTGATTTCGACTTTGCAGCGTGTGCAGTAAACAACCGAGTCAACCGAACCTTCGGTGGTGGTGGTTGAAGCCACATAGTTCTCAGCAACTTTGCGTCCGGCCTCGTGGCCAAGAGCGGGTATCACTTGATGCACGCGGTTCAGCTCGGCGTTGTCGACAGTGCAGTATACAACGGTGTCGACTGCTCCTGCCTCGGTGCATGTTGGAGCCACAAAGTTCTCAACCACAGGCTCGCCGGCGGTGTGTCCAAGGGCGGCCACTACTATTGTCTCATGGCTGATCTCGGTGTTGCATACGGTGCAGTAGGTGACAGAATCGTAAGAACCGGCAGTTGTGCAGGTTGCTGTCACAACATTCTCAAACACCACGCTGTCAGCCTTGTGTCCGTTGGCCGGAACAATATTGATGCGGGTGACATCGCCGCAGCGTGAGCATGTGAGCTGATCGCAACCCTCGGTGGTGCAGGTGGCTGCAACTGCTACTGTGTCGTAAATGTGACCCAGAGCCGGGATGCTGTCGCCCATCTCGTAAATCTCGCCGCAGAGCGAGCAGCTCAGGTTGCCTGTGTAGCCCTTGTGTGTGCAGGTGGGTTCAAGAGTGTAGAGCAGCTCGTTGCCCTCGTTGTGCAGACATGGCAGACGCTTGATGGTTACAGCAACGCTCTCAACCACATAGTTGCCCTTGTCGGAGCCGTCGTAGTTGGCTGTGGCGGAGTTGTCGCCTAATTCAAGAGCCTTGTTTCCGCTCCATGCCCAATCGGCAGGCAGAGCCACAAGTTGGGTGTTGATGTAGCGTGTCTCCATGGCTGCGGCAGGCTTGTTTGGTGCCTCGGCAGCCCTGTTGATGGTGAGAGCACCATCCACAATGTTGAATGTCACATCGGCAAAGTTCTCATTGGTGTTGCTGAAATCGGCTGCCGATAGCAGCATTGCATACTCACCAACAGTGAAGCCTTTTGCTACGGCGCTGCCGCTGAACGCGAAGTCTGTCTCGGCATAGATGCCCAGTTCATCGCTGATGCTGAAGGTGTAACCCTCAACGCTTTGTTCCTGAGTGTTATAAACTGTCTCTTTGCTGTTCTCGGTGATAGTCACCACAACGCCCGTCTTGGCTGCGATGGTGAACTCGCTTTCAACATCTTCGGGCAGCGTGTAGTTGACATTGCTCAATGCGGTGGCAGTGGCGGTGTAGGTTCCAGCATTTGTCTGCTCGCCGCTGACGGTGACCGTGCACTCGTCGCCAGCCTCAAGGCCTTCGGCGGTTGCGATTGCAACCTGCTCTGCGCCGTTGTAGGTGAGCGATGTGTTGCTCCAAGCAAGGCCGATTTCTTTGGCTGCGATGGTGAACGCGCTTGTTACGTCAGTTGGGAGTTTGTAGTTGGCGTTGCTCAATGCTGTTGCTGTGGCAGTGTAGTTGCCTTGGTCTTTCTTTGCTCCACTGACAGTCACTGTGCATATTTCATCACCTATAAGACCTTCGGCTGTGGCTGCTGCAACTTGCTCATCTCCATTGTAGATGAGCGATGTGTTGCTCCAAGCAAGGCTGACCTCTTTCGGTGCGATGGCGAATGCCTGGCTTGCGGCCTCGGGGAGTTTATAGTTAGTATTGCTCAATGCTGTTGCTGTGGCAGTATAGTTGCCGACGTTCTTTGCAGCACCCTCAACTGTTACCATGCATACATCCTCGCCAATCAACCCCTCAACTGTGGCTGTTGCAACCTGACTCTCACCATTGTAGATGAGCGATGTGTTGCTCCAAGCAAGGCTGACCTCTTTCGGTGCAATGGTGAACTCGCTTGTTGCGGCAGTCGGAAGTTTGTAGTTGGCGTTGCTCAATGTGGTTGCTGTGGCAGTGTAGTTGCCTTGGTCTTTCTTTGCACCGCTGACAGTCACCGTGCATATTTCCTCACCTATAAGACCTTCGGCTGTGGCTGTTGCAACTTGCTCATTTCCATTGTAGATGAGCGATGTGTTGCTCCATGTGAGGCTGACTTCTTTAGGATTGATTGTGAAGTTAGCCGAACCATTGACGGTGTAGTTGCCGCTGACATTGCTGATGGTCACGGTTTTCTCACCTGCGTTGGTAACATCGGCTGAATAAGCCACGCTGTATTCCGATGTTGGAATAACGGTTGAGCCGTCTTTCACCGACGAAACGGTTGGCTTTTGTGCCGAGCCATTGTAGGTGAACGATGTTGCGCTCAACTCGATTGTCGGGGCTGAAACAGCCTTCGCATTGATTACGAACGTTGCCGAGCCGCTGACATTATAGTTGCCGCTCACATTGCTGATTGTCACGGTTTTCTCACCTGCGTTGGTAACATCGGTTGAATAAGTTACGCTGTATTCCGATGTTGGAATAACTGTTGAGCCGTCTTTCACCGACGAAACGGTTGGTGTTTGAGCCGAGCCATTGTAGGTGAACGATGTCGCACTCAGCGCAATTGTCGGGCTTGAAACCACCTTCGGGCTGATAGTGAAGGTTGCCGAACCATTGACTGTGTAGTTACCGCTGACATTGCTGATTGTTATGGTTTTCTCACCAGCGTTGGTAACATCGGCTGAATAAGCCACGCTGTATTCCGAAGCAGGAATAACTGTTGAGCCGTCTTTCACGGTGATGGTCGGAGTCTGAGCCGAGCCATTGTAGGTGAACGATGTTGCGCTCAGCGCAATTGTCGGGATTGAAATCACCTTCGGGCTGATAGTGAAGGTTGCCGAACCATTGACGGTGTAGTTACCGCTGACATTGCTGATGGTAACGGTTTTCTGGCCAACGTTGGTGACATCGGCAGAATAAGCTACGCTGTATTCCGAAGCAGGAATAACGGTTGAGCCGTCTTTCACTGATGAAACACTTGGCGTTTGTGCCGAGCCATTGTAAGTTAACTCTGTTTCATTCAACACAATTATCGGGTTCAATACCTCCTTCGGATTGATTACGAATGTTGCCGAGCCGCTGACGGTGTAGTTGCCGCCTTCATTATCGTTGATGGTAACGGTTTTCTCACCAACATTGGTAACATCGGTCGTCATTGTTACCGTGTATTCCGATGGGTCAATTGTTGTCTCGCCGTCTTTCACTGTCACGGTTGGTGCTTGTGCCGAGCCATCGTAGGTGAACGATGTAGCGTTCAACTCTATTGTCGGGTTTGAAACTGATATTGCCGTAATGTCAGCCGTGGTTGTGCCCGCAGTGCTTGCCAATACATATTTATCGGCATCGGTGCCGCCAAGTTCAATGTTGTATGAAACTTCTTTGTTCGCACCAGCACTTGCTGTGTTAAATGATGCTGTGATAATTACAGTTACATCATCGCTTTCAAGTTTGTCGGTTTGGTACGATGAAACAGTTGCCTCGGTGGTGCCGTCATACTCCTTATTTGCAACAACAATGTCGCTGACCGTAAGCACGCGCTTGAATATAGCGGTGTAGGTGGCATTGCCAGATATTGTTATTGTGCGTGATTCATCGGCATATCCCTCGCCTTCATCGTCCCAGCGGATAAACTGATAATGCTCATTTGCGGTGGCCGAAATCTCTGTCGAAGTTGTTGTGCGTGTGTCGAATTTTCCGCCACCCGTAACTGTGCCATAATCGGCATTGTTAGCCTCAACCGTTATGGTGCGGACGGGATTAACCTTCACACGGCTCGCATAATTGTTCATATTTGTTGCTCCCTTATATGCTGTTACAGCCGCTGCTGTTGGCACATATATCGGACAATTATTGGAACTATAGAACACAGATGTCCCAAACGTCGGTACCGTTTCGCCTTCAAAAACAATCTCTTTAGCTTTTGAGCAACCAGAGAACGCCTCGTCGCCTACCGATGTAACACTGCTTGGAATGGTTATAGATGTCAATTTTGAGCAACCATAGAACGCACCATACGGAATGTAACTGCTGCCCGTAATCACCACCTCTTTCAGCAATGTCGGGATATAGTATTTGGTGCTTGTTGTATAAATTGTGCTACTGCCATGATATTTTTGTGTTGTTTCGGTTCCGCCAGTGTATTCGGAAGTTCCGAAAATATAGCCAAACGGATATTGATTTTGGTCAGTCGCTGTGTGCCGCTTGTCGCCTGTAAACGGCAGTGTGATTTTTGTCAGGCCGATGCAACCCCAGAACGCGCTGTTGCCAATCGAAGTTACCGAATTAGGAATGGTTACCTCTGTCAGGCCGCTGCAACCGTTGAACGCATACTGGCCAATTGAAGTTACCGAATTTGGAATGGTTACCTCTGTCAGGCCGCTGCAACCACTGAACGCATAGTTGTCAATCAAAGTTACCGATTCGGGAATGGTTACTTCTGTCAGGCCGCTGCAACCTTTGAATGCGCTGTAGCCAATCGAAGTTACCGAATTTGGAATGGTTACCTCTGTCAGGCCGCTGCAACCATCGAACGCATAATTACCAATCAAAGTTACCGAATTTGGAATGGTTACCTCTGTCAGGCCGCTGCAACCACTGAATGCGCTGCTGCCAATCGAAGTTACCGAATTTGGAATGGTTATCTCTGTCAGGCCGCTGCAATTTTCGAACGCACCCACTCCAATCGAAGTTACCGATTCGGGAATGGTTACCTCTGTCAGGCCGCTGCAACCAATGAACGCCTCTTCGCCAATCGTAGTTACTGAATTGCCAATTGTTACCTCTGTCAGGCCGCTGCAACCACTGAACGCTTTCCCTCCAATCGAAGTTACCGAATTGCCGATGGTTACCTCTGTCAGGCCGCTGCAATTGTAGAATGCTCCGTATGGAATATGGCTGCAGCCCGTTATCACCACCTCTTTCAGCGATGTCGGGATATAGTATGTGGTGCGTGTCCATGAACTTGTGCTACTGCCATAATAATATAATTGTGTTGTTGCGGTTGCGCTCGTGTAACTGCTTTCTCCGAAAATAAAGCCAAACGGATATTGATATTGGTCAGTCGCTGTGTGCGGCTTGTCGCCTGTAAACGGCAGTGTGATTTTTGTCAGGCCGCTGCAACCATAGAACGCAGAGCTGCCAATCGAAGTTACCGATTCAGGAATGGTTACCGATGTCAAATTTGAGCAACCATAGAACGCACCATACGGAATGTAACTGCTGCCAGTAATCACCACCTCTTTAAGCGATGTCGGGATATAGTATTTGGTGCTTGTTGTTGAACTTGTGCTACTGCCATAATATTCTTGTGTTGTTTCGGTTCCGCCAGTGTATTCGGAAGTTCCGAAAATGTAGCCTAACGGGTATTGATTGGTTTCGCTCGCTGTGTGCTGCTTGTAGCCCACAAACGGCAGTGTGATTTTTGTCAGGCCGCTGCAACCACTGAACGCGCTGCTGCCAATCGAAGTTACCGATTCGGGAATGGTTACCTCTGTCAGGCCGCTACAACCACTGAACGCATTGCCGTAAATCGAAGTTACCGAATTTGGAATGGTTATCTCTGTCAGTCCGCTGCAACCACTGAACGCGCTGCTGCCAATCGAAGTTACCGATTCGGGAATGGTTACCTCTGTCAGGCCGCTGCAATTTTCGAACGCGCTGCTGCCAATCGAATTTACCGTGTAAGTCGTACCATACAAAACAACAGTAGAAGGGATTGTGAGCGCACCCGTAGTCCTAAAGCATTTGATAACCGAAACATAATTATAGACGACGGAGGTAGGCTCATATTGCAGGTCTCCGAATGAGAACTGTTGTGCCCACGAAGTCAGTGCGCTGCAAAGCACTGCTAACGTTGTCAGAAGAAAATGCTTAATCTTTTTCATAATTAATTAAAATTTAAAGGGTTACTAAAATGTTTATTTATTTGATATTGTGAATTTGTCGTGTTTATGTGGAGAATCAATGCGACAACGCCCGCCAGCGGCCAACCCCAAATCAGGAGTTTGGCCGTCGGGCGAAGCAGGCAGCATTTTTTCTCGGGTCGAGAACATATAGTGTGTGTAAAAGGAAGGTTCATGTTTCGTAGTATTAGTTCCGCGTCTTTAAAAACCACATATCTAATTACTTATGACTAAAGATAAATCATTCCGCACAATAGGCAGCAGACGAGAATCAATAGTGCTACCGTTAAAACTAAAATGTTGGCAAACTTTTTCATATCACTGCAGATTGAGGTTTAAACTGTTGTTTTTGCAAGAAGCCTTCGCCATCCGTGAATTGATGGTCGCAAACAAGACGATAATGGTTGCAATAATCATGGTGTATGGTTTTAATTACTTGCTATGATAACGTCCCCAACGCGCAACATACCGCAACAAGTACGATTAGCGTGCCAACAAAAATGCCGGCGAAATATTTAACTGATGTGTCGAGTTGGTTGGCTGTGTGGCTTGCCGCCATTTTGCCGTTTGCCAATTTCATTTCGTAGTTCATAGTTGTATTTTTTTAATTGGTGAATCAAAACCTTTCAAAAATCCAAACTCAAATGCAAATCTTGCCGCCATTCAGCCATAGGCTAATGCGGAACAAGGCTCTTTGACAGAGGATTCTGGTAACTTGCAACCGGAGGCTTTTGTGTCCCCCGAAGCGTGCCGGCGATGAAATCTGTTTTCTCATTTTTTTTCGTTTTTCTCGTTTGCATCAAAATTCGCATGGTGGATTTTTTTGTGCAATAGCCGAAAAATGAACGGCGGGTTTGACTTAACGAACGGCGGGTTTTGGCGAATGAACGGCGGGTTTGACTTAACGAACGGTTTTTGAAAATAGGCAAAATCGGGCCTTTTTTGGGCGATTTTTGAGTGATTTTTAGGTCGAAAACGCGGATTTTTTGTTTCTAACCACAAAAATGTTTAACCACGGAACTCACAGAAACCACGAAATTTTAAAAACGCAGGCGTTTTTTAGTTGGGGTGCGCCCTGGCGGGCGGAAACGCGGATTTTTGGTTTTAACCACAAAAAATGTTTAACCACGGAAATCACTGAAAACACGGAAATTTTAAAAACGCAGGCGTTTTTTGTTGGGGTGCGCCCTGGCGGGCGGAAATTGTTAGAAAATTTAAAGATAAAATTTTACAAAATTCACATTATCAATTTTTTACAAATTTTATAATCAATTTTGTCCTAATTTCTCGCGTCAGCGATAATGCATTATTCCTAACCAAACGCATCCAAACTGAAACCCATTTCGCCCCGAAGGGGCAGAAGCCCATAGCCCAAGGCAGCACCTTGGGAAACGATTGCCGCCAATGAAGGTTCGCCCTGAAGGGGCAAAAGAATGGTTGTCGTTGAATTAATGTATGTTGCCCTTACAGGGCGCTTTTTCCATGGGTCGCATTTCCCAAGGCGCCGCTACGCTTGCCTTGGGCTATGTTGTTTTGCGCCTTCAGCGCGCCATGTTTGAATAAATTCGGGTTTGTTTGGTTAGAGATTAATTTTTTCTCTAACTGATTTTATCCGATTCGAACCGATTTTTTCTCGCGTAGCGATAACGCATAATTTCATATCAAATGCATTCTTACGCTACAAAAATCCCAAATCCATCTTGGCTTCTTCGCTCATCATATCCTGGTTCCACTCGGGCTCGAACACAAGGTTTATGTTCACCTGGTGAATGCCTGGAACTGATTCCAATTTCATCCGCACCTCGTCAAGAATCTGGTCGGCAATGGGGCAGCCTGGGGCGGTCAGTGTCATCTCAACATCGAGCACGCCCTTGTCTTCCTTCAGGTTGTAGATAAGCCCCAAATCGTACACGTTGACGGGTATCTCGGGGTCGTAGACGGTTTTCAGCTCGTTGATTATTCTGGTTTCAAGCAGTTGGTCCATAAACATTTAGGAGTTAGTAAGTTATAAGTTACAAGTTAGAGATTTCGATTGACGAATTTTGATTTACGAATGGTGCCCCTATACATTACTCTTTATACTTTACTCATTACTCCGAAGCAAACGCCAGCGCATACATCTTTATCTGCCGCACCATACTTGCGAGGCCGTTTGAGCGGGTGGGCGACAGGTTCTCGCGCAAGCCGATTGCGTCGATAAAATGCAGGTCGGCTTCGGCAATCTCTTTCGGCGAAAGCCCCGACATCACTTTGATTAGCAGAGCGATAATGCCTTTAGTGATTATGGCGTCGCTATCGGCGCGGAAGGTGACAATGCCGCCGTTGCAGCTGGCCGTGAGCCACACCTGACTCTGGCAGCCTTTGATAAGGTTCTGCTCGGTCTTCTCGCTGTCGGGCATCGGCTCAAGCTCCTTGCCCAGCTCAATCAGGTACTCGTACTTGTCCATCCAGTCGGTGAAGACACCGAACTCTTCAATTATTTGTTGTTGGCGCGATTCTAATTCGTTCATTTTCAATTCAAAATATCTCGATACGGATTTTCCGTTTCTGGGTGCAAATATAGTTTTTGTTGTTGAATCGGTGAATTGTTGAATCGGTGAATCGAAAAGGCCAAAGTTTAAATGTTTAGTTTAAAGCTGAACAGGTTTAAAAACTTCGCGGTTGAAAGGCTTTGCGAGAAAATTTACAAAATTCCATTGGGAAAATATAAAAAATCGAATTTGAGAGACTTCGTGACACATTGGAAAAATCATTTTTATTTCACCGACCACTTTTATACTTTTGACAAATAAAAAGTTGAAATTGCTTCTTCAATAGAATGGCTATTAAGAACTTATATATAATTGCAGGGTGCAATGGAGCAGGAAAAACCACGGCTTCTTTTACAATTCTACCACGGATTTTGAATTGTGAGGAATTTGTAAATGCCGACGAGATTGCTCACGGCCTGTCACCTTTTCATCCTGAAACTGTTGCTGTTGAGGCTGGCCGCTTAATGCTGAAACGCATTGACGAACTATTGAATAACGAGGTTTCCTTTTCCATTGAAACGACTTTGGCCACAAAATCATACGCCAATCTGGTAAAAAACGCACATAGAAAAGGTTATAAAGTAAACCTCCTTTTCTTTTGGATAGATTCGCCAGAAATGGCAGTGGAACGTGTCGCTAAAAGAGTGCGAGAGGGTGGACATAATATTCCAACTGACGTTATATTAAGAAGATACACCGCTGGCATAAAGAACTTTTTCAATATTTATAAAGATATTGTTGACTATTGGATTTTGGTTGATAATGCCACCAACCCACGGCAAATTATTGCAGAACAGGATTTTGGCAGCATAAACATATTCGACAAGATTAAGTATCAAAAAATACAAGACTATGCAAACAGTTAGTACAGAATCATTGGGAAACAAAATAAGGAAGGGACTTGAAATTGCTGAATATCAAATGATTCGCGACAAGGCTATCCGAAATGAGGAAATCGTGCAAGGCGACGGGAAGGGTGGTTTTCGCATTGTTTCAGCACGTAAACTGTTGAAAGAAATTTATAACGAGGATTACAAAACCCTCATTGACGCTTGATAATCAATCCCGAGTATTTGCAGCTGAAGAAATTGCGTATTGCTTCGCAGGAATTTTCAGCAAATCACTTCAAAAAACTACTTCAGCATACTCACCGCCCGCAGCAGGCTGTCGTGCAGAATGTCAATCTCTTCGGTGGTGTTGTAGAATGCTATCGAAGCGCGGACGGTGCCTGGAATGCCGAAGTGCTGCATTATGGGCTCGGTGCAGTGGGTGCCCGTGCGGACGGCAATGCCCATTTTGTCGAGCAGGGTGCCAATGTCGAACGGGTGAGCGAAATCAGTCACAAACGAAACCAGCGACGCACGCTTTTCGGCGGTGCCAATCAGTCGCAAATCGCTGATTGATTGGATTTTCTCAGCAAGATAGGTAAAGAGTTCGCTCTCGTAGGCGGCAATGTTGTCCATTCCAATGGCCTCAACGTAGCGCAGAGCCTCGGCAAGGGCGATAATGCCCACATAATTGGGCGTGCCAGCCTCAAATTTGTACGGCAGTTGGTTGAAGGTGGTGCCATTGAACGACACGGTCTCAATCATCTCGCCACCGCCTTGATATGGCGGCATCTGACTGAGCCACTGTTCTTTGCCATACAGCACACCGACGCCTGTCGGGCCGTAAATTTTGTGTCCGCTGAAGACGAGAAAATCGCAGTCGAGTTGCTGAACGTCAATCGCAAAATGCTGAATGGCCTGCGAAGCGTCCACCAGCACGGGAATGTTGTGGCTGTGGGCAATCTCAATTATTTGTTCAATCGGGTTGATAGTGCCCAAAGTGTTTGAAACATAGACGATTGACAGCAATTTGGTGCGGTCGGTAATCAACTCTTCAAGTTCGGCAAGGTTCAGTTCGCCACGGTCATCGAAGGCCCACTTGACGACCTTTGCTTTGCGTTGGTTTTCAAGTAATTGCCACGGTACAAGGTTGCTATGGTGCTCCATCTCCGTGACGATTATCTCATCGCCTTCATTCAAAAACTTCTGGCTGAACGAATTAGCCACAAGGTTGATACTCTCGGTGGCGCCGCGGGTAAAGATTATTTCGCGCTCCGACGCTGCGTTCAGAAACCGCCTGACCGTCTGCCGCGACTCCTCCATTGCCGTGGTGGCAAGGTTGCTCAGGTGGTGGACACCGCGGTGCACGTTGGCGTTGTATTGGGTGTAAACCTCAACAATCTTGTCAATCACGCGGCGCGGCTTCTGTGTGGTGGCCGCATTGTCGAGATAGACGAGCCGACGATTGTTGACGGTTTGCTCCAGAATGGGGAAATCTTTGCGTATCTCTCTGACGTCGAAGTTCATATCACTATTTTTTCACAATTCGCATTTTCATCATCACATTGTTGAGCGGACGGTCGTTGCGGTCGGTCTCAACGGCGGCAATACTGTCGATAATATTCAGTCCATCAACCACTTCGCCAAAAACGGTATAATCGCCGTCAAGGAAAGGCGCACCGCCGACGGTGGTGTAGGTTTTGCGCTGCTCGGGGCTGAATTTGAACAGTTTGGCGTCGGGATTCGTCGCAACCAAATGCTCCACAAGGCTGTCGCAATAATGGTTGAAGGCGGCGAAGTTGCGTGCGCGCTGCAGTTTGGTCAGTGCCTCTTGGTCGGCCTTGCTCTCGTCCGATTTGAGCCAGTCGTTGAGCATTTTCTGCGTGACTAACGCGTGATGCTGCTCCTCAATATGGTCTAAATCTTTGTTAGAGTACACTTTACCCTGCACAATGTAGAACTGGCAGCCCGACGATTTTTTCTCGGGATTGTTGTCGCGTGCGGCAGCCAGGGCGCCGCGCTTGTGGTAAAGGCCATCGACAAACTCGGCAGGGATTCGCTCGCCGTGGCTTCCTGCGCCCAGCATCTTGCCCTTCGGCGCGTTCTTCGAATC
>JAEEGL011837754.1_pt1 | contig 12688 bp, 10 predicted proteins | sample 9134231 | NCBI WGS metagenome assembly JAEEGL01 (sample SAMN16246548, study PRJNA631951) | gut metagenome | biome: gut microbiome; feature: rumen; material: fiber-attached | host: Bos | place: Iran: Karaj | collected 2018-10
GAGATCACCGACAAGCTCGACGCCGTCGGCAACACCACCGCCGCCATGGGCAAGGGCTTCGCCATCGGCTCCGCCGCGCTGACCGCGCTGGCGCTCTTCGTCTCCTACGCCGACCAGGTCAAGCTCGCCGACGTCGGCATCAGCATCCTCGACCACAAGGTCGTCATCGGTCTGCTGATCGGCGGCATGCTCCCCTTCGCCTTCTCCGCGCTGACGATGGATTCCGTGTCCAAGGCCGCGTACAAGATGATCGAAGAGGTCCGCCGCCAGTTCCGCGAGATCCCCGGCATCCTCCTCGGCGAGGCCAAGCCGGATTACAGCTCCTGCGTCTCGATCTCCACGAAGGCCGCGCTGCGCCAGATGATCGTGCCCGGTCTGATGGCCGTCGTCTGCCCGCTGCTCGTCGGCATCCTGCTCGGCACGGCGGCGCTCGGCGGGCTGCTGGCCGGCGCGCTCGTCACGGGCGTGCTGCTGGCGATCTTCATGTCCAACGCCGGCGGCGCCTGGGACAACGCCAAGAAATACATCGAGGGCGGCCACCACGGCGGCAAGGGCTCCGACGCACACAAGGCCGCCGTCGTCGGCGACACGGTCGGCGACCCCTTCAAGGACACCTCCGGTCCTTCGATCAACATCCTCATCAAGCTCATGACCGTCGTGGCGCTCGTGTTCGCGCCGATCTTCACACAGAGCGGTCTGCTTTAAGGCCTCCCCCTTCTCCGGATATGCACGGCGGCCTCCCCGCACGGGGAGGCCGTCTTTTTTCTTTTTTCTTCGACTGTTCTCTTGCTTTTCGGGTAATACTTCTTTATAATAGCATCCGTTGAATCAACTGCGAGGTTTTCATAGATGAACAAGATCATTAAAACACTCACCGTCTTTTTTGCCGTCGTGCTGCTGGGCATGCTGCTGTATCTGCGCTGGGACGGCATCCGCGCCGTGCAGCAGAGCCCTGCCGTGACGCCCGCCGTGCAGACGCCCGCGCAGGGCGGGGCGGAGCCGACGCCTCCTCTCGTGCACGAGACGCCGGAACCGACCCCCGAGACGACCCCCGAGCCGCAGGGCGAGCCGGAGCGCTTTGTACTCAGCTTCATCGGCGACCTGACGCTGACGGGCGCGCCCGGTACGCCGGTCCGCTTCGAGGCCACGATGAACGGCGATTTCGGCTATCCCTTCTCCAACGTCAAGCAGTATTTCACCGACGATGAGTATACGATCGGCAACCTCGAATGCAGCTTCTCCGACCAGTATCTGAGTTCGATCGAGTACTTCTCCTTCCGCGCGCCGACCACCTCGGCCAACATCCTGCTCGAGGGCGGCGTGGACTTCGTCACAACGGCCAACAACCATACGGAGGACTTTCACGAGGCGGGCAAGCGCGACACCTGGGCCACGCTCGAGAGCTACGGCATCCCCTTCGGCAAGAACGACGAGGCCAAGATCGTCACCACGCCGAACGGGCTGAAGCTCGGCATTTACTGCCAGTACAGCGACCGCTACGGCGACTATCGGCCCGACGAGGAAAAGGCCCTGGCCGCGATCCGCGAGCTCAAGGCGCAGGAGCCGGACCTCATCATCTGCGCGTTCCACATGGGCGTCGAGCTGAACTACTATCCCGAGAAGAAAACGCCGGAGACCTGCGCGATCTGCCGCCGCTGCATCGACGAGGGCGCGGATATCATCTACGGCTCGCATCCGCACTGTCTGCAGCCGATCGAGGAATACAACGGCGGGCTCATCCTCTACTCGATGGGCAACTTCAGCTCGGGCGCCTCGTCCATGCCCTCCGACCAGGACACGGCGATCGTACAGCTGACGGTCGAGCGCGACTCGAACGGGAAGGTGAGTCTGGGCAGCTATACGATCATCCCCTGCTGCGTCAGCAGTCTCCCGATCACCGAGCCGTCGCTGGCCGCAGGCGTGCGCGGGAAATACGTCGATTACAACGACTTCCGGCCGACGCCTTACAAGGAAGGGACGGACGACTACGCGCGTGCGCTCAGCAAGATCGACGGGACCTACGACGGACCGGACGGAAAAGCCGATTACACCAACTGGCACGAGCAGCACGGCTGAATAACAAGAAACGACGTCTGGACGACGTCGTTTCTTGTTTTATTCGATCCCGAAGAGGCGCCTGCCGTTCTCCCAGGTGATCCGCTCGATCTCCTGCGGCGTCGTGCCCTTGATTTCTGCGATCCTTTGTATTATGTAAACCAAGTTCGAGGAGTCGTTGCGCTTGCCGCGCAGCGGGACGGGGCTCATGTAGGGGCTGTCCGTTTCGACAAGGATGCGCTCGGGCGGCGTGAGCTCCAGCACCTCGACGGCCTTGCGCGCGTTCTTGTAGGTCACGGGGCCGTCGAAGCCGAGGTACCAGCCGCGGCGCAGCAGCTCGCGCGCCATCTCGGCGCTGCCGGAGAAGCAGTGGAACACGCCGCGCGCCGCCGGGAAGCGGCTGACCAGCTCGAGACAGTCGCCGTGCGCCTCGCGGTCGTGGACGACGACGGGCAGATCGAGCTCCTGCGCGAGGGCGAGCTGCGCGGCGAAGAGCTCCTTCTGCTCGGCCTTGTGCGTGTCGTCCCAGTAATAGTCCAGGCCGACCTCGCCGATCGCGACACATTTTTCGTGCGCGGCGAGCTCCCGGATCGTTGAAAGCGTGTCGGGCGTCATGCTCGCCATGTCCTCCGGGTGGACGCCGACGGCGGCATAGACGAAGGGGAAACGCTCCGCGAGGGCGAGCGCGGCGCGGCTGCTGCGCTCGTCGCAGCCGGGGTCGAGGATCAGGCCCACGCCCTTTTGCGGCATGGACGCGAGCAGCTCCTCGCGGTCGGCGTTGAAGGCGCCAGAATCGTAGTGCGCGTGCGTGTCGAAGATCATGGGTCTCTCTCCCCTTTCCTGCCGCTATTATCTAACAGTCCGCGGCGGATTGCAAGCGTAAATCCCCGCGGCCGCGCGCATAGCCTCTTGCCCTTTGTATAACGGGATGGTATAATGATGATTGTGCCCTGTATTCTGAATCAAGGGGGAGCCCGCTCATGAGCAAGCGCGTTATCATCACGGCCGACAGCACCTGCGATCTCTCGCCGGAGCTGCTGGAGCGTTTTGAAGTCAAGACCATCCCGCTGACGATCCTCCTTGGCGAGGAGAGCTTCTACGACGGCAACGGCTTTACGCCGGCCGACATGTACCGCCGTTATCATGAGGACGGCACCCTGCCGAAGACCTCCGCACCGTCCGTGCAGCAGTTCCTGGACTTCTTCCGCCCCTTCGTCGAGGCAGGCTGCGAGGTCGTGCATCTGGATATCAGTTCCGAGCTGTCCAGCTCCTTCTCCACCGCCTGCATCGCAGCCGAGGAGCTCGGCGGGGTGTATCCCGTGGACAGCCGCATGCTCTCCACCGGCGTCGGCCTGCTGGTCATCGAGGCGGCCGAGTGCCGCGACCGCGGCATGACGGCGGCGGAGATCGCCGCGCACGTCGCCTCGCTCACCGACAAGGTCGATACGAGCTTCGTGCTCGATACGCTGGAATTCATGTGGAAGGGCGGGCGCTGCTCGGGCGTCGCGGCCCTGGGCGCCAATCTGCTGCATCTCAAGCCCGCGCTGGAAATGAGCGGCGGGAAGCTCGGCGTATACAAGAAATACCGCGGCGGCATCAAGGCCGTGTATCGGCAGTACATCACCGAGCGGCTGGCGGGCAAGTCCGTCCGCCCCGGGCACGTGTTCATCACCAACTCCGGCGAGATCGACGAATCCGTGCTGCAGGAGCTCGAGGCGCTGGTCCGCTCGCTGATCGAGGTCAAGGAGATCCATCACACGACGGCGGGCTGCACGATCGCCTCGCACTGCGGGCCGAAAACGCTCGGCGTGCTGTTCATCAACGCGTGATCCGAAGAGAATAAAAAAGACTGCGAAGCGCCTGCTTCGCAGTCTTTTTTTCTGTTGTTCAGGCCCCGACACAGGCCGCAGCGGCCTGCCAGTACCGATACAGCGAGGTGACCGCCGCGCGGGCCTCATCGTTGGCGAAGGCCGGCTCGTCGGGCGGCTCCGCGACCTCCGGCTCGGCGGGGGTCTCCGTGACCTCGGCCTCCGCGGGCGGGTCGAGCGGCTCGTCCTCCGTCGCGAATACCGCCGCGGGCAGCAGCGAGACGCACAGCGCCATACACAGCAAAACCGAGAGAAGTCGTTTGATTTTTCGATTCAAAATCATCAGCCCCCTGCCATCTATCGTGAAGCCTTATCCTGTATTTTTCCAATATATCAGTATATTTCCAAATCAAGGGAAAGTTAAGGAGAAGGGACCGGAAGGGCAAAACGAAAGCGCCGCACGGAAAGCCGTGCGGCGCTCGGAGAGTGCGTTCCTTTACTTCACGCTGAAAAGGATGTCGCCGTAGGTCGGGTAGGGCCAGATCTCGCGGTCGCAGAGCAGCTCCATCGCGTCGACCCTCTCGCGCAGCGCGGCCATGGCCGGGATGACCCGGTCGTGATACGCGCGGGCGGAAGCGAGCGGATCGACCTCGGCGCGGGCCTGCTCGTTGGCGGCCTTGAGCGCGGAGGCGCAGTCCATCGTCTCGCGCATCAGCGCGCTGATCTTCGCGGCGGTCTCCCGCTCGAAGGCGGTGTTGAACGAGGCGCCGAGCGTCTCCTTGGACAGGGCAGCGTCCGCCAGCGAGGCGGAATAGGCGCTGACCGCCGGAAGGATGTCCTTCCAGACCATGTTGACCATCGTCTGCGCTTCGATGCGCATGACCTTGTTGTAGGCCTCCAGCTTGATCTCGTAGCGGGCCTTCATCTCCGCGGCCGTGTAGACGCGGTGCGACGTAAAGAGCCGGACGTTCTTCTCGTCGAGATAGCAGGGTACGCAGTCGGGCGTGGAGGGCAGGTTGCGCAGTCCCCTTCTCGCGGCCTCTTCAAGCCAGGCGCTGTCATAGCCGTTGCCGTTGAAGAGAATGCGCTTGTGCTTCGAGATGACCTCCCGGATCAGATCGTGCAGGGCGCTCTTGAAATCCGCCGCGCCCTCGAGCACGTCGGCATAGCGGCGCAGCGACTCGGCCACGGCCGTATTGAGCACGGTGTTCGCCCCGGAGATCGAAGCGGAGGAACCGAGCATGCGGAACTCGAACTTGTTGCCCGTGAAGGCGAAGGGCGAGGTGCGGTTGCGGTCCGTCGTGTCCTTGGGGAGCTTGGGCAGCACGTGCACGCCGACCTTGATGACCTCCTTCTCCTTGCCGCCGTACGGCTCGTCCCGCTCGATGCAGCTGAGGATCTCCTCAAGCTCGCTGCCGATGTACATCGACACGACGGCCGGGGGCGCCTCGTTCGCGCCGAGACGGTGGTCGTTCGACGCGGAGGTGACCGCAAGGCGCAGCATGTCCTGATACTCGTCCACGGCCTGGATGACCGCGCAGAGGAACAGCAGGAACTGCGCGTTCTCCGCGGGCGTGTCGCCCGGCTCGAGCAGATTCACGCCGGTGTTGGTCATCAGCGACCAGTTGTTGTGCTTGCCGCTGCCGTTGACGCCCGCAAAAGGCTTTTCGTGCAGCAGGCAGACCATGTCGTGCTTTCGCGCGATCTTCTGCAGCAGCTCCATCGTGAGCTGGTTGTGATCGGCGGCGATGTTCGTGGAGGTGAAGATCGGGGCCAGCTCATGCTGCCCGGGCGCGACCTCGTTGTGCTCGGTCTTGGCCATGACGCCGAGCTTCCACAGCTCCTCGTCGAGCTCCTTCATGAAGGCGGCCACGCGTGGCTTGATCGTGCCGAAATAGTGGTCGTCCAGCTCCTGGCCCTTGGGCGGCATCGCGCCGAAGAGCGTGCGGCCCGTGTAGATCAGGTCGCGGCGCTTCTCGTACACGGCGCGGTCGATCAGAAAATACTCCTGCTCGGGGCCGGTGGTCGGTTTGAGACTGCCGACGTCCTCGTTGCCGAAAAGGCGCAGCACGCGCATGCCCTGGCGGTTGAGCGCCTCCATCGAGCGCAGCAGCGGCGTCTTCTTGTCCAGCGCCTCGCCCCCGTAGGAGCAGAAGGCCGTCGGGATGCAGAGCACGCCGTCCTTGATAAAGGCATAGGAGGTCGGGTCCCAGGCCGTGTAGCCGCGGGCCTCGAAGGTCGCGCGCAGGCCGCCCGAGGGGAAGCTCGAGGCGTCCGGCTCGCCCTGGATGAGCTCCTTGCCGGAGAACTCCATGATGACCTTGCCGCCGTCGATGGGCGAGATGAAGCTGTCGTGCTTCTCGGCCGTGATGCCGGTCATCGGCTGGAACCAGTGGGTGAAGTGGGTCGCGCCGCGCTCGATCGCCCAGTCCTTCATCGCGTTGGCCACGATGTTGGCCGCCTCGCTGTCGAGCCTGCGGCCCTCGTTGATCGAGCGCTGGACCTGCTTGAACACGTCCCTGGGCAGACGCGCCCGCATGACGGAATCGTTGAAGACCATCGATCCGAATATCTCCGTAACCGTGTTCATATGCGTCCCTCGCTTCACAAAAAAGTATATATTATGTTAATTCCATTTTTCGCTTTTGTCAATCGCTTTTTGCTTGCCGCGCTTCGGGAACTGTGGTATCCTGTTGTTATCAAGACGCAGGAGGGCAAGGAAAATGATCGATCCGCGAGACGTCATGAAGGTCGACGACGAAAACTGGGAGGCTTTCAAGCAGAAGGCCCTGAAGGACGAGCTTTTCTACAACGGCCCGGGCGACCTGCTCGACACGCCGGAGGGGCGCGCAAAGTTCTGCCGCCTCAACAAAACCTCGATCTTCAACAAGCAGGATCCCGAATTCCCCGCCTATAAGATCTGGGTCTACAACCTGCAGGGCCAGGGCATCATCATCAAAAAGCTCAGCCGCGTCGACCACGCCGTGATGGAAAACATCGAATACGACGCCGACGGCAACGAGGTCAGCCGTTCCTACGAGCCGGCCTGACGCAAAAGAAACCGAAATCATGCAGATATTCGACCGAAAGGAGCTTCCCTATGAATAACAAAACCTCTTCTCCGATCGTCAGGCTCATCGCAGCGCTCGTTGTGAGCGCGGCGTTCTGGGCGCTTGACCGCTTTGTTTTCGCGCATCCCGCGCTCAAGGTCGTCGCGATGGCCGCGGGCGTCCTCTTCTGCGCGTGGCTGCTGGAGCTGATCTTCGGCGCGCTCAAGCCCGCCTCGCACCGCGGCAGGACCGTGATGACGCTGCTGGCCAGCCTGACGCGCTACGTCGCGGCGATCGTGATCCTCTGCTGGGGTCTGTCGCTGTGCGGCGTGAACGTCAATACGATCGTCGCGAGCGTCGGCATCGTCGCGCTGATCGTGGGCTTCGGCGCGGAGAGCCTGATCGCGGACGTGGTCACCGGTTTCTTCATGCTCTTTGAGAACCAGTACAATGTCGGCGACATCGTGGAGGTCAACGGCTTCCGCGGGACCGTCAAGGAGATCGGCATCCGTACGACCTCGATCGAGGACGCGGGCAAGAACATCAAGATCGTCAACAACGCGGATATGAAGAACATCCTCAACCGCTCGAACAAGGCCTCGATGGCGGTCAGTTCGATCGACATCCCCTACGGGACGGACCTCGAAAAGCTCGAGGGGCAGATCCCGGGGCTGATGGAGGAGATCTATGAGAAGAACCGCGACAAGATGCTCTCGGCGCCGCGCTATCTCGGCGTGCAGAAGCTGGGCGAATCGGCCGTCACGCTGAAGTTCGTCGTCGAGATCGACGAGGCCAACATCTTCATCGTGCCGCGCATCCTGAACCACGATCTGCTGCTGGGCTTCCGCAGGCTGGGCGTGGAGTGCCCCTTCCCGCAGCTTGACGTGCACGGCTGCTGACCGCCATGGCGAGAATCGACGAGGAATTCCCGATCCGGGAAAACGAGCTTCCCGCTTCGGATGAATTCTCTCTGCCGCGCGAGGAGACGGAATTCCGTCCTCCCGCGCCCGAGGCGGAGTATTCTCCCCCGCCGGGTACGGACTATGAGAATCCGGACCCGTCGCTGGAGTTCACGCCCCCCGGCGGCGGCAGAGCGGAATCAAGCCCGCCGCAGCGCAGACGGCGCGTCCTCAGACGTCTTGTGTACGCGGCGGCGGCCATTGTGCTGATCACGGCGGCCTTTACCGAGACGCCTGTTTCAATCGTCCCCCCGCCTCCCTCCCCGGCCGTTTCGGCCGCGCCCTCCGCGGCCCCGGCGCCGTCGGACGAGGCGACGCCCGCTCCCACGCCGGAGACCGTTCCCACGCCGGAGCCGACGCCCGTCAGCAAGACGCCGGAGATCACGACGGACTTCTTCTGTTTTTCGCACGAGCACCACGCCCGTTTGCACATGAGCAATACCGGCGCGCTGCATTCCGTGGAGGTCACGGTGCGGGAAAAGGTGCTGGACAAGCAGGTCTATGATCATTTTCTTTCCGAAGAAGAGATCGGGACCGGCCTCTTCGAGCTGCCGATGCTCTCCACCGGCGACGTCTATATGGAGAACATGAAGGCCTATGACGCGGTCCACGGCTGGCCGGAGTTCGAGATGACGGTCAACGCCTGGTACGAGAACGAGACCGGCGACGGCGAGGATATGCTCACGCTCACGGCGGAGCCGAACTTCGAGCTGGGCGTCGGACTGAGCTATATCAGCCCGAGCTGGGACTGGTACGACACGCCGGACAGCTTTGTGATCACGCCCTGGGAGGAGAGCGAGGAGGTCCGCTACGTCATTGACGATCCCTCCGCGGTCAAGGATCCGCTGACCTTCAGCGTCGATATCTCCTGCAACGGCCGTCACGCCAAGCCGGAGGAGTACGAAGAACACATCCGGACGGACGAATACGACATCCGGAATTCCGAGACAGGCGAGCTGACGCCGCATATCGGCTACACGAAGGAGCTCGTGCTGCGGCGTCCCGACTGGATGCCGGAGGAGGGAACGATCCACGTCACGATCCGCCAGTATCTCGCCTCCACGGGCGAGCTGTGGGTCCGGGACGTCGATTTCTCCTACCCGCCGCGTTACGACAGCTGAACAGGCTGATCACTTCGCGATCCGATCCGCTTCTCCGCAAGGGCATGTCCGACGGCATGCCCTTGCTTTTTTCTCTCTTTTCCGCTATAATCCGCGCGGAATCCTTTTTTGTGAGGCAACGCCATGCTTTCTCTCCTGCTCGCCATCATCTATATGGCCTTCATCAGTCTCGGCCTGCCGGACTCGCTGCTCGGCGCGGCCTGGCCCGCCATGCGGCTGAGCTTTGACGCGCCGCTGTCCTTTGCGGGTGTGATCTCCATGATCATCGCCGGCGGCACGATCCTCTCGAGCCTGCTCTCCGAGCGGCTGACACGCAGGCTCGGCACCGGGCTCGTGACGGCGCTGAGCGTGGCGCTGACAGCGGCCGCGCTTTTCGGCTTTTCCCTGTCCTCCACGCTGTGGATGCTCTGCTTCTGGGCGATCCCCTACGGTCTCGGCGCCGGCTCGATCGACGCGGCGCTGAACAATTACGTCGCGCTGCACTATTCCTCGCGGCACATGAGCTGGCTGCACTGCTTCTGGGGCGTCGGCGCCTCGATCAGTCCCTACATCATGGGCGCGGCTCTGGCGCTCGACGGCCGCTGGCAGACCGGCTACCGTTCGGTGGCGCTGATCCAGATCGCGCTGACGGCGCTGCTGTTTTTCGCGCTCCCGCTGTGGAAGCGGAACGGCGGCGAAGCGGCGGAGCAGGAGGACGCGCCTCCCCTGCTCGGCATCCGCGGCGCGCTGAAGATCCGCGGCGTCGGGTATATCCTGCTTGCCTTTCTGGCCTATTGCGGCGCGGAGACGACGGCGGGTCTCTGGGCGAGCAGCTATCTCGCCGGAGCGCGCGGCGCAGACGGAGAAACGGCGGCGCGTTTCGCCTCGCTGTTTTATCTCGGTATCACCTTCGGCCGCTTCCTCAACGGCTTCGTCGCGGACCGCATGGGCGACCGGCGCATGATCCGCGTCGGCATCGGCGTCATGGCGGCCGGACTGCTGCTGATCCTGCTGCCGGGCTCCACGCGGCTCCCCGCGCTGGCGGGTCTGGTGGTTTTCGGGCTCGGCTGCGCGCCGGTCTACCCCTCGATCATCCACGCGACGCCCTCCAACTTCGGCGCGGAAAACTCCCAGGCCATCATCGGCATGCAGATGGCCAGCGCCTACGTCGGCAGCACCTTCGCCCCGCCCCTCTTCGGGCTGCTGGCGCAGAAGCTCTCGCTGCGGCTTTACCCGGTCTATCTTCTGCTGCTGCTCGCGCTCCTGTTCGTTATGAGCGAGAAGCTCAACCGGCTGAAGAAAGGCTGATCGGAAAAGGAAAAAGCCCTGTGCCAATAGGCACAGGGCTTTTTTGATCGAATCGCTCCGCGGATCGTCCGCGTTTATTTCTTGATGCCGAACAGGCCGCGGATGATCGCGCTGCTTCCGCTGCGCATCACGGAGGAAAGCGCGTTGCGCGCCGCGCGCTTGGCGATCGTGGAAGCGCTGGTGGTCTTTCCGCCGGTGGCGGCGTTGACGAGGTTGGTGCTCACCGAGCTGACGACGGAGGATGCGGCGTTGCTGACCGCCTGCTGCGCGACCTTTTTCTTCTTCTCGGCCGCCTTCTGAGCGGCCTTCTCGGCGGCGGCGGCCTCTTTCGCGGCGGCCTTCTCGGCAGCGGCGGCTTCCTTCGCGGCGGCCTTCTCGGCGGCGGCGGCCTCCTTCGCGGCGGCGGCCTCCTCGGCCTCCTTCGCGCGCTGGGCCTCGAGCTCGAGGTTCGCCTTGGTGATGATCTCGTAGGCGGACTCGCGGTCGTAGGTCTGGCGGTACTTGCCGTCAAACTCGCTCGCGCCGATGAGGCGTTCGATCGAGCGGCTGTCGGCCTCGCCCATCAGGCTCTGCGGCGGGAGGATGCGGGCGCGCTCGACGATCTCGGGGATGCCCTCCTCGTCGAGGAAGCTGACGAGCGCCTCGCCGACGGCGAGCTGGGAAAGGGCTTCTTCCGTGTTGAAGCTCGGGTTGACGCGGAAGGCCTTGGCCGCGGCGCGGATAGCCTTCTGCTCGGCCGGGGTGTAGGCGCGCAGGGCATGCTGGACGCGGTTGGAGAGCTGGGCCAGCACGTCGTTGGGGATATCGGACGGGCTCTGCGAGATGAAGTAGATGCCGACGCCCTTGGAGCGGATCAGCTTGACGACCTGGACGATCTTCTGCACGAGGGCCTTGGGCGCGTCGTTGAACAGCAGGTGCGCCTCGTCGAAGAAGAAGATCATGCGCGGCTTCTCGGGGTCGCCGACCTCGGGGAGCTTCTCATACAGCTCGGTCATCATCCACAGCAGGAAGGTCGAGTAGACCAGCGGGCTCGCGATCAGGCGCTTGCTGGTGAGGATGTTGATGTAGCCGCGGCCCTCGGCGTCGGTGCGCATCCAGTCGTTGATGTCGAGCGCGGGCTCGCCGAAGAACTGGTCGCCGCCCTCGTCCTCGAAGGCGAGCAGCGCGCGCTGGATCGCGCCGATGCTGGCGGCGGAGACGTTGCCGTACTCGGTGGTGAACTCGGCGCGGTTGTCGCCGACATACTGGAGCATCGCGCGCAGATCCTTGAGATCGAGCAGCAGCAGGCCGTTGTCGTCCGCCACGCGGAAGACGATGTTCAGCACGCCGGTCTGGATCTCGGTCAGGCCGAAGAGACGGCCGAGCAGCGTCGGGCCCATTTCGGAGACGGTGACGCGCACGGGGTGGCCCTGCTCGCCGAAGATGTCCCAGAAGCGGGTCGGATAAGACTTGAAAGCGAAGTTCTCGATGCCGAAGCCGCGGATACGCTCCTTCAGGCTCTCGCTCGGATCCCCGGGCAGGCACATGCCGGACAGGTCGCCCTTGACGTCGCAGAGGAAGACCGGCACGCCCATGTCGGAGAAGGACTCGGCCATCACCTTCATCGTGACGGTCTTGCCGGTGCCGGTGGCGCCGGCGATGATGCCGTGACGGTTTGCCATCTTCGGAAGAAGATAGAGATTTTTACCGGATTGTGCCATCCATATCTTGTTATCGGTGAACATAGCGGACCTCCATATTGTAGTTTTTTTGCTTATAACCGTATATTAGCACAGCTTTTCGTCATGTACAATAAGGAACTTGAAAAAAAACGCGTTTTCGTCGGGCGCAGACTCAAAAAAACGAAAAAACGGGAAAAAGAACGAAACTGAATGTTGAGAAGACGTCCGGAATATGCTACAATAATTGAAAAGATCATCCGCAGAAGCGATAAGGTGAGGGATCAGGAATTGAGGACAAGAGTCATCTCCGGTGTCGTGCTCATCGCGATCACGCTGCTTTGCGTATTGTTATCCCCTGTCACGAGGATCATTTTCTTCGCCGTGGCGGGGCTGCTGTGCGCCTATGAATACAGCCGGGCACTGGAAAAAATCGAGGTCTACTGCTGCGCCTGGGTCATGTACGTGTATATCTGCGCGCAGGCCACCCTTGCCTTTTTCCACGCCGGCCCCGTCGCGCTGATCTCCTGCTTCTGCGCCGCCGTGTTCCTCGCCCTTTTCTCCGGGATCCTGCACAAGAAGGTCTCGGGCAGCGGCGCGCTCTACACGCTGGCGGGCGTGGCCTATCCCTGCTTTCTGTTCAACCTGCTGATGGTCATTTCCGTGACCGATCTGTGGGCGCAGACCCTGCTCGTCGGCAGCGTCGCGACCTGGATCTGCGACACCGCCGCTCTCGTCGGCGGCAGCCGC
>JAEEGL012722892.1_pt1 | contig 12688 bp, 8 predicted proteins | sample 9134231 | NCBI WGS metagenome assembly JAEEGL01 (sample SAMN16246548, study PRJNA631951) | gut metagenome | biome: gut microbiome; feature: rumen; material: fiber-attached | host: Bos | place: Iran: Karaj | collected 2018-10
ATATTTAATATTGCACTGATTTTCTACTTTAAGTACTTTGACTTTTTCCTTGATAACATGAATAAGGCCTTTGGCTGTGGATTCATCCTAAGGAACATAACACTGCCACTTGGCATAAGCTTCTTTACTTTCCAGCAGGTGTCGTTCATTGTGGATTCCTACAGGGGAGAGACTAAAGGGTACTCGTTCCTGGACTATGCCCTTTTTGTTTCATTTTTCCCTCAGCTGGTGGCAGGACCGATTGTCCTTCACTCGGAGCTTATTTCCCAGTTTAATGACAAGGTTAAGTGGAAGGTGGATTTTGACAACCTGACAAGGGGAATTATTCTCTTTACCAGGGGACTTGCCAAGAAGGTGCTAATAGCAGATGTCTTTGGAAAGGCTGTGGACTGGGGATTCGAAAGGGCTGCCATTGCAACCAGCGGACAGGAAGCGCTGGCATTTTATGAAATAATAATTGTTATGTTATCCTACACCTTCCAGATCTACTTTGATTTCAGCGGTTACAGCGATATGGCGACGGGCCTTGGATCAATGTTTAACTTCGTGATACCGATGAACTTCAACTCGCCATATAAGGCGCTTTCCGTTGCTGATTTCTGGAAGAGATGGCATATGACCCTCACCAGGTTCCTTACCAAGTATGTCTATATTCCGCTTGGGGGAAACAGAAAAGGGAAGGTACGGACATATATCAATATAATGATCGTCTTTCTTGTGAGCGGTATCTGGCATGGAGCCAACTGGACATTTATTCTTTGGGGAATAATCCACGGACTGGGACAATGTTTCAATAGAGTAACAGGTGGTGTTTATAAAGCTATGACTTCAAAGATAGACAGCTGCAAGCTTGGGCACTTTATCATGATGCCGATTAAGGCCATTCAGTGGGCGGTTACCTTTGTATTTATAAACGTGACATGGCTTCTGTTCAGAGCCGATTCGGTTACTCAGTGGCTTCAGATTCTTGACCGCCTTAAGGTGCCCTATTACTTTACAAGAGCAGAGCTTTTGGACTTTTTCAGGATCCCCAGGATCAGCTATGTTTTTGAGGCTCTGCACATTTATATGCCGGAGAAGAGCGTTGAGTTCTTCTGCATGTATGTATTTATGGGGCTTGCATTTGCGCTATGCCTTTTGTTTGAAAACAACTATAAGAGGCAGGCAAGGAGAAACACACTTAGCATGGTGATCACTGCAGGACTTTTGTTTGTCTGCATAATATCATTAAGTTCTATTTCTACCTTCCTGTACTTTAACTTCTGATAAAAGAGATAATTATGTCATCTAAGAAATGGTTTAAAGGATTCCTCATATTGCTGCTTGCAGCCCTTGTACTTACAGCAGGGGTTGTGGCTTTTGTGGACCCTTTTTTCCACTATGGGGCGCCGAAAGACTACTTTTACTATAAGCTCTATGACCAGAGATCCCAAAACGACGGCATAACAAGGAACTTTTCCTATGATGCCATCATAACCGGAACTTCAATGGCAGAGAATTTTAAGGCGTCTCTTTTTGATGAATGTTTTGGAACTGACAGCATAAAAGTAACTTATGCTGGAGCTACCTACAAGGAAATAGACAGTAATCTTCGAAGATCCTATGAGAGTGGCCATGATCCAAAGTATGTATTTCGTGTCCTTGACTATTCACTCCTTATAAAGGACAAGGACGAGATGAGAATAGACATGGGGGAATATCCCACATGGCTTACCAACAGGAATCCCTTTGACGATGTGAAATATCTTTTAAACAGGGATGTTATCCTAAGTTACACCCTTCCGGTGCTTCTTAACTGTGTTCTTGGAGGAAAGGGCGGACATACTTCTTTTGATGAGTACAGCTATAATGGGGATATAAACGAATACGGCAGAGAGATCGTTTTTTATCAGAACATCGAATTTAATGATCCGGAAGTGGTGAATTCCCTTACTGAAGAGGAGCTTTTGATGGTCTCTGAAAATGTTGAGCAGAATGTTGTTTCCCTTGCAAGGGAGCACCCTGAGACTACTTTTATATACTTCTTTCCGCCCTACTCAATGGCATATTGGGGGCAGGTTAGAACAGAGGGCAATCTTACAAAACAGGTAGAGTGCGTGGAAAAGGCAACCGAACTTATGCTTGAATGCGACAACATACATGTTTACAGCTTTGCTTTTGAGGAGGATGTGACTTCCGACCTGGAACTATACAAGGATGTAGCGCACTACCGTCCGGAGATCAATGACCTTATTATGAGTAAGATAAGCGAACTGGAAAAGACAGGAAATGAAATGGACGAGGCGGGAGTGAGGCTTCGTCTGACAAAAGATAACTATAAAGAGTTTTACAAAACACTTCTGGAGTATCTGGAAAACTATGACTACAAAAGCCTCTAAAACAGGTAAAAAACATATCGTAATGTATATAGGCTCCCTTCAGAAGGGCGGGGCTGAGAGAGTTATGTGTAACCTCGCGGACTACTTCTATGAGCAGGGATATAAAGTAACACTTGTTACCACATACCTTGCTCCCGTTGAGTATGAGGTTAAGCACGCGGCCTGGAAGAGAGTTCCTGCTGGGGCTGAAGGCGCTGAGCTTGTCGCCGATCCCGATGAGAATCCTGCATGGGTGGACCCTAAAGGGGGAGATCCTGACGGGATCCAAAGGGTCTTTTCCGCCCTGCTTAAAAATGAGCAGAGGGGAAGAGCTGAGAATATCAAGTTAAGGTACAGGAAGCTTCGGGATATATGGAAGAGCCTTAATCCTGACCTTATCCTTAGCTTTATCGGGAAAAACAATATTATGGCTCTTTCAACCGCTACCAAAGACGGATATAAGGTAGTTGTGTCGGTCAGAGCAGACCCTGATATGGAGTACAATACATTTGCGCTTAAATCTTCGATGCTTGCAACCTTTGGAAAGGCTGCTGGTGTAATTGTGCAGTCAAATGGTGCAAAGGACAAGTTCCCGGGATATATCAGGAAGAAATGCACGATTCTCCCTAACTCCGTTGACCCCTCATTTATCAGGAAAAGAGGTATCGGAGGAACTAGGGAAAAGAAGATAGTTATGGTGGCAAGGCTCCATGAGAACAAGAATCAGGCTCTTGTTATGGAGGCATTTAAGGATGCCACGAATGAAAAATTTCAGGATTACAAGCTTGTCTTTTACGGAGACGGCCCTGACAGGATAAAGCTCCAGCATCATGCAATAACACTTGGTATTGCAGACAGAGTGGAATTTATGGGAAATGTACAGCATGTTGCTGAGCATATAGAAAAGGCAAGGATCTTCGTTCTTGCTTCCGATCACGAGGGAATGCCAAATTCCCTTATTGAGGCCATGTGCCTTGGAATTGCATGTATATCTACAGACTGTCCCTGCGGCGGTCCAAGAGATCTTATTGTTGACGGCGTAAACGGGCTTCTTGTTCCGGTACAGGATAAGAAGGCTCTCACACAGGCCATGGTGAAGCTTTTGGAGAACGATGTGCTTGCAAATAACCTTGGAGAAGCAGCAACCAAACTCCAGAGAAGATTTGCTCCGGATGTTTCAAATGCCATGTGGAGAGATTACTTTGAAAGGATAATGCGTAGCTAAGGAACACCTATATGTGCGGAATTGCAGGACTTATTAACTACAAAGGTGATGCCAGGGTCAGCATTCAGAGGATGAATGACAGGATGCTCCACAGGGGGCCTGACGACGATGGCATTTATATAAGCGAAGATGGATCCGTGGCGCTTGGACACAGGCGCCTTTCTATTGTGGACCTCTCGAAGAATGGCGCGCAGCCTTTTACTTCTCACAGCGCCCGTTCAGTCATGGTTTACAACGGCGAAATCTACAATGTGGCCGAGCTCAAAAAGAGGCTCATAGATGAGGCACAGGAGCCTGTCAAATTCAGGAGTACATCTGATACGGAAGTGCTGCTGGAAGCCATAGAGAAGTATGGCATGAAGGAAGCCCTGACCATGAGTAAGGGTATGTTTGGCCTTGCTGTCTATGACAGTGCCAAAAAGACCATAACTCTTGCCAGGGACAGAGTTGGTGAGAAGCCTCTTTATTATGGACAGGTTGCAGGAGCCTTCGCTTTTGCATCGGATATTGGATGCCTACGGGTTGTAGATGGGTTTGATAACGCCATAAATGAAGGCGTTCTTGATATATATTTTGAGGAGGGGTACATCCCGGCGCCCTACTCCATTTATGAGAATATCTACAAGCTTGAGCCGGGGACAATTCTTACGATAGACATAAGAACCGGGGAGCAGACAAAAGAGACCTACTGGTCAATGACTGATGCTGCCAAAAAAGGTCAGACCAATAAATTTAAAGGAAGCAGCACAGAGGCGGCAGATGAATTAGAGCGCCTTCTTAAGGAATCCCTTAAGGGACAGATGGTTGCAGATGTTCCTGTTGGAGCTTTTCTTTCAGCGGGTATAGACAGTTCAACAATCGTATCTCTTATGCAGGACCTTGCGCCCGGGAAGGTTAGAACCTTTACCATCGGTATGAACGATCCGGGGTTTAATGAGGCTGCCTATGCAAAAGAGATTGCTGCTCATATTGGAACAGACCATACAGAGCTGTATATAGACGAAGCAGACGCCAAGGCTGTTATACCAAAGCTTTCATCAATGTTTGGAGAGCCTTTTGCGGATTCTTCACAGATACCCACATATCTTGTGAGTAAAATGACAAGGGAGCACGTTACTGTGTCTCTTTCAGGTGACGGGGGCGACGAGCTCTTTTGCGGATACAGATCCTATGAATCGGTGAGCAGAGTATGGAATAAGGTTAAAACCATACCCTACCCTGTGAGAAGAATTTTGGGTACAATAGCTCTAAGGGCTGCGGACCCCTCGGATGAGGTGGCATACCTTAAGTCTGTGTATCTTGGGGCAAGAACGCCCTATGAGCTCCACAGAATGGAGCATGAGACGGATCCTCTAATTGGAAAGATTGCCAGGAAAAAGGGAACTGCCATCTACAAGTGCATGGAGCTTCCTGCAAATTTCCTTGGAGAAGTTAACCATGAAGCAATGCTCATGGATATGGTAATGTATCACCCTGACGATATCCTTGTTAAGGTTGACAGGACTGCAATGGCAGTATCCCTGGAAACCAGAGTTCCAATGCTGGACAGGGATGTTGTGGAATTTGCATGGAGCCTTCCCATAGAGTATTTAAGGGATGAGAATGTTGGTAAAAAGGTCCTCAGGGACGTTTTGTACCGCAGGGTTCCAAAGGAAATGATGGAAAGACCAAAGAAGGGATTCTCGATCCCGATTTCGAAGTGGCTCATGGACAAAGAGCTAAGGGACTGGGCAGAGAATCTTTTAGATAAAGACAAGATCAGACAGCAGGGCATTTTGGACGCCGATGTTGTGGAAAAGATCTGGAGAGATTTTACCGACCGGGGAATATTCAGGGTACAGATATGGTATATCCTGATGTTCCAGCAGTGGTATTACGGAGAGTATTTGAGATGAAGCGTAAACTGATCCTCTTTTGTAAGGCGATCATATTTCTTGCACTGCTTTGTGGCGTAATGTTTGTCACAAGCCTGGTTGTTGAGCACAAGGCCAGCTATGAAAAGAATCAGGTTTTCTTTGAGGAAGCAGAAAAAGGCCATATAGATGCCCTTATTTTTGGATCAACCCATGTGATGTATGGATTAAATCCAATTCAGCTGTACAGAGATTATGGAATAACCTCCTACAATTTTGGCAGCTATGCAGGGGGACTGTTGCCCTCCTACTGGGAGATGATGATGGCCCTTGATTACTGTACTCCCAAGCTTGTTATTGTTGATGCTCATATGCTTGAGGATGACGTCAGGTATGCGGATAATGAAGGCTCAAGTATCGGATACGCAGAGCTTCACCAGGCAATAGACAGATTTCCCTTAAATAAGACCAAGATAGATGCCATCAACGATATGTTTGAAAATCAGGATAATAAGTATCCTTTCCTTGTGGATTACATCATCTATCATGACAGATGGAGGGAGCTTACTGAGAATGACTTCAAAAGGCTTAGTAATGCTACTGAAACAGGTAAGCTCATGGGCGGATCAGTTAAGTATGATATCCACTCTGCTGAGTATACCTACCAGGACTTTGGTATTGGCTATACCGATGAAGATACAGTAGGTGCAACATATCTTAAAAAGATAATCGAGGAGTGCAAGAGCAGGGATATAGAAGTCCTTGTTATGACAACTCCTTATCTTGCCCTTCAGGAGGGGCAGTTTGCATCAAGGACAGCTGAAAAGATAGCGCAGGAGTATGGGGTTCATTCCATCAATTTCCTTAAGGGAATACAGATGATCGACCATAACATGGATATGGCTGACGGATCTCATCTCAATATCCTGGGTACAACCAAGGTCACTGACTATGTGGGCAACTATATCGATGACAATATGGATATTCCTGACCACAGGGAGGATGAGGGATACGAGAGTTGGAATGAGGCCATGAAGGAATATGATGAGTCAATTCAGGACATGATCCATGGCACTCAGAATATTTACAGGCAGCTCCTTGTTCTTAAGCTTTTTAATAACTACCTCGACTACACCATTTCTATACGAGGTGGAACGATGGTTTATGCCGATGAGAAGCTTGTGAGGCTCCTTAAGTCTCTTGGAGCATACGGAGAGCTTGACAGGGCGATAGAAAATAAGAAATCTTACATCATGATATCAGATCACGGCAATCTCTATGAGTGCGCCGGTGATTTTGACGATCCGGTCAGGATATCTACAGATGAGGGTACTCTGGAATATATTGCTGCAACGGATCTGTATAGGATACTGTATCTTAATGGGGATTATGAGAACAATCTCTTGTATTCCGACGAACACGCCTATACCGATGTGCAGCTGTTGTTCTTTTATGACGATGAGCTTGTGGCGCATCAGTACTACACCAGTGATCATTTTGACTACTCTTATCAAGAGGATGTAATTGAAAAGGAAGACGAATAACAGAGGTAAGACATGCAACTTGTTTCATTTAGATTCCTGGCGTTTTTATTTGCCACAGCATTAATATATATTGTCTGTCCAAAGAAGATCAGGTATATATGGCTCCTTATTACAAGCGTTGCGTTTTACTACCTTGTAAGCCCGACGCTTCTTCTGCTTTTACTGGCGGAGTGTATCATCAGCTATTTGACCGGATTTTTTGTGTGTGAAAAAGAAGGCAGGAGCATCTACCTTCGGGACGGCGTATTGGCAACGGGCGCAACATGCCTGGTGCTCATTCTTGTTGTATTCAAATATTCGGGATTTTTCCTTGAGACCTTTGGGGACGTGAAATACTTCCTGGGGCTGGGGCTTTCAGACCTGGCTGTTTCTCTGGCAATCCCGCTTGGCATCTCTTTTTACACGCTTCAGGCAATTGGGTACGTTGCTGACTGCTATAAGGGAAGGGTTGCACCGGAAAAGAACTTTCTGCGCCTTTCTCTGTTCATTATCTTCTTTTTGCAGATCACCTCGGGACCTATTGAGAGAGCAGGAAATATGCTTCCTCAGTACAAAGAGCCAAAGAGCTTTTCTTACGATGACATGAGAGAAGGACTTCTGCTCATGCTCTGGGGATATTTCCAGAAGATAATCATCGCCGACAGGCTGGGAGTTATGGTTGGGACTATATTTTCTAACTATGAAGTGTGTTCAGGAACACTCCTTATGATTGGAACTCTTTTTTATTCCATGCAGCTGTACTGCGATTTTGCAGGATATTCAAATATCGTTGTGGGTGGAGCAAAGCTTATGGGAATAAATCTGACCCACAACTTTAATGCTCCATATCTATCGGAGACGATTTCCGAATTCTGGAGGCGCTGGCATATTTCTTTATCATCATGGTTTAGGGATTATATCTATATTCCCCTTGGCGGGAACAGAAAAGGTACTGTCAGGAAGCTTATAAATATCATCATAGTTTTTATTCTATGCGGATTGTGGCACGGAGCTGCCTGGACATTTGTGGTCCTTGGACTTTTACATGGACTGTTTCAGGTGTTTGGAGATGTGCTAGGACCTGTCAGGGACAAAGGGGCCCAGATCCTCAGGATAAGGAGAAATGGTTTTTCCCACAGACTCCTTAAGAAGGTGATCACGTTTACACTGGTAAATCTCAGCTGGGTGTTCTTTAGGTCGCCATCAATTGATGAGGCACTGTACATCATTACCCACATGTGGCAGATAACGCCATGGGTCATCACCCAGGGAGAGCTCTTTACCCTTGGGCTTGAGAGAATTGATGTTATGCTTGTTCTGTATGCTCTGGCGCTTCAGATCGGCGTAGATATCTTTAACCATAAAGGAATCCAGCTGAGGCACGTTATTACAAGGCAGTCACTTCCCCTTCGCTGGCTGATATATATTGTTGCTGTTGTATTTGTACTGACATGCGGTATTTGGGGGCCGGGAAGTGCAAGCGTACCATTTATATATTCCGGCTTTTAAACAAAGCTACCAAACATATGATATAATAAGGTGAGTTTTTGTGTACCGACAGTGGAGGAAGTATGATAATCATTCAGCTTAAAGGCGGACTGGGGAATCAGATGTTTCAGTACGCACTTTATAAGGAACTTAAACACAGAGGAAAAGAAGTTAAGATAGACGATGAGACAGGATTTGTTCACGACAAGCTTCGCGTTCCTGTTTTGGACCGTTTTGGGGTGGAGTATGACAGGGCGACTAAGGAAGAAGTCATAAACATAACTGACTCCAAGATGGATATCTTCAGCCGCATAAGAAGAAAACTAACCGGCCGTAAGACAGCTGAGATCAACGAGGTTGAAGGTCTTTTTGATCCAAAGATCCTTGAAATGGACGAGGCATATCTTGTTGGATACTGGCAGTCTGAGAAGTATTTCTCTTCTCCTGAAGTAATTGAGCAGATACAGGAGGCTTTTGGTAAGCGCCCACAGGAGATCATGCATGATTCCGTGAGCTGGTCAACTCTTCAGCAGATTGAGTGCAGTGAGTCTGTCAGTATACATGTAAGAAGAACCGACTACATTGATGCTGAGCATATCAAGATCCACAATCTGTGCTCTGAGAAATATTATAAAAACGCTATTGATATGGTCAGGGAGCAGCATCCCAGCGCCGTATTCTTTATATTTACTGATGACAAGGAGTGGTGTAAGGAGCACTTCAAGGGGCCCAACTTCATTACCGTTGAGCTTCAGGAGGGCGAGAACACTGATGTTGCAGACATGATGCTCATGAGCAGATGCAAACATCACATCATTGCCAACAGTTCTTTTAGCTGGTGGTCAGCATGGCTTAACGACTCGCCGGAAAAGATGGTCATCGCTCCATCCAAGTGGATCAACAACAAGAGGATGGATGATATTTACAGAGAGCGTATGACGAAGGTTGCTATAGAATGAACGATTCAAAAAAGGTCAGTCTTTTTGCCAAACTAAACTACATATTTGACAGAAAACAAAAGGGACAGCTTTTCATTTTGGCTGTCCTTATACTCATTGGAGGTGTTTTTGAAACTCTTGGTGTTTCAATGATACTTCCTGTTGTTTCCGTAATCTTAAGCCCGGAGGCTCTTCACAGAAATATTGCCAAGTTCCCGGGGCTTGAGAGTGTCATCGGTGCTCTGGGTCTTAACGACGATACCAAGCTTGCCTGTGCGCTTCTTGTTCTTTTGATACTTCTGTTTGTTGTTAAGAACTCATATCTTCTGTTTCTTATCTACAGGCAGAACACCTTTATCACCAGGGCAAGAAATGACATGATAAGCCGTGTCATGAGAGAGTTCTTAAACAGGCCCTATGAGGATTACCTTGGAGCGGATATTCCCACAGTATTTCGAATAACGGACAGTGATATTCCTAAGACATTTACGCTTATGTTGTCACTGCTTTCACTTTGTACAGAGCTTGTTGTTTCGCTTTGCCTCGGAGTTGTGCTGCTGTTTGTAAACTGGCAGATGACAGTTCTGATAATTGTAGTTCTCCTGATTCTTACTCTTATCAGTACCAAGGTCTTAAAGCCCAAGCTCAACACAATAGGAAGACGCAATCAGGAGACACAGTCAAGGATTGCCAAGTGGAGACTTCAGGCTATTTATGGCCTTAAAGATGTAAAGGTTTTAAACAGACAGGACTTCTTTATCAGAAATTACTATGAGCAGGGACGCATCGGAGCTGACATAGACAGAGACTACACAGTTCTTAACAGTCTTCCAAGGCTCATGATAGAGACGGTTTTCATGGCAGTTGTAATGCTCTACGTCCTTATTTATATTTTACGAGGCGGAAATGCTACGCTCCTTCTTCCTCAGCTCACAGCTTTTGCTGTAGCAGCAATGAGGATAATGCCTTCTGCAAACAGGATAAATACATATATCACAACTATCGCTTACAACCAGTTCAGCCTTGATTTTGTATATGAGAACCTCACTGAATCAATGAAGACTGATAAGGCTATGAGAGCAGAGAGAGCTGCTATTGCAGGCCCTGCGCTTCACATGGAAAAAGAGATTAACCTCAAGGACATCACTTTTGCATACCCTGATTCAGATGTAAAGATCTTTAACGGGGCCAACATGGTGGTCAAAAAGGGACAGTCCGTGGGTATCATGGGACCATCCGGAGCTGGAAAGTCCACTATTGTTGATATTCTTCTTGGACTTCTTCACGTACAGTCAGGTGAGATCCTCTGTGATGGAAGCAATATCTTTAGTAACTATGAATCCTGGCTCGCCCAGATTGGATATATTCCCCAGTCTATCTACCTTGTTGATGAGTCAATCAGAGAAAACATAGCATTTGGTATTGATGCGGATCAGATAGATGATGACAGGATCTGGGAAGTAATGGAAGAGGCTCAGCTTGCTGAGTTTGTAAGAACGCTTCCTGAAGGCCTTGATACCAAGATCGGTGACAGAGGAGTAAGGCTCTCCGGCGGACAAAGACAGAGGATCGGTATTGCCAGAGCTCTTTATCACAATCCTGAGATCCTTGTATTTGACGAGGCTACAAGTGCTCTTGATAACGAGACAGAGGCAGCAGTCATGGAGGCCATCAACAGCTTCCACGGCAGAAAGACCATGATCATAATCGCACACAGGCTCAACACTATCGAGAAGTGCGACCTTATCTATGAGGTTAAGGACGAGAAGATAGCTGTTACAAGCCTTGAGGGAAGAACGGTAATACACTGATGATAGGAACTGAACTGATAGAGGGCTACGGCCTTGGCAACCAGCTGTTTTTTTATATTGTCACCAGGTGTCTGGCTCATGAGAAGGGCACAGACTATGGCTTTGTGAATCCCGGGCAGATCGGAAACGTGGCCCAGTCCAAGAAGGGTATGTACTTCATGGATGTGGACATGGGAAAAGAGATTTCAAGGGATGAAATGAAGAACTTCAAGATATACCATGAGAAGGATGACCGTCTCTACATGGGCAATTCCAGGCATGATATGTCAAATGGCTGCTATATAAGCGGTGCTGACCCGGATCTCTTTAAGGTAGAGGATGGCACTTTGATCTATGGCAATATGCAGGATCAGTCCTACTTTGAGAAGTACAGGGATAAGATCAAGGACTGGCTTAAGGTTAAGCCGGAGTACGAATCCTATGAGTATACTGCTGATGACATGTGTATCATCAATTTAAGGGGCGGTGAGTACACCAATCACCCGGAGCTTTATCTTGACCGTAAGTACTTTTTAAACGCAATAGAGAACATGAAGAAGATCAACAGGAACATGCGGTTCATGGTGGTCACGGAGGATGAAGAGGCAGCAAGGAAGGTTCTTCCTGAGTATGAGCGCCATCACTTTGACATGGGCAAGGATTATGTGACAGTCAAAAACGCTCGTTATCTTATTTTGTCCAACTCATCGTTTTCTCTTATGCCTGTCATGTCCAGCACAGAGCTTAAGTACGCAATAGCACCCAAGTACTGGGCCCGCCACAATATCTCTGACGGCTTCTGGTCATCGGAGCAGAACATATACAGCTTCCTCACATATCAGGACAGGAAGGGAAATCTCTTTTCCGCAGAAGAGTGCAGGAAAGAGCTTGAGCAGTACAAAAAGACGTCAAAGCTCTATGCAAGGCGCAATAAAAGACCGGGCAAGGTAAGGTTCTTTTGCCAGATAATCAGAAGAAAATGCCTCTACGGTGTCTTTTACATGAAAAAGATACTTAGGTCTCTCAAAAGGAGACTTGGAATAATCAAAACATATGCAAAGTAGAGATAAAAAGCTTAAGCTGCCGAAGGTAACTCTGGTGGCTATGACAAGCGTAAACGTATATGAGACTGTTAAGGCCATGAAATACAGCATGCGCAGTATTGAATTTGGGGATGCTGTTTTTGTGTCGGACAAAAAGCCCTGGTACCTGCCAAAGGATATCAGGTTTAGTAAGACCGGCAGGCTCGATGGTATTGATGCTTTTAATTACAAGATGGTCTATGAACTTAAGGACCATATAAATACAGAGTTCTGCCTTGTTGTGCACGCGGACGGTTTTGTTATACACCCGGAGCTTTGGAGAGACGAGTTTTTGGACTATGACTATATTGGGGCTCCATGGCCACTTCCAACTAACGACTATGCTTACAGGGATAGTAAGGGGGAGATAAGCCGGGTTGGAAACAGTGTCTCCATAAGGTCCAAGAGGCTCCTTGATTACCCGTCTGAGCA
>JAEEGL012851971.1_pt1 | contig 12688 bp, 12 predicted proteins | sample 9134231 | NCBI WGS metagenome assembly JAEEGL01 (sample SAMN16246548, study PRJNA631951) | gut metagenome | biome: gut microbiome; feature: rumen; material: fiber-attached | host: Bos | place: Iran: Karaj | collected 2018-10
AACGATACATTGGTCCATAATACCATGTCTTAACTGGTTGACTTGGATTAGCATAATATTTGTTTTCAACAAAGGATCTTACAATTCCTGCAGTACCTTCTGGACGAAGAGTCATATTACGATTTCCACGATCAAGGAAGTCATATGTTTCTTTTGTTACAATATCTGAGGTTTCACCTACTCCACGATGAAAAAGATCTGATGACTCGAATAATGGTGTTCTCCAATATTCATAGTTATACTTTTCCATCAAAGTTCTAGCTAAATTAACAATACAAATTGTTTTACGACCAAGTTCCCCATTGACATCATATGTCCCTTTTGGTTTTTGCATAAATATTCCTCCTTTTGAACAAAAAAAGTGTTAGATATAAGGACGAATATTCGCGGTACCACCTTATTTCATAACACTGTTATGCACTTTAATCTTTAACGCAGATATACGTGTATCTTAATACTTGATGTCTTTCATCTATACTAAATGAATGATTTCAGCAACCTCATTCTCTCTAAAAAATAATATAAATTACTCCTTCAAGCAATACTACCTATATTTTAATATTTTTTAAGGCTTTAGTCAAGGAAAATTAAGGGTTCCTGCGATAAATTATAAGTGAATCTCCACCATATAAATCTTCACATGTACATCCAGCATTTTCAAACAATTTTTTTGTTTGATCAACATATGGTGCTTGAAAGCAATATGAGAGTACTTCCCCATCAAGAGTTAGCTTAAGTTGCTTTAGCATATAAATGTATCTATTGAGTCCAACATAATCAAAAATATTAGATAAATAAACTAAATCTCGTTCTGGAAGTGTACTTGCAATATCTAAAATATCACCTGTTTGAATATTAATAATAGGGTCATTTATGGTACTTTTAAGTTTGCCAAAATTGCTTTTTTCTAAATATCTATTTATTTCATAACAATTTGGTGATAGTACATGGTCTGAAAAAATCATCGAATTATATACATTATGCCAATTCTTTTTTCTTATAAGTTCTGACCAAAATTCAAGACTTAACGGATCTAAATATCTGCATATTTTTCCAAAAGCAATATGATACTTCAAGTCTCTTTTAAGGCTACTTTTTTTATAGTGATCATCAACATAAAAGAAATCAATATATTCTTCTAATGTAAGAGCTTGTATTGCTGCAATTTTAAGTAATAAAAAATATTTAGGTAATCGGCTTATATCAAATGCTTCAATATCTTCAACTCCAGCTAGAATTGCATTGATAATTTGATCTCCCGAACCAATAACACTAGCCATTTTCTTTTTGCCACTAAAGTGATCAACATATTCAGTTAACGCTTCATTAGTAGTTTTATATATGAATGAGTATGCATTAAACTGAGATCTATAACTTACGTCAATTCTATCAAGTAGTATTCTCTTAGCCATTTCTAAATCAGATTTTACTTCAGAAAGAGGATATATAATTGCCATATTATCTAGATTCTCCTCTTTTTATTAATACTTCATGTTCGGTTGAAATCTCTTCAATTTCAAAACCCATATTTGTAAGATGACTAGGAAAATACCAAAAAGAATAAGCTACTAAACATCCATTTGGACTTAATTTCAATTTGCCAAGAATTTCTTCACAATAATCATAACGATAATAATCTAAAACATTTGATAAATATATTAAATCATACTTCTTTTTATAACTACCTGCTAAAGCTAAAAGGCTACCATCTCGAAGATCTATTTCAGTATCTTTTAATCTATCTCCAAGTTCATAATATTTATCAGATTTTAAATAAGGATTCCTTGCAAATATTTGAGCTGGTGTATAATTATGGAAAAGACCAGACTTTTCATAGTAGTAATGCCAATCCATAAGGGCTTGGGCCCAAAAATTAATTGAATCACGATCTAAATGCCTTATTATTCTATCTATTTGATTGTAGCTACAATCTTTCCCCATAATAAACATATCAATAAATTCTTCTCTTGTTAAAGATAGAAATGCAGCTTTCTTTAAAATAAAATAATACTTTGCATACCTATTTATATCAAGTGCATCAACACTTGTAGTACCATTTAAAATTGCTGTAAATATTTGATCCCCTGAAGCAGTTATACTTAACATACTTGGTTTATCTTTAAAATGACTAGAATATTCATTTAATCCTTCATTGGTAAAAGCATAAAATCTCTCGGTAATATGGTTTAATCCACCATTTTTCTTTTTATACATTACTTCTGTAGCAACGTTTGTAGCAGTTTTTTCCATATTATCACCTCGAGTTCTTTATATGAGTATCTATTCTAACATAATAAAAAAAAGATAGCAATTAATTGCTATCTAAAATAATTGTACATGGTCCATCATTAACAATATTGACTTCCATATCAGCTCCAAATATTCCAGTTTCAACTTTAATATTTGTTTCTTTTAATCTTTCTACAAATAAATTATATAATTTATCAGCTTCTTCACTTTTTAAAGCCTTAAAATAACTTGGTCTTCTTCCCTTAGTTGCATCTGCATATAAAGTAAACTGGGAAATAGCAAGTATTTCTCCACCTACTTCTAAAAGTGATTGTTCTGGAGTTCCATCAAAAATGCGCATGTTGATAATTTTATTTATCATATAATCTATTTCTTTAATAGTGTCTCCCTCAGTAAAAGCTACAAGTAAAACTAATCCACTTTTAATTGATCCAACTACTTTTTTATCAACTACTACTGATGAAGCTTTGCTTCTTTGTATTACTACTCTCATTTTATATTTCTTTCTACATCAAAAACATTTGGTATTTTTCTAATTTCATTCATGAATTTCTTTAATTCGTCTAAATTATGAGTGAGAACTGTTACATCATATAAATATTCTTCATTTGATTCCATCGTATTAATGTTTTGAATAACAACATTACTACCAACAGTTTTAGAAACAATATCAACTAAAATATTCTTTTCTCTTAAAGCACGAACTAGAATACCTGTTTCATATCTACGATCAATATTTTCTTGCCATGTAGCAGGAATTATTCTTTCTTCTAAATCACTTACATTCGGACAATGCATACGATGAATATTAATACCATATCCTTTAGAAATGTAACCTATTATTTCATCACCTGGAATTGGTTTACAACATCCGGCAATATTGACCTTTATTTCATCAATTCCTTCAACCATAATGTCATTTTTAATGACTGGTGACTTAGTATTCTTAACATTCCTACTCAAGACTATCTCTTCTTTAGTTGGTTTATCAACTGTTAAGAAATTGATAATCTGAGTTGGAGTTATCTGTCCTGCTCCAATTGCAATATACAAGTCTTCTAATGTATTAGTATTATATTCATTTAAAACTTTTTCTAAATCTTCACTTTCTAAGAAAGTGCTTAAACTTAATTTTTTTCTTCTAAATTCACGAGCTAATGCTTCTTCACCATTTTTAAGGTTTTCATTCTTATCAATTTTACTATAGAAGCTCTTAATCTTATTCTTAGCATGAGTTGTGAATGCCATCTTAATCCATTCTTTAGATGGACCTTTTGAATTCTTATTTGTATTTATTTTTACAATATCATTTTCTTTTAATTTATAGTCAAGTGGTACAATTTGATCATTTACAATAGCTCCAACCATTGTATCACCTATTTTACTATGAACACGATATGCAAAATCAATTGGAGTTGAACCTAAAGGAAGTTCAATAACATCACCTTTTGGTGTATAAACATAAATTGAATCCTTTAAAACATCATTCATAACAGCATTCATGAATTCACTTGATTTATTTTCTTCTTCAGTTAATTCCATGATTGATCTAAAGAATTGAAGTTTTTGCTCCATTGCATTTTGCATTACTTTTCCACCCTCTTTATAAGACCAGTGGGAAGCAATACCTTTTTCAGCTACTAAATCCATTTCATATGTACGAATTTGAATTTCAAATGGATTTCCATTTATACCAAAAACGGTTGTATGTAAACTTTGATACATATTTGCTTTCGGCATCGCGATATAATCTTTAAATCTTTTAGGCATCGGTTTATATTTTGAATGAATTAAACCAAGTGCTTGATAACAATCATCTTTTGTATCAACAAAAACACGAAGTGCTAATAAGTCATATATTTCATTGAATTTTTTACCTTTATTAAGTTTATTATAAATACTATAAACTGATTTAGCACGACCTTTAATTTCATGTTTAATATTGTGCTCATTTAATATTTCTGATACTTCACGCATCATTTCTTTTACTAAAGATTCTCTTTCAACTTTAGTTTTGTTTAATTTTTCAACAATATCAAAATAAACATTTGGTTTATAGTAACGAAGAGATAAATCTTCTAACTCACTTTTAATTTCACTCATACCTAAGCGGTGAGCTATAGGTGTTAAAATATCTAAAGTTTCTTTAGCTTTAGCTTTTGCACGATCTTCCGGAATTGCCCATAAAGTACGCATATTATGAAGTCTATCAGCAAGTTTAATAATGATTACACGAACATCTTCTGAAAGACCTACAATTATTTTTCGATGGTTTACGATAGTTGCCTCAGAATCACTTTTGAATGTTAAGCGATTAATTTTAGTAACTCCTCTTACAAGAAGCATTACTTCATGACCAAATTTTTCTTCAATTTCTTCTTCAGTAACACCACAATCTTCAATGACATCATGAAGAAGTGCTGCTTCTATAGTTGCACTATCAGCATTGATTGAAGTTAAAATATAAGCGACATTTAAAGGGTGAACTATATAATCTTCACCACTTTGTCTTTTAACACCAAAATGATGTTCATAGGCAAATGCATAAGCACGAGAAATATTATTCAATTCTTCTTCTGGAATATATGTCTTTACTTGATCATATAGCTCATCATAAGTTTGAATATCTCTTATTTTAGTCATTTTGCACCTCCTCTAGTATAGGAATGCGTTCAATATCTTTCATCTTGCCTTTGATATAAGAATCTATTAAGACATTATCAGTATTTAAAATATCATTGATCATTTCATGAATAGAAAGATCACTTGCTTTTTTCCATTTAATTTCTTTTAAATAGTTCCATACGTCTTCTTCTTTTATATATGAATAACCAACTCTACGCATTTCTGATACCTTTGCTTCTAAAGCTGGTTTAATATGTTCATAGAGTTCTTTTAAACTATTAAATTCAAGATCCATATTTAACACCTTCACTTTATATTATATCTAACTTAAGAATAATTATAAAGGTGATTTCAAGAAAAAAATAAATTTATATTTACAAAAATAATTTAAAATCGCTATAATTAATGAGAGGTGTACTATGAAAATAGCTTTAATTATTTCAATTATTATTATTCTTGTTATACTACTTATATCTTACATTTGTTTTAAAATAGCATTTGCAAGAACTAATAAAACTCTGCCTTTTCCTGATAGTGAGTGCTATAAAAAATATAACAATGATATTATTGAATCATCTAAAAGATTGGCCAGTTTAAAATATGAAGATGTTTATATAGAATCGTTTGATCATTTAAAACTATATGGTAGATATTATCATAATAGTAATTCAAATAAAATTGATATTTGTTTTCATGGTTATAAAGGTGAGGCTATAAGAGACTTTTGTGGCGGTGCTGAAACAATTAAAAGAACTAAACACAACATGCTTTTAATTGATGAAAGAGCTCATGGAAAAAGTGAAGGAAAAGTTATAACCTTCGGTATTAAAGAAAGATTAGATGGCCTTAAATGGATTGAATATGTATTAAAAAGATTCGGGAAAAAGTCTGAAATATACTTATATGGTGTTTCTATGGGAGCAGCTACTGTTCTTATGATGAGTGGTTTAAAACTACCAAATAATGTCAAAATAATTGTTGCTGATTCAGCCTTTTCATCACCTAAAGATATCATTAAAAAAGTAATCAAAGATATGAAATTACCTGCAAGTATCTTTTATCCTTTTGTTTACTTAGGTGGAGTCATATATGGTCACTTTGATCCACATGAGGTTAATGCACTAGATGAGGTAAAAAAAAGCAAGGTTCCAATTCTTTTATTTCATGGAAAGAGTGATGGTTTTGTTCCTTATGAAATGAGTGAAAAAATATATGAGAACATTGCTAGTAAAAAAGATATACTTCTAACTCCCGAAGCTGATCACGGAATGAGTTATATGGTAGATAAAGAAGCATATTATAAAAAATTATTTGATTTCATAAAGAAAAACATTTGAATTATCAAATGTTTTTTCTATAGTCTTCTATTTTAATATTTTTATAGTTTTTAGTGTAATTCTTAATTATTTCTAAATATGTAGCACCTTTATTACCTTGGATTTTGGCTTTATTCATGCACATTATATTACCAGATGAATTATTGTTACATACCATATAACCAATTGTAATTATATTACCCTTTTCATCTTTTAAAACTAATCCTTCTGTTTCTTTAACAACACTTTTTAAAAATGCTAGATATTCATCAGTTGGTTTCTTCTTCCATATAGAAGTTATTGCACTAGATTTAGCTATTTTTTTATATCCACTTGGCCAATTGCTATTAGTAACTGTAAATGTTTTATTTGAGACACTTTTGTTCCCTGGAAATGTTGTTACACGATTAGCACATGTAAGTGCTGAATAGTAAGGTTTTTTACTTTTTTTACTAAGTGAGAAATTAATGCATTCATTGAACATTTCATCTGTTTGTTCACGATAACAACCATTTTCATAATCGCACCAATTTTGATCACTAGAACAACTCTTAATTGATAAATTTGATTCTAGATTTTTAAATCCTCCTCTTTTTAAACTATAAGTACGTGCAAATATGACAAATGCTTTTAAGTATTCTTTACTAGTACTTGTAGTTGGGTTTTCTTCACCAAAAAGAACTCCAACTAAATAGTCTTCTAAAGGAACATCTTCTTTGATTATTCTATTACCAAAACATGTTTTAATATTAACTTTTACATCATTAGTAGATTCTTTCTTAGCTGGTATATTATCTACTAAAACACCAATATTAAGAACTGTTAATACTACTATCATTGCTTTATATATGTTACGCATATAATCACCCGAATGCGTATTAATATAGCATAAATAATATTAAAGTTCAAGAAAAAAAATTAGATAATTCTATCTAATTTTTATTTGTTAAAACAACCAACTGTTCTACCCGGATAACTTTTTGTATAAGCTTCGATAAGTTGATCCATTGTATAACCTTGATTAGCAAGTTTTTCAGCTGTATTTGGACACATTATACTATCTCTTGATGTATCGTTACACATATAGTATCCAACTGATGCAGGTTTTCCGTTTGCATCATATATTATAAGTCCTGCTGTTTCTTCTACCATTCTTTGATAGAATGCTTTCTTTTCTGCTGAAACAGGTCCATGCCACAATGATCTTACATGGTTAGATGTTACTGATTTAGCTCCCCACCAACCAGGATTACTTACATAGAATGTCTTATTTGAAACATTAGCTGTACCTGGGAATGTCGTTACACGGTTAGCACACGTATCAGCTGTATAATCACGTCTTGGATAACTTACGGCATAATCAATACATAAGTCAAACATTTCTTGAGTTTGATCACGATAACAACCCATATCTACATCACACCAGTTTTGATCACTAGAGCAGCTCTTAATTGCTTTCATATTTCCACTCCAATAGTTAGTTCTCTTTAAAGTATAACTACGAGCAAATATAAGGAATGCTTTTATATAAGCTTCTGAATCATTCATACCTGGTGCTTCTTCACCATATAGAACACCCATTAAGTATTCCTCAAGTGGTACATCTTTTCTTATTAATTTATTACCATAACAAGTATTGATAGTAATCATAACATTACTTGCACCACATTGACCAGATATAATTGGTGGATTAGTTTTCTTTTCAACTTCACACACCAAAGTTGCTTCATTATCTGCAATATCTTTTACTTTTACTTTAACTGAACTTGCATCTGCACTAGCTTCATAAGTATTAGCTGTTATATAACCTGATTCTTTATTATCAATAATATAGTTATAGCCACCAATACCTTTATTATCAGTAGCATCTACTGTTACATTTGTTGTTGAGTTTTGAACAACAGCCTTACAACTACCAGTTGGTGGTGTGTTATCAATTCCTTCAATTGTTACAGTTTTTCCATATTTATTACCATAAATATCATAAACTGTAAATTGAAGTTCACCATTTTTCTTGGCTTCATATGTTATTTGTTTTAAATCTGATTTAGTTCTATCTGGTAAGAATGTATGATCATAGCCTGTACCAGTTATTGAAAGCTTTACAATTACACTGTTTTTAGCAGGAGTAGTTGTTACATCAATACTTAAATTAGATTTTCTTGCTACAACATTGACTGTTCTAGTCTTTACTGTTGTTACACCTCTAGAATTTTCAACCGTGTAATTGATTACATATATTCCTACTTTACTAGTATCGATTGTTTCAGGATCGACTTTAACTTGGCGACTTACTTTTCCATCTTCATAATCTACTGCCTTATATCCTGGTTCAACATATTTTTCACCTTTACTTAATACTATTTCAGTATCACCATAAAGTATTAAAGTTGGTGCTGTTGTACTTTCAATACCACTTATTGTTTTTGTCTTATCAGTATTTGTTACAACTACTTTTCTAACTAATGTTTCCTTTATTTCATTATCAACATAAGCATTATATTTAATAGTATAAATTCCAACACTTGATCCAACATAACCATCTATTTCAACATCACATTCTTTTTTCAAAACATAGAGTGGATCATTAAATGCTTCACCTTTATTTAGAATCATAACAGCATCACCATTAAGCTCAATGTATTTGCCATTAATTTTAATATTATTGCTCTTATAATCTTTGCAATCTAAATATGGAGTAATTACCAAACTACCATTTTTATTTTCAACTAAAGCTCCACTTGCACTACTACATAGTTCTAAACCTTCTATTTCTGGTAGCATAGTAAGATCAATATATTGTTCCCCTACAACAGTTATGTTTTTCTCCTTTATATAGTTAGATACAGCAGTTTTTAGATTGTTTTCTAAATTGCTATAGTTTTTACTGCCACCACAACTTTTTAATAAAATTACTATAATTATTATTGGTAATAGCAATAATAAATATTTTGCATATTTCTTAATTTGTTCGACTCTATCTATATCGACATTCATATTTTCACTACCTTTATTCTCTACTTTATTATAGCAAAAAAAAATGGTAATTTAAATACCATTTTAATCAATTATGCTTCCTTCTTTTTTCTTTGAAGCAATATCAATTATATCAAGTAAATTATCCATCTTAGTTACCATTATTGGAACATTTGCTTCTTTGCATATTTTAAATGCTTCTAAGTCCATTATTCCTAGTTCTTTTTCAATTACTTCATCAAAAGTCAAATGATCAAGTCTTTTAGCATTTGGATTAACAAATGGATCAGAATCATAAATTCCATCTGTTTTTGACATCTTCAAAAGTAAATCTGCTTCAATATCTCTTGCAGCTGCTGCTGCACCTGAATCAGTTGAATGAGCTGGAAGACCTATTCCTCCACCAACTATTAAGATATTAGAATCAATATTTTTTTCTAGTTCTTTTTCATCATATAAATTAGCTACTGGAACACTATATCTTAAAAATACCTTAACTGGACATCCAACTTGTCTTAAAGCATCACCTAAAACTAAAGCATTCATTTCAGTTCCGAGCATTCCGACATAGTCACTTGTATCAGCGTCCATATATTGGTTAGATCTTCCTCTCCAGAAATTTCCACCACCGATTACAAGTAATAAACGAATGCCACTTTCATATATTTTTTTTAAATCATTTGCAATATTTAAAGCTTTATTAAAATCAATTCCCGAATTATTTTCATTTGAAAGTGATTCACCACTTAATTTTAAAACTATTTTCTTATACATTTTAAATCCTCCAATAAAATGATAACACAAAGATTATATTTTAACAATCATTAAAAAAAGTTCTATTTTTTAGAACTTTTATATTTACTTAGGAAGTCTTCCCTGAATTTTAATAATTCATCATTTTGAATTGCTATTCTTAAGTCTTCAGTTAATTTGACTAAGAATCTAATGTTGTGAATTGAAAGAAGTCTTCCAGCATTTGTTTCACCACAAGTAATTAAATGATGAACATAGGCTCTTGTGAAATTCTTACATGCATAGCAATCACAACCTTCTTCAATTGGACCAAAGTCTTCTTTAAATTTAGCATTCTTTAAGTTAATTTTACCTTCTCTTGTAAATGCATTACCATGTCTTGCAAGACGCGTTGGATGAACGCAGTCAAACATATCGATTCCGCGAATAACACCTTCAATAATATCGATTGGATCTCCTACACCCATTAAATATCTTGGTTTATCTTCAGGTAAATAGTTAGTTGCATAAGTGATCATCTTATACATTGTATCTTTATCTTCACCTACTGAAGTTCCACCAACTGAATACCCATCAAAATCCATCTTAACGGTTTCTTCTGCACTATATTTCCTTAAGTCTTCAAACTCTCCACCTTGAACAATACCAAATAATGATTGTTCTTTATTTTTATGAACATCTTTTCCTCTTTTGTGCCAACGTAAAGTACGTTCTACACTATTTTTCATATATTCATAAGTAACTGGATAAGGAGGACATTCATCAAAATTCATTGCAATATCACTATCAAGTTTATTTTGAACTTCAATTGATATTTCTGGTGTTAAAAAAAGATTAGCACCATCAATATGACTTTTGAATTTAACTCCTTCTTCAGTTATATCCTTAGGTTTAGCAAGTGAAAACACTTGAAATCCACCACAATCTGTTAATATTGGTCCATCATAGTTCATAAACTTATGAAGTCCACCTGCTCTAGCAATCGTATCTGCACCTGGACGTAACCATAAGTGATATGTGTTTGCTAAAATGATTCCGCATTTATTAGCCTTTAGTTCTTCTGGCATCAATGTCTTAACATTAGCAAGTGTCCCAACTGGCATAAACATAGGTGTTTCAAAATCACCATGATTTGTTTTTAAAATACCAAATCTTCCTTTGGTATCTTTTTCTTTATGTTTTAATTCATATTTAATTTTCATATTTCACCTCGTTAAACCATAATAACTGTTAGAACTACTATAAACATTATTAAACCAATTACAAATTCTAATTCGGCATTTGTTTCACCATCAATTATTGATTCAATTGGATTAAGAGAATTATATCTAACTCCAACAAGCCCATCTAATTCTTTAGTTTTAACAACTCTTCCGACTACGCGGTATTTCTTTTCATTAACTTCATATTCAATAATAGGATGATAAAGTCCTTTTTTAATTGATGGTCTATAATCGACTATTTTACCAAGTAAATAGCTTTCATAAATTCTAAATTCATTTCGATAATAAGAGCCTCTCATCATTAAAATGACACTAGTAATACCAAAGAATAAGAAAAGGCCTATTTTTATTACTGCTTTATAATTTTTTCTTAATTTAATCAACGTTGGATTTGAACTAATGAATGCAAGAATTTTACTAAAGTTAAGAACAGTTAAAACAACTAAGATTAAAAAAATAATTATTGCAATTATTACTACTATCTTCTTAATACTATTCTTTTTTATTTGAAATGTTGTAATATCCTTACCACACATTTCACACTTCTTATTATTAATCTTTCGACTATAACAATTCGGGCATTTCATTTAATTCACCTAGGCATATTATAACATAAATAAGTTTAATTTCAAGTCAACAAAAAAATACATTTTTACATGTATTTTTGCATTGATTTCATCATTTGATTAACTTGCTTTTGACTTGGTGTACGTCCCATCTGTTGCATCATTGCCTTAATCATTTGTTCATTGATTGGTGGGTTTTCTTTAATATATTTCTTCATAACTTTTCTTGCTACAAAGAAACCAATTACAGCACCAATAACGAGTCCTAATAAAATATATAATAAATCGATCCAAAATTGTCCCATATAATTCCTCCTTCTTTAATTTTACTATTTTTTTAGTCTTTATTCAATATAATAATTAAAAAAGGACTATTTTAATAGTCCTCTTATTCTTTCTTTAACATCTGTATACATAAATGAACAATATGATAATACTTCATCTCTTGTACCACTTACACCATAGTTATCAAGTGTGATTAAATATTTCTTGTTGTATACAAATTGATGCCAGCCATAACTTGTACCAGCTTCAAATACAATTCGTTTAACCCCAAATGGTAAAACTGATTCTTGATATTCTTCTGGTTGTTTAATGAATTCTTCCATTATTGGCATACTTACAACTCTAATGTCTAAATGTTCTTGAGCATATAACTCTTCAGCAATGAATAATGCTGTTTGAACTTCAGTACCAGTTGCAATTATAATTCCATGTAATTGTTCTCTTTCCTTACGAACAACATATGCACCTTTTTCAGTAAGTTCAATACTAGTATTCTTAAGTGTTGAAACTTCACTTTTTGAAACAACTAATGCTGCTGGAGATTTGTAATCATGTAATATTTTATTCCAACAACCGATTAATTCCTTTGCATCACATGGTCTAAAAACCATCAAGTTAGGTGTTGCTCTCAACATTGCAAGTTGTTCAATTGGTTGATGAGTTGGACCATCTTGACCAATGTTAATAGAATCAT
>JAEEGL012903524.1_pt1 | contig 12688 bp, 13 predicted proteins | sample 9134231 | NCBI WGS metagenome assembly JAEEGL01 (sample SAMN16246548, study PRJNA631951) | gut metagenome | biome: gut microbiome; feature: rumen; material: fiber-attached | host: Bos | place: Iran: Karaj | collected 2018-10
AAGGGCATGAATCCCTATCTGGGCCGCATGCGTGCCATGTTGATTTTCGCCTGCTTCCCCGTGTTAGGTCTCTTCGCACAGCCTCTCGGTGCCTATAGCGCCTGGTGGCCTGCCATCCTAATCGGTCTGCTCGGTGCCGGTCACCAGGCATGGTCTGCCAACCTCTTCTCGACCATTGGCGACATGTTCCCCAAGAGCACCATCGGCACCATCGTCGGTCTGGGCACCATGACGGGCGGTATCGGTTCCATGTCCATCAACTTCGGCAGCGGCCAGTTCTTCGACTGGGCAGCCGCCCAAGGCTCCGCCTTCACCTTCTTCGGTTTCGAGGGCAAGCCCGCCGCCTACATGGTCGTCTTCTGCATCTGCGCCGTTGCCTACCTCATCGGCTGGTGCATCATGAAGGCACTCGTTCCGAAGTACAGCCCCATCGAGGCATAACCCCATCATTGCAAAACAAAAAAAGCGGCACCCGCCGCTTTTTTGTTTTGCCTCCCCCGCCGTTCCCTCCGCTTCCCCCTTCCTCGTACGCGGCGGTCCCTCCCGCTCCGTTCCCTCCGCTTCCCCCTTCCTCGTACGCGGCGATTCCCTCCCGCTCCGTTCCCTCCGCTTCCCCCTTCCTCGTACGCGGCGGTCCCTCCCGCTCCGTTCCCTCCGTCTCCCCCTTCCTCGTACGCGGCGTTCCCTCCGCTTCCCCCTTCCTCGTACGCGGCGATTCCATCGCCGCCTAATTCTTTTTTTTTGTATTTTCTACACCTCTTAAAAAAACTTAACACAGCGGCATTTTTGTACTAAAAACGTTGGTGTTTATCTAAAATTAATTAACTTTGCCAACTAAAAGTGATAATAAGTCAAATCGCAAATGTCGCGAGGTAGCCTAAAATACCTAATAACAATAGTGATGCTGCTGATCCTGCCAATGGTACTGCATGCACAAAACGAGGAAAAGGGAGCTAAGCGTGTTAAGGCAATCAGGGAGTCAAATCCTGTTAACCAAAAGTTCCTTGTCACTGTAAGCGGAGTGGATACCCTCCGGCTTATGGACCGTCTCGCTGTGCGCACCAATACCGCTGACTGGTTGCTGCTCATTCCCAACGTCGGAGCCGAGTTTGACGTCAAACCCGTCACGTGGAACCGATGGACGGTAGGCCTTAACCTGCGATGCAACTGGCAGACCAGCCATACCTTTACCCAAGGTGTCGTCTTCAACCTCTTCGAGGCCCGCTTGGAAGGCCGCCAGTACTGGCGAGCCAGGAAGATTGACCCCCGTCCGAATGCCCGCGACCGCGACAAAAAACACACTCATTTCTGGGAGAAACCCATCTCCATCCGCCGTACCAAGGTGAAGCACCCGGCCTTCACGTGGTTCCGCGGCCTCTATGCTGCCTACGACAAGTATTCCTTCCTTTTCGGCGACCAGGGCCACCAGGGCACAGCCATCGTTGGCGGTGTCTCTTACGGCTTTGTCTATCCCATGTTCGCCTTCCCTAACGGCCACTCCCTCGACCTTGAGTTCGGCGTCTGGGGAGGCTTTGCCTACGTCAAGGATGCCATCTACAAACACGACCGCGAGACCGACTGCTACCCCATCATCGAACAGAAGGACTGGCAGTTCCGCCCCATTCCCGTTATCAGTGACCTCCGCGTGGGGCTTATCTACCGCTTGGGTAATAAGTCCGTGCTGGAGAAGTACCGCTACCGCCGCGATGTTGACCTTGCCTATGACCAAAAGCTGACTGACCGCCGCATGCTGCGTGAGCACCTTCGCGACTCAGCCCGCAACTACCAACACGACTACATGATGATTCTGGGTAAGTTCTGGCATGTCTATGACAGCATAGCCAGTACCGACCACAGCAAGCGCACCTTCCGCTTCGAGGACCTGCAGATGCCTGACGAAGACCAAGAGGCCGCCGACAAGAAGCGTGCCAAGACGGCTGCCAAGTTAGCCCGCCGTCAGGCCAAGGATGCCGCCTCCGAGGTGAAGAACGCCGCGAAGGAAGAGAAGAAAGCCGCCAAGGAAGAAAAGAAGGCCGCGAAAGAAGAAAAGAAGAAGGCTGACAAGGCCAAATCAGGAAAGGAGGCCGCCTCATGATGCATCGCCCCCTGCCTTCCCTCATGCGTAGCCGTGGTGCCTTCGCCCTCCGCCGTAGTGTCCGCCCCCTGCCTTCCCTCGTACGCTGCGTTTCCAACGCAGCCTTTGCCTTTGCCCTTGCCCTCCTCGCCCTCTGCTCCTGCACCGACCCGGGCCTCTGCTACGAGCCCAACCACCCGCACACCTCCAACGTCGGCATCAGCGTCAACTACGAGTGGCCCGACGGCGAGAAGCCCGCCTACATCGACTCCATGTCCGTGCTGGCCGTCCGCATCATCAACCACCGCAAGTACGGCATGGTATGGTCCGTTGACAGCCTCCGCGGCCGTTATTTCTTCAACGCACCGCCCAAGGTCGATGCGTGGGTGGACCCCTACATCGAGCCCGAACCCGAGCCCGAGCCGGATAGCATTCAGGTCATCATCATTGGCGACGAGGATGACCATGAGGTCGATTCCCTCAAGCCCGACCCCCACGCCACGGAGCCGCCTCCCGTTGTTGACCCTGAAGACATGTACGCCGTGCAGACCGACCATTTCGTGCTCAACGACGGTGTCTATAAGTTCTTCACCATGCCCTCCGACACCACCGAGGTGCGCTATTCCAACATCAACGAGTACTTGGAGGCCCCTGGCGACGGTATGCAGGCTTCCGACATCAACATGAACTACCGCACCTACTGGCGCAGTGACTCGCTGTTGGTCAATACCACCGGCGACTGGACCGACTTCAATCCTGCGTTTCCTTACATTCAGAGCAATTTCCAGCCCATCTATGTCGATTCCCTCGACTTGGAGGCTATCTCCATGGGCCAGCACAAAGATATCATCTTCCACCCCAAGCGCATCACCCAGCAGATTGACCTCAACTGGGTTATCCGCAAGGACATCTCCGAGATTCCCTTCGTCATCGACTCTGTCAAGGCCGAAATCTCCGGCATCCCCTCCCGCACAGGGCTCTTCAGCGGTCACCTCTATCTGGCCCGCACCAACAAGATGCTCTTCGATGCTGAGATTGTGGCACGCGACGGCGGCCTCATGCCAGACGATGAACGCGAGGACAGCGTCATCGTTCATGCCCGCATCAACGTGCTCAGCATTGTCAACAACAAGGGCGATGACTACCAGACCGGCCCGGGCTTCCTGCAGCTCATGGCTTACTGCCATGCCGTTGACCCCAAGAACGGTATTACCCGCTATCGCACTTTGCAGTGCATTGCCAATTTGTACCGCGAACTCAACGAGGCTGAACTCATCTGGTACGACCCCGATGGTCAGTATGCCGTCAAGAACAAAGACGATGCCGTTATCAACCTGCAGCACAAGTTCCGCATTGGCGGGCGCAGCATCATCTCCGGTCTCGATGCATCTGGCAACGGTGGTATTGATGTGTGGGTGGAGTCCGACGACAGCCACGACCTGGAATTGTAGTAATGAACATAAGTATAACAACGTATAAACACAGAACGTTTTGAAATATAGTCTCAGACATATCACTGCCCTGCCGATGACCGCCTTGCTCTTGCTTTGCGGTTGTGCAGGTGAATCCTATCCCGGCCTCACCTACGACCGCGTGATGTCGCCCGACATCATCAACGAGGAGAGTGGCAAGACCGGTGACCGCGGCATCGAGATAGAACTCTACATTGCGCCTGACAGTTTTGTTATGGGTTCACCGACCCGAGGTACTGGTCCCTTCGTAGTTCCCGATACTACCCGCCGCGACTCTAACCACTACGAGAGCACAAAATTCCACGTATTCGCTTTCCGTGCTTCCCCCGACGACCAAGGTCCGCTGGTTTATTCCCCTGACTACCGCCGTCGTAGTAACGACCCTACTGACGAGAAGATGAACTGCCTGATAGACAACAGCGTGGACTTCAATATGGGCTTGCCCGCTCAGCTCGACAAGAACCGTAGTGGCCGCCTGCATTTCCTCCGTCTGGACATGGAGAACGACTCTTCTGTCCACTATAATATGAAGACAGGTAATATAGGCTATAACTTCTTTGCTTTTTGTTATGATGATTTCAAACCCTCTGATGCAAACACTTCCCGTACTGGCGACGGCATCTGCTATAACATTGAAATAGATGGTACTCGTGACCTGATGTATGGCTCAGCGCCTCGTATTACCCCTGAAGTGCTTGACTACCTAATATCAAAGGATAACCTTCAAATAGACGAAGAACAGCGCAACAACATCATTAACAACAGCTATTACACTAACTATGCAGCATGGCATGGCGTGCGTCCCTACGTACAGCTTCACCATGCGTTGACTCGCCTCCGCTTCCAGGCTTTCCCTGCTGACGAGACCTGTGACAGCGTCACTATTGAGAGTATTGAGGTTGAGTGCCGTAATCAGGCCCACTTGTGGGTGGTACGTCCTCGGTTAGAGCAGATTGGTATTACGTTTGACCCGGAATACAACTTTGTTTCACTGATGGATCCGCATCCTTCGCAGAATCCTGACAGCATCGGTAAATTGCAATATGTGCCGTTGCGAACAGAGACTAACACCGTTACGTGGAAGCCAGAATTTGCTGGCCATGACTGGAAGGAGAATCCCCCAACTCCTATCGGTGGCGATTTGCTGGTGTCAACAGACTCGGTGTATCGCATGAGGCTGACCTATCGGCAGACATTGCGAAATAAAGACCCCAAGACGGGGCTGAACATTGTCAATAAGCACACGGCCACTTACGACCTCTATGCCCCGAAGGTTGATGAGAGTTTCGATCCCAAGTTGCAACGTCACATGTATCTGCCGGGTCATACCTACCATATCAACATAGGTGTCTATGGTCTCCGGACCATCGTGGTGAACACAGGAATGGTTGGTTGGGAGCAGGGTGAAGATATACCGCCCAATGATGAAGACGAATTTGACGGAAACAAATAAATCCATCTTAGATGGAATAACAATAGACAATTTTTTTATTAATTCACTTTTTTATTAACTTTTAAAATTAAAGCTTATGAACAAAAAGTTTTATTTTGCACTTGCACTGACAGCAGGGCTGTTCGCAAGTTGCTCGAGTGACGATCTCGCTGAGGCTCCTGGATTGAATGTTGATCAGTCCAATGATGCTGCTGCGATTAAGATTGAGGTTGCCAAGCCCAATGCTACCACTCGTGGTACTGGTGCTGTAGGCGTTGAAGCTAACAAGTGGGAAGGTCAGGACTTCCAGCTCTTCATGTTTGAAAAGGGTACGCTGAATCTTGCTACTTATGAGGATGAGACTCATGCAATGGTTCCCATCTTTGACAACTACAACATGACAACTCGTAAAGATGGTACGGGTAGTGCTGATTATTGGATTGCTGATCCTGCAGATCCTACCAACACTGTGATTCAGTACAACTACTTCCCCACTTCTGGTAGCTATAGCTTCTGGGGCTATCGTGCCGATGACGCTGCCGCTGCTTATAAGTTGGTGAAGGATGATGGTACTGATGCTGCTGATGCTTCTGAGGCTGCTACAGTTCGTGTACCCGTTACCATCAACGGTACTCAGGACCTGATGATTGCAGAGACTAAGGAGTCTGATGCAGCTACTCAGCTAAAGGGGGTGGTTACTACTCTCTCTGACGATGAGGCTGCTGCCAAGATTTATTCAGCTTACGCTGCCCGTCGTGGTGTGAATCCGAAACTGCAGTTCAGCCACCTGCTCAGCCGTATCTATTTTGAGGTAGAAGCTGGTGACCGTGACGTGAGCGATGCCGCTACTATCAAGACTACTGATCCTAATGAGTATGCTGGATTCAGAATTACCAGTGTGAAGGTAAAGTCAAAGAGCAAGGGTTACATCGTAGCTGCCTATAAGGATGCTATTCCTGCTGATGCACAGCGCCTGGTTTGGGATGATGGCGATGGTGATCCTACCAATGATGAGACATGGCCTGCCGCTACAGCTGATGATGCAAAGACTCGTTGGAATGCTGAAACTACGTTGGCAGAGTTTGAGTTGAAGTCTCGTGAGAAGGTCGTTGATGAACCGGCTCAGGTGGCTCTTGTAAGCCGTTCATTGGGTGCTGCTGACTTTACAATTCCCGCTACCTATGATTTCGGTTCTGGTGCTGTTGCTGTAGCTGATGCAGGTTCAGTGATTGCTTTTGGTGATGATACACCTGTTTATACAGCAAACACTTTGGATGGTACTACAGGTCTTCCTACGACTGCTCCTGTAACCAGAAAGACTTTGTTGGATGGTGGTCATCTTGGCACCGAAACCATTTACTATCTGATTGTAAGAGATGGTGTACATGATGGTACTACTGTTGCTTGGAACAAACCTACTTACACAGAGGATCCCAGTCAGTTGTTGAAGCCCACATTGGATGAGGTGACACCTGAGTGGACTGGCTATACTCCTGAAACTAAAGGCGTTCCTACTTGGCGTGAACTTGTACAGGCAGCAACTCTTTATACTTGGACAGAGCAGCCAGGCTATGCTGTTGTAGGTGGTGAAGTTGATTTAGGCGCTGATACAGAACCGAGTACAGACCCTGCAGTTGCAGGTGTTTATGCTTTGAATGATGTGGTATTTACAGATTGGGGTGGCGTAAATCGTTATTTCAAGCTGACTGCTATTGCTTATAATACAGATGGTGCTCTTGACGTCGTTGACCATACTGCTCTTGCACTGACAACAGCAGACATCGACACCAAGAAAGTTCACAATACGACTGATGGCAAATACTATGAAGTATATGGTGTAGGCGGAGCCGCTGAAGTAAAAGGTAATGCTGTTGCTACTCCGATTGGTGAGTCACTGTTGGTTGCTCCTAACGATGAGACTGGTCATTATCTGATTGAAATTGGTTTCAAGCGCACAAAGAAGGTTACCAGCACAAAGGTTCAGGAACTGAATGGTACTGCTTATCTGGCACCTGCTGTTACCTCTGGCAAGTTCGAGGCTGGTAAGAGTTACAAGATTACTTTGGTGCTCTACTCTGATGGCGAAATCAAGTCTGAGGGCTACACCATCATCAACTGGACGGATGGTACTGGTGATCTGACTGAGCCTAAGTACGAACTCTAATCTTGATGATTCCACTATAATCATCTAAACAATTGGGGGCGGTAGCGTCCTCGGAGGCGAGAGCCTACCGCCCCTTTTTTAAATTTAAGACAAATAAAAAAAATGTTTCATTCATGAGGAAATCTTTTTCAATACTGACAATAGTTATGGCACTTCTGGCAGGATGTACCAATAATGAGGATATACAGGAAGGTATGTTCTCTGAGAAGGAAGTACTCACGGATGAACAGCTGATGAGTACTGTGCCTATGAAATTTGCGCCAGTAACTATGTCAGCAACTATAGAGGAAATGGAGCCGACACGTGGCTCTGCAGATTTGCGTAATGGACTACTGTCCAATATCGGTATGTACTGTTTAGTAAAACGTGCCATTAGTGATGACGCCCCGATACCATCTTGGAAAGACGCCTCGAAAGACGAATACTTTAAAAAGATGTGTATTTGGAAGAAAAATGTGCCGGTAAGTCTGAAAGCAAGTGGACCCGATAAGGGTGACATTGTATGGGATAACACCATGACTCATGACTATTTCCCCTGTTATCCCGATAATGAATGGTTCGCTTACGGTTTTGTGGCATATTACCCGCGAACTGAAAATATTGTATATGCCTATTCTTCGATAAAAGCCTATATAAAATTGGATGGTTCTAAACCAGTATTCTATGGTATGGCCAAGGAACCACAGATTAGAGTCGATGCTGCGACAAACAGCCTGGGATTCAGTAAGAAATACTATGAAACCTTAAAAACCTTAGGACTGGAATCTGAGGATGGATTGGAAAGATATATCTATCCGTATTTTGAGTTTGAGTACTTGACTTCTGCTTTGAATTTTGTGTTCGCGTCAAAGACTACTCCTCAGACGAATCTGCATGTTGACAAGGTGGAGTTTGATAACTTCCCCTGCATTATGCGACTGGGACTGGCTGATGCCAGACGTTATTCCGATAAGAAAATGTTCGACATGAAGTCGATGATTGAAGCAAAACCCTTTGTAATCAATAATGACAAGTATAACGAGTTTGAATTGAGCCAATTCCCTGAACTGACATCTTGGTTAGGACATTTTGAACTGTACGAAGAGAATGGAGAATCTATCTCTGGACAGAAGAATGCTGACGGTAGCTATAAATATAAACTTACAACAAAACAACAGAAAGTTGGAGGTGGTATCTATATACCCCCTGTATATTCTGGTCATTCCAAGGAAGTAATTTCAGTTTACATTACCTTGGCTGATGACTATGGCAATAAATATAAGTGCAAGAATCCTGTTTTAGTGAGTACAAAATCCGGTTGGAAGAAAGGCGCAAGCTATGACATCCCGATTTATCTGAATAATCCTGCTGAGGCAGCAAGAGATGCAACTCTTGCTGAATGGGTGGCAGCGGATCCGATAGAAATAGACGCAACGCATACGACTTGGGTAACACCCTGATAATAATAGACAACGACAAATCCAAAAAGTTTGACATCATGAACATCAGATATACGATATACATGCTTGCCGCCATTGGTCTGACAGCTTGTTCGGGGGATGACGATGTGCGGAATGCTTCCCCTGATGAGCAGCAACTCACAAGGGAGCAGATGGTAAGCGATGTGCCTATCGACTTTGCCCCAATAGCTCTTACTGACTTGCAGTGGGAGGCAGGAGATCTTGCCGCAACCCGTGGTGTCTCACTGGATGTATCCCCCTTTACCATGGATAATGTGGGCATCTTCTGTCTGGCAAAGAAAAAGTTGCCGGACGGTCCGATGAATCCACTATGGGACGGTAGCAATAAAACATATAAGGCGTATCATGTTTGGGAAGACAATGTAAATGTCTCGATTAAGGGAATAGGTAATAATCAAGGTGTTATACAATGGGATAGGACATTCCAGTTGCACTATTATCCTTCAGACCCTTGGTACGCTTACGGCTTTATGGCCTATCATCCATGGACCGACTGTTTGGTTCGTGCAGCACATGCGCTTACCGCATATTTTAAAGTAGATGGTAATGATGATGTGATTCATGCGATATGTCCAAATCCAGAAAAATCATTCGGCGATGATGCCGTAGATGGTCTGGCCTTCAGCAAACAGTATTTTGACGAAATCCGTACGCGAGGATGGGATTTTGAAGGAACATATCCTAAGTTGGAATTCCGTCATTTGATGAGTCGCCTTGACTTCTATTTCTGTCTGAACGGTACGCCGTTAGAGAATATTCATGTGGATAAGGTAGAGTTTAACAGCTTCCCCAGTGTGATGGTAGTTCCTCTTGCTGAGAAGAATAGAACTACTGGCGTCATGTCAAGTAATATTGGTAGTACGCCCTACGTAATAAATCAGGCAAAATTAGATGCAATCAAGTTTAATTCAACTGATCTTTTGGTAGATGTGTATCCGGAAATGTCACCATGCTTTGACCATTTCGAATTGCGTGAGAAGGGTGAAACACCTATCAGCGGCCAGACGAACCGCGATGGAAGCTATAAATACAATCTGACCACAGATATGCAGAAGGTGGGTGACTGCATCCTCATACCGCCTGTGGCTAAAAGCCACTCAAAGGCGAATATTGGTCTCTTTGTTACCCTGAGTGATGACAGTGGCCATAAGTACAAGAATAAAACAGCTATCACGCTGACCTGTCCAAACACCGGCTGGGTAATGGGTACTCGCTACAATGTCCGCATCACGCTGAATAGTCCCGTCGGTATCGTTCTGGCTCCGGAACTGGACACTCCAGCACCCCGTCGCTCGGCATCATCCACTGACGGCGAGATAACTCTTTGGCAGCCAGATGCCAAAGTCACCATCACTCCCCGAGAGTAGTGCTCACACAGCCCCCCTGATAGAGGGGGGCTGGGAATCATGGGGACGGTTTTCTTGATTATTTCCTGTAATTGGGATACTGGCAAATATAAAGTACGCAGCGCCCGCCGCCGCGTACTTTTTTTGCCATTTGTTTGGCGGATTGGAAAATAGTTCGTACATTTGCAGGCGAAAATAATTGTTTGACTATGAATGGTATGACAGTAACAGCATGGGAGAGCCTCCCCGTAGAGGTCAGGAAATATTTGGTTCAGAAGAGGATGGAAGCCGCCAAAAGGACTCAAGGAACGGCTACAATTGAGAAGTATGGTGTCTATATGAAGGAGTAATGAGGATTCTGATAGATACCTGCATTTACATCCATTATACAATTGACCAAAGTCAATTGTCCAGAGATGTTATGGCTTTGCTTGAAGACTATGACAACACTATTTGTGTAAGTGCCGAGACTCCGCGAGAACTCATTATTCAATACAATAATGGTAAGGCTGTATCTAAATATTGGAAGAGTGCTCGTGATATGGTTGATGCCATACAAAGGGACTACTATATCAATATCCTTCCTTTACGAGAAGAACACATGAAGACATATTCAGAACTTGAACTGAATATGGCTCAAGACCACAAGGATCCTTCTGACCATGTGATAATTGCTCATGCCATAACCGAGCACTTGCCTCTGATTTCAGACGATAGTAAATTTGAGTTCTATCGTAAGCAGGGCCTAGATCTTATATTGAATAGAAAATAAGTGCTCACAGGGGGATCCCCCTGTGAGGAGTTCCCCCCTTACCCCCCTGCCCTGACGGCCACCCCCCAGGCCCCCCTCTGTCTCCCCCCGAAGGAGGAAGGGGGAGCGTAGAGCTGGTTGCGCATAATTAATAGTTGTCTGTGTTGTCCCAGTTGTCTTTTCCCTTGAAAAATTTTGTAGATTGGAAAATATTGCTTATTTTTGCAGGCGGATATGGAAAAGAATTTGGTAAATGGCTAATGGATATTGCAAAATATATGGTGACTGGACTGTATTGGGTGAATAAAGGCGAACAAAACGAGAAAAAGAAAGGAAAGAAAAAATGAATACATTAATAGTTGCAGGCTCTATGGTAATTGTTGCTGTAGTAGGAACCCTCTTTTTAAAATATTTGGAACACAAAGAAGGACAAGAGTCTTCCTGTGAGTTCGGGAAATAAGCCAACACGACAAAATTACACAGCGTAAAAATTGGGGACTCCGTTAAATTGTCTTTTCCCTTGAAAAATTTTGTAGATTGGAAAATATTGCTTACTTTTGCAGCATGACAACAAGAAGAGAAAAGAATAAACCGACTAAGCCCCAGTTGAATAAGCAGTTGGAGACCGTTGTGGAAAGTCCAAAGCCCAAGGTCAACCAGCGTAAGGAAAAACTGGCAAACTATTTGATAGATGTATCTAAATACGTTTTTACAGGCGTAGTTATTACTTCATTATTCAAAGACGTTACAGATAAGGCGATTCTCTATGTGGTAGGTATGTTTATTGTTGTTTTTTCTTTGTGGGCAGGATTAATATTAACAAATAAAAGAAAGGAAAAGTAATATGGGAATGTATTTAGCAGCTTTGGTTGTTGGGGTTCCATGTATGTTGTTCGTAATATATACGTACACTCCCAAAGGGAGACAATGGCTTCGGCAGAATAATCTGCTTTAGCATGTATCATGGTGTATCATATCATGGGGACAGCCCCCTAATCTATCAGGGGGACCCCCTGATAGACGGACAGGATTAAGGGATTTCTCTGATCCACTTAATCCCTGTATCATGGGGTCAGACCCCCTGATAGACGGCTCTTGCCCAAATTACACAGCGGCTCGCAACGCCACACTCTCGAAGAGAGTCCCTGTTGTGTACTTAAATAGTTGTCTTCGTTGTCCCAGTTGTCTTTTCCCTTGAAAATTTGACCTTTGGTCAATTTCGTCACGACTCAGCAGTATGAAAATGTGTTTTCTACTGCATTCGCTGCTCCAAAATTTGGCGGATTGGAAAATATTGCTTATTTTTGCAGTGTGAAAATAAATAATAATCAAGATTATGGATGTTAAAAAGTTTAAGCAAGTGCCTTCAATAAACCGGATTGGCGACAGGAATCCAAAGATTCCTGCCCCTGTTATCATTCATAGTGGAAAGAAAAATGTGACTCATGAACGTTTCATTACCCGCGCCATGCGCACAAATTCACGCCCCATTAGTGCTGGAGAACCCATCAACTGGGATGAGGTGTATAGTTGATGCAAAAATTGATACAGGTTCTTTTGCTACTCTAGGCGATTTCTCTTCAACTCATTATGATGGTGAAGATGGCTGTCACTGGTTAAAATTTGAATTTAATCTTATTGAGGAGGACTGGTTGGTCTAACGGATTATCTGCACACGGGCCAGCCCCTCTGTGCACTTAATCAAAGGAGTTGTCCTTGTTGTCCCAGTTGTCTTTCCTCTGATATAAGGAAAAATCCTGCACTTCTTGCACTTCCTGCACCTGGATGTTTTGCGACAAGGGCTTAAACGGTGGCTACCACATGTTGTCTGGTTTGCGTCCAAGCAGCATGGACTGTCAGTCCAAGCTGCTTGGACTGACAGTACCAGCTACATGGACAAAATCTGGTACTGTAGTTTATGGTGCAACTTTAGGTGCAGGAAAATCTGCGTAATTCATTGATAATGAGCGTAGGTGCAGGAAATGCAAC
>JAEEGL014608980.1_pt1 | contig 12688 bp, 15 predicted proteins | sample 9134231 | NCBI WGS metagenome assembly JAEEGL01 (sample SAMN16246548, study PRJNA631951) | gut metagenome | biome: gut microbiome; feature: rumen; material: fiber-attached | host: Bos | place: Iran: Karaj | collected 2018-10
CTGGAAAGCGTGTAACCGGCGAAACCGGTTCGCAGGTTCGAATCCTGTTCTCTCCGCGCTGATAATCAGGTTGCTACGGTATTTCAGATTTTACCGATGCAACCTTTTTTATTCGAATTTTCTGCACAAAAGGGCTTCAAGTGTGTAACATTTTGTATCATCATGTATCATTCTGTACCAAAAATCTTGCAAAAATCTTGCAAATTTTCGGGCGAATTAAAAACCAACAATAAAAAACATATCAAATGGCAGAAGTGGGATTGTATTTCGACGAGCGTTATGTAAGAAAAAACGGAACGTGCGCGGTGAAAATCCGCGTGGGTGAGCGCAACAGGTATATGTATATCTCAACTGGGGTGAGCGTGTATGCCGCGAACTGGAACGGACGCAGTGTGCACGGATGTCCCGAAGCGGCGGTGATGAACACCAAAATAAACGCGGTATATGTTAAGGTGCTTGCGGCTGTAAACCGTCTGGAGATGGACGGCTCCTTCTCGCTTCGTGCTCTGAAGGCCGCGCTGAAGGGAGGAGGCGAGGATTATACGCTGTTTACGGTATATTACGAAAAGGCAATGGCACACAGACGCGGACGAACGAAACAGTTGTACGGGGTTACCTTGGCAAAGATGCGTATGTTCGATGGGACGATAGACCGCAAGTTTTTCTGCGACATCAACCGCGACTGGCTGGTGCGCTTCGACGAGTGGATGGTAAGGAGGGGCAACGCCGTGAACACACGGAGTATAGATATGCGCAACATCCGCGCGGTGTTCAACGAGGCCATCAACGAGGAAGTTGCCAAAGAATATCCGTTCCGCCGCTTCACGATTAAAAAGGAACAGACCCGTATGCGCAACCTGACCGTGGAGCGTCTGCGTGACTTGCGCGACCGTCATTTAGCAGGGACGCAGGCAATGTACCGGGATTTGTTCATGCTATCCTTCTATCTTTGCGGCATCAATGCCGTGGACTTGCTTACATTGAAGAGTCTGACCAACGGGCGCGTGGTGTACCGCCGCAGGAAGACGGGGCGTATGTACGACGTCCCCGTATGTTGTGAGGCTCTTGCTATTATAAATAGGTATAAGGGCGAGAAACAGCTGCTCTGCCCGTTGGATTCATACAAGGATTACCATATATTTCTCCAGCATTGGAACGACGGCCTCCAGCGCATAGAGGGGTTCCCTGACATTACTACCTATTATGCGCGATATACATTCGCCTCCATTGCTGCGGAGTTGGATATACCGAGGGACACCATCGCGCTCTGTCTCGGTCACTCATGGGCTGATGTGACCGCCACCTATATCAACTACGATGTAAGGAAAAAGGTGGACAAGGCCGTGCAGCAGGTGGTGGAATATGTCAGGGGGGAAAAATAGAAGAAGAAAAATGAAATTTTTTCTCGCTGGAAATCAGTGAGATAAAAAATAATTTGAAAAAAGTTGCTGTAAAATTTGGTAGGTATATAGGAAATGTGTAACTTTGCATCGTCAAACTTAATAATGAACTAAACACTGGCGGCAACAGTAATTCGGCAGCAAAAAAATGAGCAAGAAAATAACATTCGACGAACTTCCTGTTAATGTGCAGAAGAGGCTCAATGAAGAGCGCGAAGAACTCAAAGGCAAAGTATTCAACACACCCTACCGTGTCCACCTGTGTAGTATAGATGGCAGACGCTATTTCTACGCGAGAAGATGCTGTATGTCTTGGGGTGACGACAAAGGGCATTCTATGCCATTTGGCGGCGGAACATATTGGGTACTATCTTACGGGGCGATTCAGTTCCGCCGTGTACGAACTCCAGCAGGTACTTGGGATTATGAATTATGTGACGGCAAGACCTTTGGCCGAAGCGCCAACGGAACCGTCATCCCACAAACGGTAGAAACTAAAAAGGAAGTACGCGCCATCATTAAGTCAATCGGAATTTTCAACATTTAAGTAATCAGGGGAGCAGGCAACTGCTCCCACCAAACAAAAAAAATAAACCAATAAATCTGGCGGCAACAGTAATTCGGCAAAACAAAAATGAAGACAAATGTTTATCAAATGGTAACAGACAAAATCGTTGAGCAACTTGAAAATGGTATCGTTCCATGGCAAAAGCCGTGGACAGGCGCAGGCATTGCAGATGGTGGAGCAATCAACTATGTGTCGCGCCGTCCATACTCCATGCTCAATCAGATGTTACTCGGGCGCGAGGGCGAATGGCTTTCGTTTAAGCAAATCCAAGACTGCGGAGGCAAAATCAAGAAAGGTGCGAAATCGTCAATCGTGGTGTTCTATAAGATTATGAAGTACGTGGAAAAGCAGCAGGAGAATATGGACGATACCGCAGAGGAAAAGAAAGAGAAAATACGCCTCGTTCCTGTGTTGAGATATTACAACGTTTTCCATATTGATGACTGCACGGGCATTGAAAGCAAGATTACGAAAGAGGAAATCGAAGGCAAGAAGCATGAGCCGATAGAAACTGCCGAGGCTGTTATCAATGACTACATCTCACGCGAGAAAAGTCTTACGTTCAAGAACGACCAACCGAGCGATAGGGCATACTATTCTCCTGCAAAAGATTTAGTCGTAGTTCCGATGATGAACCAATACGACATTGTAGAAGAATACTACTCGACCACGTTCCACGAACTGACCCACTCCACGATGAAAAAATCACGCTGCGATAGAAACGGAGAAACAGGCGTGGCTGCTGCTCTGTTAAGCAGCGAAAAATACTCACGCGAAGAACTGGTAGCAGAAATAGGGTCAGCCATGCTCTGCAATGCAACTGGAATTGACAGCGATAAGGCGTTCAAAAATTCAGTAGCCTACATACAAGGTTGGTTGTCTCATATCAAGAGCGACAACAAGGCTATTGTGTGGGCATCTTCACGCGCAGAGAAAGCAGCAAAATACATTATGAATATCAACGAATAAAAAATCAAAGACATGAAAAAGTACGCAGTTATTTATTATCCAAACGGGAATGAAAGCAAGTATGTAGGCAGCATCTCTGACTATCAGGACGGCGGTGTGGCCGACCCGGTATTGATGAGCAAGGCCGAGGCCGATGAACTGATGGCCGATTTGACCGAATACGTCAAGAATGAGTACATCGGCAAGAATGATGCAGACAACGAGCAGGCACACTACGCCTTCGAGCAAGGCAAGTGGGGTTTTGATATTGACGAGTTCGATATCGAAGAAGAAATACGATGACACACAGAGCAAGAATAGGACAGCGCATCCGGGATATCCGTGGTGCGCTGCACATGACACAAAGGGATTTGGCGGAGGCCACTGGTATCCAGCCCTGCCACATAGCGAGGATAGAAGCAGGGCGATACAGCGTGGGTCTCGACACCCTGCAACGTATCGCGGATGCCTTCGGCATGGACATTGACTTCATCAACAAGAGCGACCGATAAGGCCGCTCTTTTTATTTATCGCTGTAACCTCTATATTAAGTTGTATTCTGTTACCAAATCGGTAACCAAATAGTGTTATTAGGGACACCAAATGGGACACCAAATAACACTTTTAGGGACACCAAATAACACTTGTTTTGTCTTACTTCATTATGATGAATTAACGGATAACCAACCCACCCGGTGGAAAGACTCTATCTTTGCACCAATATATAAGTAATATGGCAAATATCACATTCACCATCACGAAGGCCAGCGTGCTCAATGAAGTCCGCAAGACCACGGAGTATGTAGGCAAGAAGATGCCCTCAGGCGCGGCGTTGCCCGTGGGAGACACTTCGGCGTATGAGACCATCAGCGCCACCACCAGTGACGATGCCATGCTCGAAAGGTTCTTCACCGAGGGCTGCGGTCTCGTCACCGACCTGCTGAAGCCTTTCGCCACCTCGGTGTTCACCAACGTATACAGCGCGACGTGCAAGATGCCGTCCAACTACGACACCACGATGACCAACTCCATAGAGAGCAGCCTGAACTCGGCCGTGGTCAACGCCATGCTCTCGAAGTGGTTTCTCATGTCCAACAAGTCGGAGAGCGACAAGTACGCTTCCAATGCCGCCGCCAATCTGGTGGAGGCGAAACAGAAACTCTACCACCGCAAACACCCGACACGCGTAATTCCAACGTAATATGTTCAAGAAAGGCAGAGAAAAAACAGGAGGCCGTGGGAAAGGCACGCCAAACAAGATTCCGCACAAGAAAGAACTGCGCGAACTCATCAAGGCGTATGTCGAAGAACACTTCAACGAAGTGCCGGAGAAGATGATGGAACTGGAAGGCTCTGCATGGCTGAAGGCTTACTCTGATTTCTGCAAGTTCATCCTGCCGACACTACAGGCCGTTCAGATGGAAGGAAGTGGGAAAATAACCATAGAAGACAAACTCACGGAGTTGTCACAGGATATTGACTGAGGACTTTGGTTTATATTCATATTTCATCGTATTAAATTTTTTGTTGACATTTTATTTTTTGTTTTCCCCACGCAGTGATGCATGGGGTTTTCTCTTCCTGATGCCAAAGAAAAGTAGAGAGGATATAGAATTGTCCTCAGGCAATCGTTGCCTCTGAGATGACGGCCTTGTGCTTCGGCTTCGCGCCTACCTTGACTACCTTCGGCAATTCCATCTTCTTGAAGCAAATGTAGAGGCCGATGGCTCTTGTCATGAGCAGGTCATCGTGGTATCCCTGTATCGCCTCATAGCCGCCATTCGGTGTCCTCTCATAGGTCAGAAACTCGTCGAGGCATCTCTGGTCTCTCTCCACATACAGTTTCTCCCTGATGGCTTCCACCAGCATGGCGATGACCAACGGCTTCGTGGCCGTGTTCGTGTGGAATCCGTAGCGCACCGGCTTGCGCTCCGCGATGTCCTGTTCCGACTGCTGCCGGGCGTAGAGGTTATCGTAGACATCCTTGATTTCGTTGAGGATGAACGGCGCGTTGTTGCCATCCACGATGCGGTCGCGGCTCTTCGTTTCCAATGTGTTCGATTCGATGACCAGCAGGGCGTTGTTGTAGTAAGCCGCAATCTGAGCCGACTTCCATGCCAGCAAGTCCATGTCGATGTGGCCGTACCATTGCGCCACCACGGCAGGCTTGCCGCCTTCCATCATCCAGTAGCGGTCGAAGACAACGACCACTGACCAGTCTGCTTTATCAGACCTTCCACCGATGTCAACGACAACCAAATATCTGTCAGTCACTTTTTCCCCTTGAATATCCTTCTCAGGGTGTTCCCATATCCACAACTGGCCTTGGCGGTCTTCCGTGAAGTGCAGGTTCTTAAGTGATTCCTTGCCCTTGTACGCCTTGCCAATGACATCCCCGACGGCTATGGGCGGTTTCGTTCCGTTACGGAACGCCTCGACGTGGTATTGGTCGAACACCCTTGCCCCGGAATGCACGAAGGCTTCGATGTCATCGGAGGGACACTCCGCAGCGAAGTCCCCGTGGTCGGTGTACTTGCTGCGCTCGGTGATGTACCACTGCAGGTTCTCCAGCGTAGCCCCTTTCTCCCATAGAGACCACAGGTAACGCCCCGGCTCTTCGCGCAACGTGTTCACGTTCTCGTTGTTGCGGTTGTTGTATAACCACTCTGCGAACTGATATATTGGACTATTTGGATTGCTTTTGTCTATGGGTTTCTCTATGGGCAACACGTTCCAGTCTATCTCGAACCATGGCACGAACATCGCCTCGAACTGTGAGCGCCCGTGCTTGGCGTCGTCATATTCGCGCTGGAAGAAGTTGCCCGTGCCGTTGGCCGTGCTCTCATAGACGATGAGTGTATCGGGCTGGTAGAGGACACCCGACGTGGCCGACCTCACTATCTGCTCCGGGGTCTTGCCCTCGGTCTTCTTCCAGAAGGCCACCTCGGTGCAGTGGACGAGGGCGGAGTCGCCGCCACGGGCGGAGTTGGGGCGTTCCGCCGTTCCAATCTTGATTTTACAACCACGCTGCGGTATGCGCTTCAGGTTCTGCGTGCCCTGCACCCCCACCAGTTTGGGTTCGTTGGGGGCGTAGGGTTCTCCCTGCGGATGGAGCATGGCCACCGGGTAGAGGTCGAGCATATTCAGGTACATGGAGTTCACCTCCGCCGATGACGTGCCTTCATGACCCACGGTGAGGGAGTTCCATCCCCTGCGCAGGATGAGTTGTATCCACGCGATATACATCTGCACGGCCGTAGAGCCACCCCACTGCCTCGCCTTGAGGAGAACGAGGCGCATGGGTGTTCCTGCCAGTCTCATGGTCTCCAGCCGCTCTATGAGCCTCCGTTGAGGTCTGTTCAGTTTGAAATGGATGTCCGCGCCCTGCTTGCTCTTGATGAATTGGAAATAAAAGGCGAAGAATGGATAGTCGTAGTGGGAGCGGATGCGCACAAGCCTGTCGGCCACCTTGTTCTTGTCGTCGTCGTTGTATTCCACCTTCAGCACGTCGGTCAGGAAGCCGTGTATGGTCTTGGCCTTGGCGAGTTGTTGCACCAGAGGCACTTCCATCATGGCTGTCGGGACGTATTGTATTGGCAGTGCAAAGTCTGTTATTTCAAACTTCTCGCGTTGCAACGGTGCGCCTTCCCCCGTGAGGGGGTTGAAGGCTGGTCTTGTGTTGCGTATGGCATTCTCGCGTAGTATGGCATCCATATCATATAGGGTATTTGCCTGTCCTTATCTTGGAGATGATGACAGCCGCAGACTGCGGAGTGATGTAGAACTCGGGTGCTTCTTCGTAGATGACCCTGATGATAATCTGATGGGTGGAGAGGTGCGGCTGCCTGTACTTCGCTGCCATCACCCTGCGGTAGATTTCCTTGAACATCCTGCGTGATGTGGACTTCATGTGGCGGATGTCGTCGCCCCGGAGCATGGCGTTGATGACTTTCCTTGCCCGTTCCTCGGAGACATAGAAGCGCCTCGCAGGCATCGCCACGGTGTTGGTCATGAGTCTCTGCGCTTCGATGAACTTCATCGTGGCCAACTGGGTGCGGTAGGCACGCCAGAGGTCACGATTCCGTTCACGCATAAACTCAAAGGTGTTCCCTTTGTGTTTCATAGTATTAGATAAGAGGTTAAGTATAGTGCAAAGATAACGCAACGGCTCTTAACGGATAACCACGGACAGGGGGAAAGTTCCCATAACTTTGCGCTCAGATAATTTTAATCTTAAAGCAAAATGGCTGAAATAGAGAACGTAAAGAGCAAGCGCGAGTTGCTTAACGAGCGCATGAAGGGCAAGTACCCCGACATGGATTTTTCCGATGACGAGGTGCTGGCAGGCCGGATTAACGATGATTACGATGATTACGAAAGCCAGTTGAACGGCTACCGTGACAACGAAAAGAAGATAACCGACCTGTTTAACACCGACCCGAGAAGTGCCTCCTTCATGATTGGATGGAGCGAGGGCGCTGACCCTGCCGTGGAACTGGTTCGCCAGTTTGGCACAGACATCAAAGAGGCTATTGACGACCCCGAGAGACAGGAGGCCATTGCCGCAGCCAACAAGGAGTATCTGGAACGTGTGGCCAAGGAGAAGGAATTGGAAGAGACCTATCAGGCCAACCTCGCCGAGTCGTTGAAGAACATCGACGAGTTGCAGGCCAAGCACGGGTTGACTGACGAGCAGGTGGACGAAGCCATGGCTCTGGTGCTTCAGATAGCCAACGATGCCGTTGTCGGCAAGTTCACCCCGGAGACCATAGAGATGGCGATGAAAGCCATCAACCACGATGTTGACGTGGACGAAGCCGCTCTCGAAGGCGAGATTCGCGGCAAGAACACGAAGATAGAAGAGACCCTGAAGCGCAACGAGGCCGGAGACGGTGTCGCCGCCCTTGCAGGCAAGAACAACATTCCGCCCAAGAGAGCAGGCCAGAGCATCTTCGACGAGGCTCGTGGCGCAAACTGACAAGTATATGTTTAACCCATTTAATCTAATAACATGGAACAAGTAACATTGACTACTGAGAATCCTGCCGTTGCCGCCGGTTCGGCAGGTCTTCAGACCCAAGTGGGCAACCAGCCCACAACCGTAAGTGGTGCAGCAGCCGCCAGCGGCGGTATTGAGGCCGGGAATTTCATCGAACCCGACATAGACGATGAACTATTCAAGTTCTCGAGCGACGACACGCCGCTGATGAACCTCATGCTGAAAGCCAAGAAAGTGACCGTCAACTCTTCCGAGGTTGACCATTACAGCATTGACGAGGCCACCCCGATGGTGACCGTGAATGCCGTTACCGGCACGAACAAGATTCAGTTGGTTGCCGCCGACAAGATGAAGGTTCACGCCTACGATGTCCTCTCCGTTGTCGGTGTCGAGGGTTACACCTACTCTGACAACAGTGGTATCCAGCACACCAAGAGCGGCCGTCCCCTGCAGTTGTTCGTGACCGAGGTCAACGACGACGATGAGTTCACGGTACGCGCCATTAACGGTGTGAAGACCGCCATCACCGACGAGTACGGCAATCTGCCCACCAGCAGCAGCCCCGTCGCCAGCAACACCAACATCATTCAGGAAGGCACGAAACTCATCGTTCTCGGCAACGCCCTGTATGAGACGCAGAAGGAAGTTGACCCCGACCTCGTTCTTCCGCAGCCCGAGCGCATCTACCTGCAGAAGCGCGGCATGAACCAAATCGTCAGCGACTACTTCGAGAGCCAGCGCAAGCGTATCCCGTTCAGCAAGGCCATCATCGCCGAAGCCGCCATCCGCAACTTCAAGACCAAGGGCAACCGCACGCTGTTGATTTCGCAGCCTGCCAAGTTCCGCGTGAAGGCCAAGAAGACGGGCGATATGCAGTATGTATACAACACCACGGGTGTCCGTTGGCAGGTTAAGCGCGAGTTGGAACACACGGGCAAGTGGACGTATGAGGAATTCATCGCCCTCGCCAAGTTGTTCTACACGGGCGAAGACGTTCCATCTTCCTGCTTGGTATTGGCAGGCAAGAACTTCATGGAGAACATCCAGTGCATTGACTGGAGCAAGCACCCCGAAGTGAAGATTGAGGTGAAGACCAACAAGATTGGCTGGCAGGTGACCACAATCACCACCGTCTTCGGAGACTTCCAGTTCAAGCGTGAACCGACCATGGACAGACTCGGCTATGAGAACTGCGCCCTGTTGCTCGGTGAAGACCGCTTGGTACACTACCAGCGCAAGGCCGAGAGTTCCTTCAGCGAGAAGGTTGAAGGCGAAGAGGCCACCCGTAGCGGTATCCTCGTTTGGGACGCTCTCGCCCTGAAGGGAAGTTGCCACATCTGGGTAGACGGCAAGGGCGGCGAAACCGCCAACGGCGCTGTCGAGTTCTCCCTGTGGACGAGCACGACCGCTCCCACCGTATCTCAGGTAACTGACGGCACGGTGTACTACTTCACCAATGACATGACCCTGACCACGGGCGGTGCTACCCATGCCGCCGCCACGACTTGGAACGCCAAGGCAGGCGAGATGTGGAAGGCCACCGTTGCCGAGGTGAAGAACGGCTCTTCGAGTTACGACCCGGTTGAATACGGCATCACATGGCAGCGTTACTACGGTGCTGTGGCAGCCCAGTAAGACACGATTCATCTGACAGATATGAGGGGACGGACGGGGAACAGAACGTCCGCCCCCTCGTTCATAAAGAGCAAACTAAACCTTATATATATGAAAGCGAAAAAGACATACGGCATCAACGGTCTGCTGGAGTGGCACGGTCTTGTTTCCGGCAACGGCATCACCATGCGCGTGGACTTTGTCAACGGCAGCGTCACCGCCTATGGTGTCAGCCCGGCCACGTTCACCACGAAAGACGAGTTGACCCAGTATATCATCGAGAACAGTGAGCAGTACAAGAGCGGCCGCATCCGCTTGGTGCGCTGCGTTGAGATGCCCGAGGAGAAAGCCGTGGCAGAGGTGAAGGCGGAGGCCAAGGCCGAAGAGCCTGCCGTTGCCCCCGAACCCGAAGTGGAGGAAGAAGCCCCTGCCGAAGTGGAGAAGAAGACGGTGTCCGTCAACGACCCCGGCGAGGCCAAGGCTTATCTTGTGGAGCACTACGGCGCAGAGCCTGCGAAACTGCGCAGCATCAAAGCCATCAAGGACTGTGCCGAGAAGAACGGCGTGGTGTTCGAGGGCATCTGAGAGTAGAGAACAGAGTATCGAGAATCAGGGCGCATTACGCCCCAAGAAATTATAACTATGGCAAAAACTAAATTGACGATAAAGTTAAAGGTGTCGGAGTTGGTCTATGACATCCAGAACCGCACGGACTTGACGGGTCAGGCACGTTACGATGGCAAGAACGACGAGTTCGTTGCCAAGTTGCGCATGAACGATGACGATGAGAACGCCAACCAAGTGTTGCGCAGCATCACCACCGCCTACGGCCGTCTGAAGACCAAGTTGAGCGAGTATATCAGCGTGGACGATTCTTACAGGGATGCCACAGGAGACAAATACGCTTTTGACGAAATGGTTTACGACGAACCAGTCACAGGCAAGTTGTATGTCGGGGACTTGAACGAAGACGGTGTCAAAGACTCTGCCGACCTTGTTAAAGCAGTCGAGTTAGGCTTGCCCCACATAGGCGACTTGACAGGAGACGGAACAATCGGTGAGGATGATGCAAAAGCACGCAGAGACGGTGAGGTCACCAAACTCAACAATCTCGGCAGCGTGGGAGGAGGTACGGTAAGTGCAGCCACCTTGTCTTCAGAAGACTACTTGTATATGTACCTTACCTTGCCGAGCAACTACAACCATGCCGCCGATGACGATGTGGCACAGGCCGCCCACAACTACATTGTGAACTACGCCATCTTCGACTGGTTCAGAATCGTTGACAAGGACGACGCCAAGGACTATCTTGATTTGTCCGAGGCCAACATCCTCCAGATACGCGAGGCCATCAACAAGCGTATCCGCCCGACGAGAGTATCAAGTTAACAACTGTCTGCTATGGGATGCTATAATAGACTTCGTGGTATCAAGATAAGTTACGGCCGCGACGAGTTGCTGTACGACATCAGGAATGTGGCATTTGTGGAAGGCGATGTTGCTCATCTTGACGATGAGCACTCGCGCCACCCCATTATAGACATCGGTGAGGACGGCAACGTAGACCGTGTGACGCGCATCATGAACTTGGCCTTCGAGGAGTGCGTGGACTACCTCTACGGCATCACGAAGCGTCCCTTGGTGACGTTCAGGGACAACGACGACTTCACCGAGCCGGACACCTATACGTTGCGGCTGTGGGTGGACTGCGCGTTCAGTGACACCAGCGTGGCCTATCTGCGCGAGTTGGTGCATGAGTATATCGTGTGCCGTGTGCTGTGGGACTGGCTGAGCATCACCGAACCCGGTGCAGAGGAGAAGTGGCGGCTGAAGTGCGAGGATGCCAAGGCGAAGATGAAGGAAGCCTTGAGCAAGCGTTTCGGCCGGGTAAGGAAGACATTGACTCCATTTTAACAGACTGACGTCATGGCAAAGAAGATATTGCGCGTGACACGCGGAAATGAATTCACCTTGTCGCTGTCGCTGTTGCGTCGCATCATTGTGACGGGCGGCGGCAGGGACGAGGCGTATGTGCCCACATCAGCCCTGCGCCTTGTGCTTTTGAAGGTGGGCTATGAACCCTATCCGAGCGGAGGCTGCGACGGCGGCTGTTGTCAGGACGGGATGTGCGGCATAGGCGGCAAGGACTGCGGCTGTGGCACGGGTTCGTGCGGCAGTTGCGGAGACAAGGGGTGCGACTTCCCCTTGGAGTTTTATTACGGTGAGGAAGATGTGACGAGCATATCCCCTTACCCTGCGCCCTCGCCATTGGCCGGGTGCGACCCGAGAGTGGAAATAGAGATAACGGACTTCACGGTCAGTGGCAATGTGGTGACCTTCAATGTGCCTCCAACGCTGCCCTGCGGTGTGTACCGCTTCATGATAAGCGATGTCGCTCCTGACGGTAAGGCCATGCGTGCCGTGCTTGGCGATATCTTCGAAATAACCGAGGTGGAGATAATCGACGACAGCGATGACGGCAATGCCGGGGTGGATACTGGCTATGACTATATCGTCTACGACCTCGGCAGCGTGACCTTCTTGGGTCAGGATGCGCCCACGCGTGCGCAGTTCGAGGCGTTGCAGCAGACGGTGACGGAAGGTCTCGCATCCGTGAATGAGCGCATTGATGAGATTACCGTGCAGGCTGTGCAATCTGACTGGGCAGAGAACGACCCGACAAGTCCTGCGTATATACGGAACAGGACGCACTTTGTGCGTGGCCGTGAAGCGGAATGGAATGGTATCGTTTCTTTGTCGGGACACTACGGCACATCGGAAGGTGACGCTGGTATCGTCATTGGCAAGCGTTATGACGTGGAGATTAACGTGGGCGGCGTGACCTATTCCTATACGGCTATGTTGCCCAAGACGGACGATGAAGGCAACTACTACCTTTCAGAAAGTTGGGACATCACGGCCAGTCCGCAACGTGCCACGGCAGACGATAGTTTCTACATTTGGAACGTGAGCAACACTATTTATTTCGGTTTCGCGTATCTTCAGAATGTGGAAGTGGAAGTGACACTATACGACACCGATGTCAAGCGTTTGGACAGACAATTCATGCCCGATGGTGTCGCATGGGAAGTGACGGAAGCAGATATTGAAGAAATAACAGGAAAACAAGTATAACAATTAAAAATACAAAGACATGGC
>JAEEGL016143777.1_pt1 | contig 12688 bp, 9 predicted proteins | sample 9134231 | NCBI WGS metagenome assembly JAEEGL01 (sample SAMN16246548, study PRJNA631951) | gut metagenome | biome: gut microbiome; feature: rumen; material: fiber-attached | host: Bos | place: Iran: Karaj | collected 2018-10
ATTCAGCTCGGAGTAGCCGATAAAAGAGTTGAACATGGATGCCAATTCAAAAATCGGGTGACCGACGGCAAGCGTGTCCATATCGATCAACAGCACTTCGTCGTTCTGCAGCTCCAGATTTTTCGTATGATAATCCCCGTGGATCATATGATCGTCATGCGGAACTGCCTGCACAAGCGAAAGAAGCTTCTTTCCCTCCTCCTGCGGCAGATAGTCCTGCATGAAAGACGCCCAGTCCAGCACCGTTTCTTTCATTTCCTGAAGTTTTCCTTCGGGTACCAGCGTGCCATGAATTTTTTTGAGCATGTCCACATACTCTTTTACGCACCAGTCCATTTTCTCCGGCTCCGTCGCAAGAATTTTAGAGAAGGACTGCGCGTTAAGAAGTTCGAACACCGAACCGTAGCTGTTCCCGACCCGCACTACATCGTAGGAGATCGCGGTGGGAATGCCGAGAATCAGCGCGAGGCGCGCCACCTCCCGCTCGTGCTGGATATCCGCGAGCGCATCGGCGTTGTTGTAAACCTTGACCACGTTGTCCTGGTCGATACGGTAGATCGTACCGTTCGCGCCGCGGCCGATTTCCTCGCAGCCTTCCACGGAAACGATACGGTACGCTTTTTCCACCGTTATCATCTCCGTAAAGCCGGTCATCTCCAAAATTTCATAGACCTCGGAGTTTACGCCTGTGATGGTCATCTCCGGGTTCGTCTTTTTCAGGCGCAAGAGGACACGTAAGCCTGCGCTTGAAATATAGTCCAGCGCCGACGCATCTAAAACGATGGGGATGCCGCCCTTTCCGTCCAGTTGGGACTGTATGGTCTTCTCCACTTCCGCGGCGTTGTTTGAATCGATTCGTCCCGTCAGGTCAATCTTCACAAAAGAATCAGCCATGGTTTTCCTCCTTATATTCCAGACAAAGCATTGTCAGATCGTCGAACTGCTCCGCATCTTTTACAAACCCGTCCACAGCTCGCCGGACATTTTTCAGAATCTGTTCCGGTGCGGCTTCCGGATCTTCATTGAGCGCCGCAAGCATACGTTCCGTACCAAACATAACGCCCTCTGCGTTCGTAGCCTCCGGCACGCCGTCCGTATACAGGAACAGCTTGGCGCCGGCTTTCAGCTGAACCTCGTATTCTTTATATCGAATTCCGTCCATACCGCCGATCACAAAGCCATGCTTGTCTTTCAGCAGTTCAAACCCTCCGTCAGCTGTTTTCAGCACCGGGTATTCATGGCCTGCATTGGCTGCCGTCAGTTTGCCGGTGGATATTTCTAAAATGCCCAGCCAAACCGTGACAAACATTTCCATACGGTTATTGGAGCAGATAGACGTGTTGGTATCCGACAGTATCACGGCCGGTGACTTCCCCATCTTGGCGTTGTTCGCCAAAATGATTTTAGAAGCCATCATGAACAGCGCGGCGGGAATCCCCTTCCCCGAGACATCCGCCATGACCATACAGAGATGGTCTTTATCAATGAGGAAGAAATCGTAGAAATCGCCGCCGACCTCTCTTGCCGGATCCATGGTGGCATAGATGTCAAACTCGGGCCTTTCGGGGAAAGCCGGATAAATATTCGGCAGCATCGATTCCTGAATCTGCGTGGCCATGCTCAGTTCCGTGCTGACCCGCTCTTTCTCCGCAGTCACCTTCGTGAGATTTTCCACATATTCGGACAGATCCTGCTCCATATCCGCCATGACGAGGCTTAGATTTTCCACTTCGTCTCCGGTTCGGATATTCAGTGCGGCAAAGTGATCCGTATCCTGTACGCCCATGCGTTTGTCCTTCACATAGTTCTGCGCCGCTTCGGCGATAGCGTTGATCGGCTTCACCAAAGTCTTATTCATGCGGCGGGTCAGGAAGTAGCCGACCAGCACCGTGGCGACGCTCAGCGCGATGACATATTGAAGCACAAATTCCCCCATCTTGCCGATGACGTCTGTCAGCGATACATCCGCCAAAATGAAGCCCAAAAGCTCTCCGGTGTCGCTCATAAGCGGAACGCCCGCCGTACAGAGCCAGAAGAAAGACCCCTCATAGCTAATATAATAAAGCTTTCCCGTGCCGTCCCAGTTGAGGAACCTGTTTAACTCTTCTTCACTCACAGGTTCCCAGTCGCCGGGCATGTAGATCTGATCTTCCCGTTCATCCGGGTCCATCAGATAGACGAGAGCTGACGTTTCACGGTCATACATCGCAAAATAGATGTCGCTCACATCGCCGGAACGCAGAAACTCCCTAAGAAGCGTGTGAAGCGACTGATAGTCTTCCCGCTCCGTGATTCCGGCATAGTTTTCATAATACTCCTCCGTCCTTACGCCGTCGCGCTCCTCCGGAGACAAGCTGTGGTAGATATCCATGATGTCCTTTGACAGGCTTCGGGTATCAACCACCTGTTTCACCACGGCAGCTGCAGAGCGGGCAAGCACAAAAGACTCCCCAATATACTGTCCAATCAGCGCATAGCTATATAAACCTATTCCAATGATAAACGCCACCAAACCGAGAATAGCGGCGCCCAAAACGGCTGAATGAAATGTCCGTGCGGCGAGCGAGTAGTGTTTCCTCTCCAGCGCGCTCATTTCTCTGACTGATTTTTCCGGCATAATGCGCGCCTCCGCTTAACCGATCGTAAGAATATCCGAAAATCCCGTAACCTCGAAAATTTCCTTGATCGCCTCGCTCACATGGGTTACCTTCATTTCTCCCTGTTTATTCATGATCTTTTGCGCCGCAAGCAGTACGCGCAGGCCCGCTGAAGAAATGTATTCCAACTCCTCAAAATCCAAAACCAGCTCCGTCACGCCATCCAGAGAGGCTCTCAGCTCCTTCTCCAGCTCCGGAGCGGTAACGGTATCCAGCCGCCCTCCCAGTGTAAAGCCGGCTTTCCCGTTTTCAATCGTCTTATCGATATTTAACATGGTCGTTTCCTCCCGTTGCATTATACATTTCAGTTTTCTGTTATCGTCTGCCGCAAAAACAATTCGCATAGCGGCAAAATCAAAGGGCACGGATGCCCGAACCGTGCAACATCAAACGATCCCGACCAGCCCGTTCAGGGCAATTCGGACGGGACCGTTCTTTTGCATATCGTATGAAATCGATGATTCTTTTGACTGCGTCGCAGCGATCAGTACAGCTTCGCTCCCGCCGGAATGTGGGGATCAACCATCAATAGATGGAGCTTTTCCTCCTCGCCTTCCTTGTGAACGGCGCTGATCAGCATGCCGCAGGACTCGATTCCCATCATGGCTCTGGGCGGCAGATTCGTGATGGCAATACAGGTCTTCCCGACCAGTTCTTCCGGCTCGTAATACGGATGTATCCCACTCAGAATCGTTCTGTTTTCGCCGCTTCCGTCGTCCAGCGTAAACTTTAAGAGTTTTTTGGACTTGGGCACCGCTTCACATTCGAGCACCTTTACGGCGCGAAAATCGCTCTTAGCGAAGGTCTCAAAGTCGACCTGATCCCGAAACAGAGGCTCAATGACCACGTTTGAAAAATCGACCTTTTCTTCGGCCGCTAAAGCTGCCTCGGCGGGTTTCTCAGCGGCGTTACTTTCCGTCTTATCTTTCCCTAACGGCTTCATCGTCGGGAAAAGCAGCACGTCGCGGATCGAAAAAGAATCGGTCAGCAGCATAACGAGCCTGTCGATTCCGACGCCAATTCCACCGGTCGGCGGCATTCCGTATTCCAGAGAGAGGCAGAAGTCCTCGTCGATCATCATCGCCTCATCGTCGCCCTTTTCGCGTTCCGCCAACTGCTGCATGAAACGCCCTCTCTGGTCGATCGGGTCGTTGAGTTCCGAATAAGCGTTCGCATACTCTCTCGCGCCGATAAACAGTTCGAAGCGTTCCGTTACATAGGTCTGGCCGGGCTTACGCTTCGTCAGCGGCGAAACCTCCACCGGATAATCGATAATAAACGTGGGCTGACGCAGCTTCTCTTCGACGAACGCTTCGAACGCCATGTTGAGGAGCTTGCCGCGCGCAATGGTCGGATCGTCGAAATCCAGCTTCAGCGACTTTGCCAGCGCGCGCGCCTGCTCGTCGTTTTCACAAGCAAAGAAATCCGCGCCCGTATATTGCTTGACCGCATCGTTCATCGTGATCCGCCGGAACGGCGGCGTAAGGTCGATCTCTTCCCCCTGATACGTAATCTTCGTCGTTCCGAGCACGACCTTTGCGCAATGCGAAATCAGATCCTCCACCAGATCCATCATGCCGTGATAATCTGTATACGCCTGATAAAGCTCCAGCGTCGTGAATTCCGGATTGTGCTTAATATCCATGCCCTCGTTGCGGAAGATTCGGCCGATCTCATACACGCGCTCCAACCCGCCCACGATGCATTCTTTCAGGTACAGCTCCGTCGCAATGCGCAGGTACATGTCGATGTCCAGCGTGTTGTGATGCGTGATGAACGGGCGGGCGTTCGCACCGCCGGGAATCGTATTGAGCACCGGCGTTTCGACTTCCAAAAAGCCCTGTTCGTCCAGCCTGCGGCGGATTTCACTGATGATGCGCCCACGCTTGATGAACGTATCGCGCACATCGGGGTTGACGATCAAATCGACAAAACGCTGGCGATAGCGCAGGTCCGGGTCTTTGAGACCATGGTATTTTTCCGGCAGCGGCCGGAGGGACTTCGATAAAAGCACTATCTTCGTCGCGTGTACCGATACTTCGCCCGTGCGCGTAGCGAACACGGTGCCGCGCACACCCATGATATCTCCGATGTCCCAGGTCTTAAAATCCTTATATACGTCCTCGCCGACGTCATCGCGGCGCACGTAAATCTGTATCTGACCCTTGCCGTCGAGAATATGTCCAAAGCTGGCCTTGCCCATGACGCGCTTGCTCATCAGCCTACCCGCTATGGACACTTCCTGCCCTTCCAGCTCGGCAAAGCGGTCGATGATGTCCGTGCTGTGATGCGTCTGATCGTAGGTGACATTTTCAAACGGGTCGCGGCCCTGCGCCTGCAAAGCGGCCAGCTTGTCGCGCCGGATCTTGAGAAGTTCGCTCAGTTCCTCCTGAGTCATCTCCTTTTCCTGTTCCTGCAGCAAAGATGTGTTTTGCTTCTCTTCCATGTGTCTTCTCCTAATTACATAAAGCGGGGGCGTTTTTCGACGCCCCGTTGTTCATACATCATTTGTTGATCTGTATGATCTGCATATGTACCAACCCGCCGGGGGTCTGCACGTCCACCATTTCTCCGGCTGCATGACCGAGCATCGCCTTCCCGACCGGAGATTCGTTGGAAATCCTGCCTTCCACAGGATCGGCCTCCGCGGAACCGACGATCTGATAGGTCATTTCCGCATCGCTTTCCAGCATTTTAATCGTAACCGTAGCGCCGACGCTCACCACGTTGGTGTCGATCGCATCCTCGTCGATCACGATCGCATTGCGCAGCATGTTCTCCAGTTGTATAATGTCGTATTCGTTTTTCGCCTGTTCGTTTTTCGCCGCGTCGTATTCGGCGTTTTCACTCAAATCGCCAAAAGAGCGCGCGATCTTGATCTGCTCGGCAATCTCCAATCTGCGCGTGGTTTTGAGATATTCCAAATGCTCTTCGTACTTCGCAACGCCTGCCGGCGTCAATCTGACTTCTGCCATATTCCTTACCCTCCCGTTTGCCACAGTTTCGGGCATCTTTCACAATAGACCCATTATAGAGGGCGATTTTACCCTTGTCAACAGGTTATCCCCGTAGTTGCGCCTGTTTTTGCTCGATTTTTATCCGATAGTCACGCATAAGCGCATCGATCTCGTCCACCGTTATGCAGCCGTTTACCTGCGCGCGCAATTCCGCTGCGCCCGGGAACCCCTTCATATACCATGCGATGTGCTTGCGCATTTTGAAAGCGGCGCGCCGTGGGTCGTTTTTTTCCTCCATGCGCGCGTGCTTCAGGGCAATATCCATCCGCTCCCAAAGCGTCGGTTCTCTGACTTCACGCCCCTGCAGCGCCGCCTTGATCTGTTCGAACAGCCAAGGATTTCCCAGAACGCCGCGCGCCAGCATCAAGCCGTCGCAGCCCGTCTCTTCCCGCATCCGCAGCGCATCCTGCGCGCAAAAAATATCTCCGTTTCCGATCACCGGAATCCGAAGCCGATCCTTCACCTGCGCTATGATCTCCCAGTCCGCCTTACCGGCGTACATTTGCACGCGCGTCCGGCCATGAACGGTCACGGCTGCGGCTCCGCTTTCCTGCATCGCCTCCGCAAACGGCACCGCGTTGACCTGCCCGTCGTCCCAACCTTTTCGGAACTTTACCGTCACAGGGATCTCTACGGCGCGCACGACCGCTTCCACCACGCGCGCGGCCAGCGGGATGTTCTTCATTAGGGCGCTGCCGTCGCCGTTTGCGACCACTTTATGTACAGGGCAACCCATATTGATGTCGATCAGCCACAGCCGCGGCCCCAGCATATCCGTCAGTTGGCGCGCCGCAGCCGCCATAACGTCCGGTTCCGAGCCGAATATCTGCACGGCATAACCGTCTTCGTTTTCCGCGGGCAACAGCAACTCATTGGTTTTCGCGCCTCTGAAATGCAAGCCCTTTGCGCTGACCATTTCCGTAAACGTCAGATCGCAGCCCATATCGACGCACAGGCTCCGAAACGTTCGGTCGGTAACGCCCGCCATCGGCGCCAGAAACACGGGAAAATCCCAGACATGCTTCCCCAAGCGCATCGTTTATTCTCCGTCCTCTTCCGCGGACAGAGGCATAGGGGTAGCTTCCGCAGGCGCTTCCGCTGCCGGCGCGACCCGCTCGAGCCGGTCGATATACCAACGGTCGTCCTGCAAAACAAAGTGCATGCGATATTCTCCCGCCTGCCACTCCGGCACGGGATATTCCGCGTCCGGATCCGCGTCCTCCGGAATTCTGCTCTCGAGTATCTTCCCCGAAATCGAGCGCATCTGTTCGACAACCGTCAGTTCCGCCGTCGTCGACCACGGCCATACCAAAATGCCCTTTACTTCCAGCCGGTAATCAAACGAGGAAATATCGTAATCATCGTAATCGTTTTCCCAAAGCAGCTGATCTTCCGATAAAAACCGCGAAGTGAAATACTCCTGCATGGTCAGAAGCGACTCTTCCTGCAGAATCTGGTTCATCCTGAGCTGCATACCTTCCGTTGCAATGATGTAAATATTGCTGATGCGCATAGCCGTAATGAACACACCGACTGCCAGCACAAGCACCAATGCGATGATCAAAATCGTTCGCATAAAATACCATATGCCGCGTTTTGCCATACGCGTTTTGGAGAATTCCTCTTGCACAGCTTAACCCTCTTCCCGCACATCTATCCAAAAAAGTATAACATATCGCGTTCGCAAGCGCAAACGGCGCTTCTGTCCGTCAGAAAGACAAAAACCCGGAAACGCATTCTGTCTTCCCGGGTCTCTTACGCGATCTCTTTTCAAAAGACAACCGTAACGGTCGTGCCCTTGTCCGGCTCGCTTTGCAGGCGCACCTGCGCGTCGTGATAGATGGCGCCGTGCTTCACGATGGAAAGCCCCAGACCCGTGCCGCCGATGGTCTTGGAATGGCTTTTGTCCACACGGTAAAACCGTTCGAACACCCGCTCCTGCTCGGCCTCCGGTATGCCTATGCCCGTATCCGCCACGGAAAAGCTCGGCCTTCCGTCCTCGTATCGCACGTTTACCGTAACGGAACCGCCGTCGCGATTGTATTTTATGGCGTTGTCGACAAGATTGTAGAGCATCTCCTGAATGATCTGCCTTACGCCCTTCACTTCGATGTCCTCGCCTGTGAGAGAAACCGTGACGCCGCGTTTTGCCGCCTGTGTGCGCAGGCTTCGTATGATCTCCTCCGCTGCGCGGTACAGCGACACGTTTTCCGCATCGGGGAAGCCCGTTTCCTCGTCGAGCTTACTCAGGCGCATAATATCGTCCACCAGCGTGATCATCCGCTGCGATTCGCGGTAAATATCCCCCGCAAACTCCCGCACTTTGTCGTCCGGAACAAGGCCGTCCCGCATCAGCTCCGCAAACCCCGAAATCGAAGTCAGCGGCGTTTTCAGCTCATGCGATACGTTGGCGGAAAACTCCTTTCTCATGCTCTCGCGCTCCAGCGTTTCGCGCCGGATAGTCATCTTCTGTTCCTGAATACGATGCACCAGCGGCGCAAGCTCCGGATAGGTGGTGTCCGCCTCGGGATCGTCCAGATTCAATTCGTTCACGGGCTTCAAAATATACTTCGCAATTCGGAACGCCATGACGGCTGAAATGATCAGAACCAACAGGAACACCCACAATACCGGGCTCACCGCATGAACGGCGTACCTAACAATACTCAGCGGCCGCGAAAGGCGCAATACCGTCCCGTCTTCACAGCGGAACGCATAATACATCGTTCTGACGCCGGAAGCCTCCTCTTTTCGTACCGCCTGCCCTTCGCCTGCCGTCATGGCTTTTCCGATCTCGTCACAGTCGCGCTGGTTTCCCAGTTCCTGATGCCCGCTGTCGTAAAGCACGCTGCCGTCGGCGGCAATCCATGTGATTCTGCTGACATGCTCCAAACGGTCAAAATAAGCCGGCCCACTGATGCGCAGTCCCTCCGCCGCATATTCCGCTTCGCTTCTGAGCTGGGCGTAGGTTTCCTCAGACGTTTGCGCGTATTGCAATGCAAAGAAAAGAATCGCACAGATCACGAACACCGATGCGCCCAAAAGAAATGCGTTAATGAATATCTTTTTTGTCATTTCTCCGCACCTTTCAGGCGGTAACCGACCCCGCGCACCGTTTCGATATATGCGCCCGCTTCCCCGAGCTTCGCGCGCAGGGAACGGATATGCACGTCAAGCGTGCGGTTTTCCGGCTCGTTCCCAAGGTCCCATATCCGGTCCATCAGGAAAGCGCGATCCAGAACCTTCCCCTCGTTCTCGGCCAACAGGCAAAGCAGCGCAAATTCTTTGTACGTTAAAGAAACATGCGCGCCGTCCACCGTTACCTCGTGTTTTTCCGGCGAGACCCACAGTTTCCCCGCCGCATAATCCGAGGAAGACTTCGCATTTTCCGTGCGGCGCAGCACCGCCCGTATCCGGGCAAGAAGCTCCATTATGCCAAAGGGCTTTATAATGTAATCGTCCGCGCCGGAATCCAGTCCTTCCACTCTGTCATACTCCGCGACCTTAGCCGTCAGCATAATGACGGGGATTTCAGATGTGTCCACGCGCTTTTTCAGGCGCTTTAAGATCGTAATCCCATCCTCCTCCGGAAGCATGATGTCGAGCAGCACGAGCTCCGGAAGCGCTTTGTCGACCGCAGGCCAAAACGCGGACGGGCAATCAAAGCCCTCCGCCTCATAGCCCTGACTCTTGAGCGCGTAGATCACAAGCTTTCTGATGCTTTCATCGTCTTCGAGAAGGTAAATCATCTTTTCCACCTCATTGTGCGCATCATATCATACAATTCCGGATATGAACAGCAATTTAACATAGATTTAACGTGTCGCAGGTGGCAGATTTTACACGGCGCCGGTTACAATACCACTATATGATCAAACAATTTGGTATTGAGGTGATACAGTGAGCGCATCAGAAGTCATTTCTCTGCTCAGCGGCATAGCTCTCTTCCTCTTCGGTATGGGACTGATGGGCGATGGCCTAAAGCGGGTCTCCGGCAACAAGCTGGAACCCATTCTTTACCGGCTTTCCAGCACTACGTTCCGAGGCGTTCTCCTCGGCACAGGCGTTACCGCGGTCATCCAATCCTCCTGCGCCACTGCGGTCATGGCCGTGGGTTTCGTAAACTCCGGCATGATGAAGGTCAAGCAAGCCATCAGCGTCATTCTCGGCGCCATACTCGGTACCAGTATCACCGGCTGGATCATCTGCCTCAGCTACATCGAAGGCGCAGGCGGTATGAAGGAACTCGTTTCCACCACTACGCTGACGGGCGTCGTCGCCGTAGTCGGCATCGTCCTTCGGATGTTTACCAAAAAGCAGTCCAATCGCTATTTAGGCGACATCCTGCTGGGCTTCGCGGTACTGATGTTCGGCATGAGCACCATGAGCGGCGCCGTCCGCGGCCTCGGCCAATCCGAATGGTTTATCTCGGCGCTCACGACCATGTCGCATCCTCTGCTCGGCATCCTCGTCGGCGCTCTGTTCACGGCGATATTGCAATCGGCCTCCGCCGCCGTAGGTATCGTACAGGCGCTGTCGGTCACGGGCGCAATCCCCTTCAACACGGCGCTGCCTCTGCTGATGGGTATTTCGATCGGCGCGTCCGTGCCCGTGATGTTCTCCGCCATCGGCGCAAACACCGGCGGCCGGCGCACTGCCATTGTTTATCCGATCATCACCTGCTTCGGCGTACTGATCAGCGCTTCCTTATTCTATATCGCCAACGAGATTTTCCGCTTCGGTTTCCTTTCCGAAATCATGAATCCGTTTTCTCTCGCCTTCGTCAACACGCTCCTGCGTCTTGTCATGGTGCTGATCCTGTTGCCGTTCCTCGACGTCGTCGAAGCAGCGGTGACCGCTCTGATATCGGATCGAAAAAAAGCCGTCGAAAATGTGGCTGCAATCCGGCTTGAAGATCGCTTCATCGCGCATCCGCCTCTCGCCATCGAACAATCGCGCCTGACCATTAACGAAATGGCCGAAACCTCCGAAAAGGCATTGCAGCTGAGTCTTTCCTTAATCGGCAACTTCCGCAAAGACACATTTGAAAAGGTGCAGTCCATGGAGAACCTCGTCGACAAATACGAAGACAGCCTCGGCACCTATCTCGTCAAGCTCACCGGTCACGAAATGACCGGCGCCCAAAGCGACGACGTCGCCGAATATCTGCATACGCTTTCGGACTTCGAGCGCATCTCCGATCACGCGCTCAACCTTGCGGAAAACGCAAAAGAGCTTTCGGAAAAAAATGTCCGCTTTTCTGAAAACGCGCTGCATGAGCTGGATGTGCTCGGCGCCGCCGTCAGTCATGTCATGAACATCACGGTAACCGCTTTCCGAAATAAAGACCTTGTTCTGGCAGCGCGGGTGGAGCCGCTGGAAGAGGTGATCGACAACCTTTGCGATCAGATGAAACTCAACCATGTCGACAGGCTCCAGCGCGGCATCTGCACCATCAATCAAGGGTTCATCTTCAACGACATCATCACAAACTGCGAGCGCGTTTCCGATCACTGCTCCAACATCGCCGTCGCCATGATCGAGCTTTCGGGCAACGCTCTGCAAACGCACGAATACACGCAGACCCTGCGTGAGCGAAATACGCAGGCGTTTCAGGACGCTTATAAGGAATATACGGAGCGATTTGCGATTTGATGAAAGCAATTTCGTTTCTTCTCTGGTTTTTCTAAACCGATGCACTTAAACCGCCTTCAACCAATGGATAGCTGAAAACCGTTTCAAAAACAGTTTTTCTCTGAAAAACGATTGCGGCCTGTTCTCGCACATTTCTTAAAATCTGCGGCCCGATACTGTGTTTCTCCTTCATGAAACGGAAAATCAACCGATTTCCTATCTGCGCCTGTACGATTTTCTTTACCGTTCTTTACACGGCCGTCCGTGTGTCCGGTCAACTGCCGTTTTATACGGCGTTAGACGCCTATGCACATATGCAGCTCTCCAAAAACCGTGCCCGGTAACCGTTTGTCCCGCACCCGGTTTCCTTATACAGAAAAAAACGCGTCGTTGCGCCTCTTTAAGCGCGCCGATGCCCATTGTTCTTTCTCCAAAAAGGCTCGTGCTCCCGCAAGGCCGATCGAATATTTAAAGTGTTCCGCCGTCCGTTTATTCACCAAAAGAAAACGTCTGTTCCTCATCAAAAGGCCGTTATTTCATGCACACAAAAAAGGGAGCCATTTTGGCTCCCTTTTCGATGTCTTGTTTTCGCGTTCCGGTCGCGCTTATTCGATAATCGCGGATACGACGCCCGCGCCGACCGTCCTGCCGCCCTCGCGGATAGCGAAGCGCAGTCCCTCTTCGATCGCGATCGGCGTGATGAGCTTGATCGTCATCTGCACGTTGTCGCCCGGCATGACCATCTCTACGCCGTCCGGCAGCTCGATCGTTCCCGTCACGTCCGTCGTACGGAAGTATAACTGCGGACGATAGCCCGGGAAGAACGGCGTATGACGTCCGCCCTCTTCCTTCGTCAGCACGTATACTTCGCTCTTGAAATGCGTGTGCGGATGAATCGTGTCCGGCTTCGCCAGCACCTGACCGCGCTCGATCTCGTTCCTCTGTACGCCGCGCAGCAGCAGACCGATGTTGTCGCCCGCGATCGCCTGATCGAGCAGCTTACGGAACATTTCAACGCCCGTGACCACCACGTTCCGCGTCTCGTCGGTGAGACCGACAATCGCGACCGTATCCTGCACCTTGACCGTGCCGCGCTCTACACGACCCGTTGCCACCGTGCCGCGACCCGTGATCGAGAACACGTCCTCAACAGGCATCAGGAACGGCTTGTCGGATGCGCGCTCCGGAGTGGGAATGTAAGAGTCCACCGCGTCCATCAGTTCGTAGATGCACTTGCAGGCCGGGCAGGTCTTCGCATCTTCGCCGGCAGTCAGCGCTTCCAGCGCCTGCAGAGCGGATCCGCGGATGATGGGGATCTCATCGCCCGGGAAGTCGTACTTGGTCAGGAGCTCTCTGAGTTCCATTTCGACGAGTTCGAGA
>JAEEGL010812969.1_pt1 | contig 12687 bp, 10 predicted proteins | sample 9134231 | NCBI WGS metagenome assembly JAEEGL01 (sample SAMN16246548, study PRJNA631951) | gut metagenome | biome: gut microbiome; feature: rumen; material: fiber-attached | host: Bos | place: Iran: Karaj | collected 2018-10
CTTTTCTGTCCTGTGAAAGAAGCGGGATCCCGGCAAGATCCAGGATCTGCAGCACATTGGTATAGCACATCTCATACTGCAGCGTGATCCCGAGAAAATCGAAATCCTTAATGGAATCCTGGGATTCCAGCGCAAAAAGCGGGATCTTGTTTTCCCGCATGATGGGATCCAGATCGGTCCAGGGGGAATAAACCCGCTCACACCAGGTATCGGGAAAGCTGTTGAACATGTCGTAGAGGATCTGGATACCCAGATGGGACATGCCGATCTCATAGACATCCGGAAAACACATGCAGAACCGGATGTCCACCTTATCGGGATCCTTGTAGACCGCATTGATCTCATTCCCGATGTAACGGGCGGGTTTTTCCACCGAAAGCAGGATATCCTCCGGCAGCGCCGTGTGTTCGTTCATCTCCTGCTCAATTCCTCTGTGATCTCCTCCCAGGTAACGCCCTGATATGCCATGAGCACCATCATATGATAAAGGAAATCCGCGATCTCGTATTTAACCTCGTTCTCATTGGGATTCTTGGCGGCGATGACGATCTCCGTGGCTTCTTCTCCCAGTTTCTTCAGGATCTTGTCAAGCCCCTTGTCAAACAGATAATTGGTATAGGAGCCTTCCTTCGGATGCTTTTTACGATCCAGGATCACGTGCATGACCTCTTCGAACACCATAAGAGGGTTCTCTTTATCGGATCCCTCCTCCTGAAGTTTCGTGATCTCGTTGAAAAAGCAGCTGTGGGCCCCGGTATGGCAGGCATTGCCCACCTGCTTTACTTTGGCAAGGATGGTATCGAGATCACAGTCTGCCGTGAGGGATCTCACATACTGATAATGTCCGGAGGTCTCTCCTTTGATCCAAAGTTCCTGTCTTGATCTGGAAAAATAGGTCATACGTCCGGTCTTCAAGGTATGAAGATAGGCCTCTTCATTCATGTAAGCCTGCATCAGAACCTCATTGGTTCCGTATTCCTGTACGATCACGGGAACCATACCGTCGGAATTCTTTTTTAATTTTTCCCAGGAGATGCCCGGTTCAAACGTCCTTACCCGGATACCGTTTTCCGTACACAGTTCCTTGATCCGGTCAATCTCTTTGTAGTTTTCGTTAATTGCTATGCCCGTAAGTCCCGATATATGTTCCGCTTTCAGGATCTCAATGATCTTGTCCAGAGATACGTCCGGAAGCGTTACGATCACGGGAAGTTTGGAGATCTCCATGGCCTGTCTGATGGTATGCTCATTCATCAGGATGACGCCGCTCACGAATTTCAGAAGCTTCTCCTCGTTATCACTGATCTCCGATGCATCCCGGATACAGGCTATGATCTTATCCTTTCCGAATTTCAGGGATACTTCCTCGGTGATCATGACATTCTCCGGTTTCGAGTAATTCAGCACCGCCTTTTTGCATCCGGCGTAAAGGAGTTTCTTGATATCCTCCATCCGTTTTACGTTACCCGCACCGATAACGGGTACAGGGGAGAGCTCGCAGATCTCCTTGATCATATCCAATGCTTCCTCATGGGACTTATCATCCGAGGAAAGATCATATACCAGGATCTCGTCCGCACCGTTTTCGGCGTAGGACAGGGCCAGTTTCCCGGGATCCGCCGACAGAAGGGCGGGATCCTGAAAATTCCGGACCGCTTTTTGATCCTTCAGAAAAATACAGGGAATAAAGAGTTTTTCCTTATCCATCAAAGACTTCCTTTCGTACTCGGGACTTCATCCAGTCTTCCGTCTATGGTAACGGCCCTGTCAAGAGCCCTGGCAAATGCCTTGAACACGGCCTCCGCCATGTGATGATTGTTTCCTTCGTTGATGATCTTGATATGAATGTTCATACCGGCGGCGTAGGATACGGCATAGAAGAACTCACGGATGAGTTCCGTTTCCAGATAACCGATCTTTTCCACGGTAAAAGGAACATCATATTTCAGGTAAGGTCTTCCGCAAAGATCCACGGCACAGAGTGCAAGCACATCATCCATGGGAACCATGGCATCCCCGAACCGGGTGATCCCTTTTTTGTCCCCCAATGCTTCTTTGATGGCGCTTCCCAGAACGATCCCCGCATCCTCCACGGAATGATGGGAATCCACGTTCAGATCACCTTTAACGGTCATATTCAGGTCAAAAAAGCCGTGCCGGGTAAATCCCTCCAGCATGTGATCGAAGAATCCGATGCCGGTCTTGATCGCGGCCGTACCCTTCCCGTCAAGATTCAGTGTACAGGAAATATCCGTTTCCTTTGTTTTGCGCTTTACGGTTGCGTTTCTCATGCTCTTTCCTTTCTTTTTTATGATTCGAACCTGACCGCAATGGAATTTGCATGGGCAGTCAGTCCTTCCGACCGGGCAAAAAGCTCGATCTTTTCATGATCGCGTTTCAAAGCATCATAAGAATAGCTGATGATACTGGTCTTCTTTAAAAAGTCATCCACATTCAGAGGTGAAAAGAATCTGGAGGTGCCGTTGGTGGGCAGGATATGATTCGGCCCCGCGAAATAATCTCCCAGGGGTTCGGAAGAATATTCTCCCAGGAAAATAGCCCCCGCATTTTTGATCCTGGTCATGACCTCATAGGGATTCTTTGTCAGGATCTCCAGATGTTCCGAGGCAATATCGTTGGCCGCATCCACCGCATCTTCCATGGTGTCCGCCAGAAGAATGCATCCGTACTGCTCCAGGGATTTTAAGATGATCTCCCTGCGGGACAGTGTGGCGGTAAACCCGTCAATTTCCTTTTTTACTTTTTCCGCTAGATCTTCCGAAGTGGTGATCAGGATCGCCGATGCCATCTCATCATGTTCTGCCTGAGATAACAGATCCGCAGCTACATAACGGGGATTTGCGCTTTCATCCGCAAGTACCAGGATCTCGGAAGGTCCGGCCACGGAATCGATGGAAACGTAACCGAAGCAGGCTTTCTTGGCAAGGGCCACAAAGATGTTTCCTGGGCCCGTGATCTTATCCACCTTGGGGACGGATTCGGTACCGAAAGCCATGGCAGCAATGGCCTGGGCTCCGCCTACCCGGTAGATCCTGTCAACTCCCGCTATACTGGCCGCGGCCAGGGTGGCCGGATTGATCTTCCCTTCCGCATTGGGAGGGGTTGTCATGATCACCGTCTTAACCCCCGCCACTTTTGCGGGAATGATATTCATGAGCACCGAACTGGGATAGGCCGCTTTTCCTCCGGGTACATAAACACCCGAGATCTCCACCGGCAGGATCCTCTGTCCCAGAATGGAACCGTCTTCCTTTGTGTCGATCCAGCTTGATCTTAACTGTTTCTCGTGGAAGGTACGGATATTAGCCGCAGATTCCTTCATGACTTTGATGAGCTTGGGATCAAGTTCCGAAAAGGCATCCCGGATCTCTTCTTCCGTCACCAGGATATTGTCTGCGGAAAGGGAGAAGCCGTCAAACTTCTTCGTCAGTTCAAAAAGGGCTTTGTCCCGGTTCTTCCGGACATTGTCCAGGATCCCGTTTACGATCTCCTCATATTCTCCGTAGGAATTCGGGCTCCTTTTCAGGAGGGATTCCAGGAGGGTTCCTTTTGTTTCTTTGGTCAGTTTTACTGTTTTCATGTTGTTCTCCGATAGGGTTCTTTAGCATAACGACAACATAAAACTACGTCTTCCTGTATGTTTCAATGTGAAGCCATAAAACTTAAGGAGCGGCTTTGCGACACGTCGTTACTTATGTGGCGGCAAAACCCTGTTTTTGTCGGCACATTACGTAACGCAACGTGGCGCATAGAGCGAGAGCGCCCCGACGTAGTTTTATGGCGAAGCATCTGTACAACACTTAGTTTTATGTTGTCTTAAGTCACAGCTTGCTCTTGATCTTGGAAATGATCTCCTTGATATGATCGGATTCCATCTGCATTGCAACGGGATTCACGATCACCCTTGCGGACAGCGGCATGATCTCCTCCAGGATCTCAAGCCCGTTTTCCCTCAGGGTGGAACCGGTCTCCACAATATCCACGATCACATCCGAAAGTTCCACGATAGGTCCCAGTTCCACGGAACCGTTGAGTTTGATGATATCCACCGTCTGATGCTTCTGATCGTAGAAATAATCCTTGGCGATCTTGGGGTATTTGGTAGCAACCCGGATCCTCTGCTTATGGGAAAGAAGCTCCCTGGCGCTCTCCGGCCCGCAGACACACATCCTGCACTTTCCGAAGCCAAGATCCAGCACCTCGAACACGTGCCGGTCCTCTTCCACTATGGTATCCTTCCCCACTACACCGATATCGGCGGCGCCGTATTCCACGTAGGTGGGTACATCGGGACCCTTGGAAAGGAAAAATTTCAGTTTATATTCCTCATTTACGAAGATGAGTTTCCTGGTATCCTTGTCCTTCATCTCCTCGCAGGTGATCCCAAGGGATTCAAAGAGTTCCATGGTCTTGTTGGCAAGACGTCCCTTCCCCAGCGCAAAGGTCAGATATTTCTTGTCTTCCTTTGCGCGTCCGTTCTCCTGCATCTTCAGTGCATCCAGAAGATCATCGATGACGATGGCAAATCCGATGGCAGGCGCGTCCTTGCCAAAGAAGGATAAGAGCCTGTCATACCGTCCGCCGGTGATCACCGCGTTTCCGATCCCGTAGGTATAGCCTTTGAAGATGACACCGGTATAATAGTTGTATTTACTCAAAAGCCCGAGATCGAAGGAAACGTATTTCTGCAGGTCTTTGGCAAGAAGTTCCTCCGAAAGTTCCCGCAGACGTTCCACCGCCTCGATGGCGCCCCGGTCTTTTGCGATCTTCAGGGCTTCATCCAGCACGGAATGATCTCCGAAGAATTCCGTTACGGACAGGATCAGTTTCCGGTCTTCCTCCGGGATCCCATGTTCTGCCATATAGTTTTCGGCACCGTAAACATTTTTTACGGAAATATAATCCCGAAGGGTAAGCTCCTCGGCACCGGAGATCCCGATCTGTCTGCAAAGTCCCCGGAAGAATTCCGCATTTCCGAGACAGATCTTGAATTTCCGCATGCCGGCGGCTTTCAGCACCTCAATGGACAGGGCGATCATCTCCGCATCGGAGGATACGGAATCATCATTCATGAGTTCCACACCCATCTGCGTCACTTCCTTTAGTTTTCCCTGAAGGGAGGAAGTATTGGCAAAGGTGTTTCCGTGATAACACAGTCTTAAGGGACCCTGATTGCCCTCAAGAAAATATTTTGCCGCACAGCGTGCTATGGAAGGCGTAAAATCCGGCCGTAATACCAGGGTATTCCCCTCATTGTCGTAGAATTTGTACAGATCCCTGGAAGAAGTGGTGCCGATCTCCGAAGAGAACACATCAAAGTATTCCAGCGTAGGTGTCTTGATATCCCGGTAGAGATGATCCGAAAAAACCCTGTGGATCTGCTCTTCCACATTGGTCTTGTTGGTATACTCCTGTCCGTAGATATCCCGGACCCCGTCCGGTGTATGCAGCAGATTTCCCGTATTCATGGTGAATTCCTCTTCATTCTCGCAAATCGCTTTAGCGTGGTAACGTGCTACCATGTTAGCATAGTAAATCAACTCTGTCAAGCAGTGATCAACCCACGACCTCCCGCTCCTCCACGTCCTTTTTCATGGCGTCCAGATAGGGTACGAATACCCCTTCATTGGGGGTAATGACATAGTCCGGGTTCAGTTCTTCGTACAGGAAGCTCTTACGGCCTCCTTCCTTTGCCCTGTCCCAGAAATACTTGAACATGGCAAAAGGCAGATAATACAGGATGTCCTTCCCCGTAAAATAGATCAGAAAAAAAGAGACCCCGCCCTGTTTTTCGTATTCTTCCATAAAGGCCACCTGGTGCTCATGGATGTTGGCCAGCGGAAACCGGTCCTCCCGGCATTCCTTGGCATCAAAACATACCGGGATCCCCTGGACGGCGCCGATATAATCCACGGTGCTCTTCTGATCGAAATAGGCAAGGGTGATCTGATGTCCCTTGGGAGACATACGCACGGGGGTGATGGGGGTGGGGATCTTCTGTACGATGGCCAGTCCCATCTCCTTGTATTTTTCGTTGGTACGGTTGATCAGATCCTCAAGAACGGACCCCCGCAGTCCGCGGCTCTTCCATGTACTCATATATTACCTGTCCCTGTCTCTATGGTCACCTCGCGTCCCCGGCATTCCTCAATGGGAAAATCTTCGGGAAAAGTGAGTTTATAGGCACACAGTTCCTGCGTAAAAGTCTGATGGGCACGGTTAAACTTCATATAACCGTATTTTGTGTCTCCCAGTACCGGATGTCCGATATGCGCCAGCTGTGCCCGGATCTGATGGGATTTCCCCGTCACAAGCTCAATATCCGCCACCGTGCTGTCTTCTCCGAAGGATATGGGAGCGACCACCGTTTCGATCCTGAAACATCCGGCAGGATCCTCCGGCACCGTATCAAAAACCTTTACGATATTGGTCTCTTCGTCTTTCCTTAAGTATCCCGTAAGGGAAAGAACTTCCGGGATCTTCCCGTAGAGCACTGCTTTATAATGCTTCCCCAGGGTCCGGTCTTTTAGGGCTTTGGAGATCTCCCTGGCTCCTTTCAGGGTTTTGCTTCCGATCACAAGTCCCCGGGTATTCCGGTCAAGCCTGTTCAATACCGAAGGGCGAAACAGCGCAAGCTCCTCTTCCCTGATCTTCTTCTCCGTAAGAAGATATCCGATGAGATACTCGTTGAGGCTCAGGTCCTCCGGTTTCGCTTTCTGGGAAAGGATCCCGGCGGGTTTATAAAAGATCACGCAGTCCCGGCACTCGAATACGACTTCGATCCCCCGGAGTTCTCGGTATGCTCTCTCATATTCCGAAACACGGACATGTTCCCCCTGTTCCGCTGAAGACTGTCTCAGCCCCATTTTTTCAAAAGTCTCGTCGGAAAAAAAGATCCGGATCCGGTCGCCTTCGCAAAGGACATCGGAACCTTCCGCTTTTGCGTCGTTCCGCTTGATGTTCTTTTTGCGCAGCATCTTGTAAAAAAAGCCGTTTCCGGCCTCGGGCATCAGATGGTTCAGATATTTCAGGAGCCGCATGCCGGCTTCTTTTTCCGATACGGTAAATTCTTTCATCTCTTACAGGGAAATCTCATAAAGCAGGATCCTGACTTCATCGTTGGCGGATTCCTCCGGATCCTTACTTTGCGCTTCTTCATTCAGAATCCCGCACATCTTTTCATATTGATCCGGGTTGTTGGAAAGATTCACGGTATATCCTTTGTGCCCCGCCTGTTTCAGCATATTCTCCAGATGTTCTTTACAGGAAGGACCGTCAAATTCCGGATCTTCCGAAAACCCGAGAAGGAGTTTATCGTAAAGGACCAGACAGGACACCGCATAATTTTTCCTATAAGTGGTAAAGTACAGATCATAAATGGGGAAAAGACGGTCCGTCACCTTTAAGAACCTGCGGTAGATCTCCTCGGAGCAGCCTTTTGCCCGCAGGAACATCACCGCATTCACCAGGCTTTTGCTGGCGGGCAGCAGCCCCAGTACCGCCACCACGGTAAGCAGGTTCCGCTTGCTTCCCGTAGTCATATATCCGATGAGAAAAACGGCAACGGACAGGGCAAAATAAACCACGGTACGCAGGATCACCTGCTTCCGCCGTTTTCCCATATAACCGTATTCACCTTTCGGAATCCTTCGAAACATCTCTTATTCCTTATCTGATCAGCATTGCATCGCCGAAACTGAAAAACCTGTATCTTTCTCTTACCGCCTCTTCATAAGCCCTAAGGATCCTCTCCCGTCCCGCAAGCGCCGATACCAGCATCAGCAACGTGCTTTCCGGGAGGTGAAAATTCGTGATCAGCGCATCCGTGCATTTAAACCGGTAACCGGGGTAGATAAAGATCTCCGTATTGCCCTGTCCCGGGTGCAGAACTCCGGACTCATCGGAAGAAGACTCCACGGTCCGGCAGGAAGTGGTTCCCACACAGATCACACGGCCTCCCTTTTTTCTGGTCTCATTCACAAGGGCTGCGGCCTCATCCGATACGGAATAGGCTTCCTCATGCATATGATGATCCGTGATCTCTTCCGCTTTCACGGGCCGGAAGGTTCCCAATCCAACATGAAGGGTAACATAGGCGAGTCCGATCCCTCTCTCCTTTGCCTTTTCCAGCAGGTCTTTGGTAAAATGCAATCCCGCAGTGGGCGCAGCCGCAGACCCCTCGTACCTGGCATACACCGTCTGATACCGGTTTTTATCCGCAAGTTCATGGGTGATATAAGGGGGAAGGGGCATTTGACCCAGTTGGTCAAGAATCTCTTCCCAGATGCCTTCAAAGGAAAAGCTAACGATCCTGTTCCCGTCTGGAAGGACTTTTTTGATCACCGCTCTGAGTTTTCCCTCTCCGAAGGATACCTCCGCACCTTCCCGCAGTTTTTTCCCGGGACGGACGATGCATTCCCAGTCCGTATCGCTCAAACGTTTCAGGAGCAGGATCTCGATCCCGGCTCCGGTATCCTTCTTTACCCCCAGGAGTCTTGCCGGGATCACCTTGGTGTCGTTTAAGACAAGACAGTCTCCGGGGTTCAGATAGGTAAGAATGGAGGAGAACCGGTCATGGGTGATCTTTCCCGTTTCCCTGTCAAGCACAAGAAGCCGGGAGGCGGAACGATCCTCCAGGGGATCCTGGGCGATGAGTTCCTGCGGCAGATCGTAATAAAAATCCTTTGTCTTCATAATTTCCAAAAAGGCCATGTGCGATCACACGGCCTTCCCTTCTTAAATGGATGCTTTTTTCAGGAATGTGACATATCCCCGGTAGCTTTCGTAGATATCCGCTTTGGAAGTCGCTTCCCAGGGGGCGTGCATATTCAGGACCGGCACCCCGGCGTCGATGACGTTCATCCCGTACAGTGCCAGGATATAGGCAATGGTTCCTCCGCCGCCTAAGTCCACCTTTCCCAGCTCGCAGGTCTGGAAATTGATCTTATCCTGTGCAAAGATATCCCGGATATGGGCGATATATTCCGCATTGGCGTCGTTGGAACCGGATTTGCCCCGGGATCCCGTAAACTTGTTGAACACCATACCGTGTCCCAGATAGGCGGAATTCTTCTTTTCGAAGGCCGATGCATAGGTGGGATCAAAGGCTGCGCTCACATCGGAGCTCAACATAGCCGATGCGCTTAAGGCCCGTCTTAAGGTAAGATCCGATCCCTCTCCCAGAAGTCCCAGGACTTCCGCCACCGTATTCTCAAAGAACCGGGAGCGCATGCCGGTGGCACCTACGGAACCGATCTCTTCCTTGTCCACCAGGAGACAGCAGGATGTTCTTTCCGGTGTTTTGATATCCAGCATCGCCTTCAGGGATGGGAATGCACAGGATCGGTCATCCTGTCCGTAAGCAAGGATCATGGAGCGGTCAAAGCCTGCTTCCCTTGCCTTTCCCGCGGGAACCACTTCCAGTTCCGCGGAAAGGAAATCCTCTTCCTCGATGCCGTAGGTATTTTTCAGGATCTCAAGGATCTGGTTCTTTACCTTGTCTTTCTTATTCTCATCCTTGTCTTCGGAATCTTTAAATGCCTTTTTGCTGATGCTTACGGGCTTGTTTCCGATGATGATATCCAAAGCTTCGCCTTCGATGACTTTGCTTGCTTTTTTCTCAAGCTGTTCCTGAGACAGATGGATCAGCAGGTCCGAAATGAAGAATACCGGATCATCTTCGTCCTCTCCGATGTTGACTTCCGTCACGGTTCCGTCTTTTTTCACGATGACACCGTGGAGTGCAAGGGGGATGGTGACCCACTGGTATTTTTTTACGCCGCCGTAATAATGGGTGTCCAGATAGGCGATCTCCGTATCTTCATAAAGAGGATTCTGCTTCACGTCCAGACGGGGAGAATCGATGTGAGCCCCCAGGATGTTCATCCCCTCCGTAAGGGGTTTTTTGCCGATGACGAACATGGCAACGGATTTGTTCATCCAGGTGGCATAGACCTTATCACCGGCCTTCAGCTTTGCCCCGGAATCGATGAGAGGTTTCAGTTCCCGGAACCCGGCTTCTTCGATCATATTTACAATGGTATCCACGCATTCCCGTTCCGTCTTACCTCGATCCAGGAAATCCATATATTCTTTTGCAAAGGCATCCGCCTTTTTTGTTTCCGCAAGGGTGTATTTCTCCCAGCTGTTCTTTGTTTCCATATAAGTCTCCTTTACCCGGTCATGATCCGCTTTACTTTACGCCTTCAGTTCCACACGTTTCTCGTGGAGAAGTTCCATGATCCGGTCGATCTGCTTCTGTACCTCTTCCATGGTCAGGCTTCTTTCGTCGGATTCAAAACGGAACCGCAGGGTTATGGATTTTACAAGCCCCGCATCGTAAACGTCAATGACGGTCACCTTCTTAAGATCACGGACCTTCCTGTCCTCGAAACAGGTTTTGATATGCTCGTACCGTACGCCTTCCGGAAGTACCAGAGACAGATCGTAATCGATCCCCGGAAATCTGCCCGGCTCTTCGAATTTGAATTCCGCAGTTTCCACCGCAAGCAGGTCGTCCATATCGATCTCAATGAGAACAGAGGCGCCGTTTTTCGCGATCTTTGCAAGCACGGAAGGATGAAGGGTATGGATGATACCGATCTTCCGATCTTCCACAAAGATCTCGGCGGTATTCTTGGGATGCTGGTAGGCGTGGGTAACCGCAGTCTTCCGATAGGAAGTCTCCCGGTGCTTTAACAGGGTAACAATGGCATTTACGATCTCAACGCCCTTAAAATACAACTGCTTTTCACTCTCCGTCTTGGAGAAAAGAGCGATGCCCAGATGCCGTTTTTCATCGGCAGTCTCATCTTCCCGCAATCCTTCCGCCACTCTTCCGATCTCGAAGATCCCAAAGGAGGGCTTGTAATTTTTGTTTTTATTTACCACGGGAAGGAGGCTCTGCATCATGGTATTGCGCAGGATGCCCTGATCCGGAGCAAAGCCCAGGAGCTTCACGTTTTCTTCATAAGCGATACCGATATCCTTCAGAGCGTCCGCATCCTGCCAGAGCCGTGTATGCACCTCATGCATGCCGTAGGTCAGTACCAGCAGATCCTTGATCGTGTTCTCTTCGGCTCTCCGTCTGGTGGTCTTGGCGGGAAGCAGGGGGGACATGGTGGTATTGATCTTGAAATTATCGTAACCGTAGATCCTGGTGATCTCTTCGATCATATCCGCTTTCATGGAGATATCCTTGGTGCCCCGCCAGGAAGGTACCTTACAGATAAAACGGTCGCCCTCTCTTGCGGTCTCAAATCCCAGAGCGGTTAAGGTATCATAGATCCGGTCGGAGGAGATATCGATCCCCGTATAGCGGTCCACAAATGCCTTGTCAAAATCCACCGTCAGTTCGGGATAGTGCTTCACATACACATCCGTTGTATTGGAAACCACCCGGACTCCGGGATCAGCATCCGTAAGGAGTTTTAAGAACCGTTTGGCCGCCTGCATGGTCATCTCCGGATCCAGCGTCTTTTCGTAGCGGGCCGAAGCATCTGTGCGCAGTCCCAGTCTGGTTGCGCTCTTGCGGATGCTCACGCCGTCAAAATTAGCGGATTCCAGTACCAGGGAATCCGTCTCCTCCGTGATCTCGGAGTCCAGGCCTCCCATAATACCGGCAATTGCAACCGGAGTCTCCTCATCGAAGATCATCAGCGTATCCGTTGTGATCTCCCGTTCCTGACCGTCAAGGGTGGTAAAGCGCATATCCTGCTTCGGGGTGTCGATCACGATCTTGCCAATCTTTTTACCGTCAAAAGCATGCATGGGCTGGCCAAGTTCCAGCATCAGATAGTTGGTCAGATCCGCAAGCAGATTGATGGCTCTTGTGCCGCAATAATACAGGCGGATCTTCATCTGCATGTCACTTTCCTTTTTCGTGATGTTTTCCACACGAAGGGAAGTATAACGGTAACACAGATCCGCATTCCGGATCTCTACCGGCACCGAAGCATCTCCTTTATAGGGATTTTCGGCAACAGGCAGGGGAAGCAGTTCTTTCCCGGCGAGCGCCGCAAATTCTCTTGCGATACCGTAATGTCCCCACAGATCGGGACGATTGGTAAGAGACTTGTTGTCCACCTCGAACACCGTATCCTCAATGGGGAACAGTTCTTTCAGATCCGTGCCGTTTTTGTAAGACGGATCCAGTTCCATGATCCCCTCATGGTTATCGGAGATCCCCAGTTCCTTTTCCGAACAGCACATACCATTGGAAAGAACCCCCCGGAGTTTCGTGGGTTTGATCTTGAACTCTCCCACGCTTCCGCCGGTCTTTGCAAAAGCGGTCTTGATGCCTTTCCGGGCGTTGGGTGCGCCGCAGACCACATCATAGACCTGGTCCCCCGCGTCAACCTTCAGTACATGCAGATGGTCGGAATCGGGATGATCTTCACAGGAGATGATCTCTCCCACCACTACATCGGAGATATCCCTGCCCTTATATTCGATCCCTTCCACTTCCGCAACCCCGAGGGTAAAGCGTTGTATCAGGTTTTCAATATCCTCATTGTCGAGATTCACGAAATCCCGGATCCAGTTCATGGAAACTAGCATTGGTTTGTCCTCTTTCTACATATTTCTTTACTTCGATATCATCTCGGCATAGCCGAGATGCCGCTCTCGTAAAAATGCCCTTGCAAGCAAGCATTTTTACTTCGAGAC
>JAEEGL011046486.1_pt1 | contig 12687 bp, 9 predicted proteins | sample 9134231 | NCBI WGS metagenome assembly JAEEGL01 (sample SAMN16246548, study PRJNA631951) | gut metagenome | biome: gut microbiome; feature: rumen; material: fiber-attached | host: Bos | place: Iran: Karaj | collected 2018-10
ATGCGCGACGTGGACTTCGAGCTCGGCGTCGTTCCCATGCCGAAATTCGACGAGGAACAGCCGGATTACCGCTCCCTCATCTTCCAGGGCGCGAACGCGGTAGGTATTCCGATCACGAATCCCGATCCAGACAGAACGGGGCTTGTGCTCGAGCATATGGCGGCGCGTTCGACCGGAACCGTGCGCGACGTGTACCTGAATCAGACGCTTGATTTCAAGTACATTCAGGACCGTGAAAGCCAGGAAATGATGGATATCATCCTGAACACCGGGCTGTTCGAGCTCGCGTCCGTGTACGGCTGGGGCGGGCTGAACGGCACGATCCTCGACGGCATCAACAGCGGAAACATCAACCTCGTCTCCAAGGTGGCGAGATTCTCGAAGGCCGTAAACAACGGCATCCAGAAGACCATCGCTCAGTACGAAAAGCTGAAGGATCGATAAGACGCAAAACGTGAAAGCGTTGATACGGTCTGACGGTCGATCGGTCTGACGATCGGACGGTCTGGCGATCGGACGGTCTGGCGGTCAGACGGTCAGTCGGACGCGGGCGCGCCGCGTTATGCGCGGCTTTCCCTCCTGCGCCGGTTTATACAACGATATCCCCCGTCCGGCGGCGAATGAGCCGCTGCCGGACGGGGGATCGGGTTTTCCGCCCGCCGCGCACCGCGCGGGTGGGATCGGATCACGTCGTCGTCTTCGCGAACCGGAGAAGGGCGGAAGGGAAGAGTTCCTGCTGAGTGGCGAATCAAACAAGGGCTGACGTACTTTTCTCCGGATTTCGGAGTTCGTGCGTCAGCCCTGTTTGCGTTGTATCTTATACTCTCCTTATGCTCAACAGGAAGAATGCGAAAATGGTTCATCGCTGCGCTTCACGTTACCCCGAGCTGCACGCTGAGAGAACGCTGAACCAGTTGCATTAAAGTTTCTTGCCGCACAGCTTGCTGTGCAGGGCTTCATTTTCAAAGAAGCCGCGTTTCCCCTTTCGTCCGAGCTTCGTATCAGTTTTCTTCCCCGGCGAGCTCCGCGGCGGCTTCCTTGATCGCCGCGACCGCTTTGGCGAGCACGTCCGCGGGGATGTTCAAGGCGGGCAGGAGCCGCACCTTCGTCTTCGCCGTGAGGCAGAGCACACCCTTTTCGATGCAGCGGTTCACCACCGCCGCGGCGGGGGCTTCCGTTTCGATGCCGATCATCAGCCCGAGCCCCGTCACGCCCTTGATTCCGGGCGCGCCCGTCAGCTCGCGGAAGATGAAATCACTCTTTTCCCGCACCCCGGCGAGCAGTTCGTCGTCGATGCGTCCGAGAATGCTCAGCGCCCCGGCAGAGGAAACCGGATTGCCGCCGAAGGTCGAGCCGTGGTCGCCGAAGCCGAAGACGTTTTCCACCTTTTCGCCGAGCATGGTCGCTCCGATGGGGAGCCCGCCGCCCAGCCCCTTCGCGGTGGATACGATGTCGGGCTTCAGACCGTAGCGCATGTAGGAGTACAGCGCGCCGCAGCGCCCGTTGCCCGTCTGCACCTCGTCGACGATGAGCAGGATGTCGTGTTTTTCAAGATACTCGGAAAGCTCCTTCACGAACGCGGGATCGAGCGGGACCACGCCGCCCTCGCCCTGCACGCATTCGATCATGACCGCCGCCACGCCGTGCTTGGCGGAGATCGCCTCGAGCTCGCAGAGATTCCCCGGCTCCATGGAGGAGAATCCCGGGGTCAGGGGCTGGAACAGCTCGTGGAATTTCGCCTGACCGGTCGCGGCAAGCGTCGTCAGCGTGCGTCCGTGGAAGCTGTTCGCGAGGGTCACGATGGTATAGCAGTCCGCGCCCTTCTTTTCGGCGGCGTACTTGCGCGCGGCTTTGATCGCGCATTCGTTCGCCTCCGCGCCGGAATTGGAGAAGAAGACCTTCTTCATGCCGGTCCGTTCGCACAGAAGTTCCGCAAGCTTCGCGCACGGTTCGGTGTAATAGAGGTTCGAGACGTGCTGGAGACGGGAAAGCTGTTCGGTCACCGCGGCCTGCCATACGTCGTCCGCGATGCCGAACGCCGTCACGCCGATGCCCGAGCCCATGTCGATATAGGTTTTGCCTGCCGTGTCCTTTACGAGGGAACCCTTGCCCTCGACCAGCTCCACGGGGAAGCGCTTATAAGTACCGGCGACGTACGTCCGGTCAAGTTCGCTGATGGTCATGTTATCCTCCTACGATCATCGTGCCCGCGCCTTCGTCGGTGAGCAGCTCCATCAGGATGGAGTGGGGCACGCGCCCGTCCATGATGATGACGCGCTTCACGCCGCGGCGGATGGCCTCCACGCAGCAGTCCACCTTCGGGATCATGCCGCCCGTGACGACGCCCTCTTCTCTGAGCCGCGCCGCCTCCTCCGTCGTGATTTCCGGGATCAGGGTCGAAGGGTCGTCTTTGTCGCGCAGGATCCCGGCGATATCGGTCATGAGGATCATTCTCTCCGCGCCGAGCGCCCCCGCGATATGCGCCGCCGCCGTGTCCCCGTTGATGTTGTAGGTGTTCCCCTCCCCGTCGCAGCCGAGGGTGGAGATCACCGGAATGTAGCCCTTTTCGATGAGGTCGGTCACGGGCGCGATGCGGATCTTCGTGATCTCGCCGACCCAACCGAGCCGTTCGTCCTTCTTTTTCGCCTCGATCATGCGCCCATCCATGCCGGAGAGCCCGATCGCCCGTCCGCCCTTCATCTCGAGCAGGTTCACGAGCGTCTTGTTGACCTTCCCGGCGAGCGCCATCTGCACGATGTCCACGGTCTCCCGGTCGGTCACGCGGAGCCCGTCGACGAACTCGGGCTTCTTGCCGAGCTTTTCCATGAGCGCGCTGATCTCCGGGCCGCCGCCGTGCACGAGGACGACCTTCACACCCACGAGCCGGAGCAGGACGATGTCCTCCATGACCTGCTGCTTCAGAGTCTCGTTCACCATCGCGCCGCCGCCGTATTTCACCACGACGATCTTGCCTGTGTACTGACGGATATAGGGGAGCGCCGCCGTCAGGACCTCCGCGCGCTCCGCGTTCGAAAACAGCTTGTTCATGTTCACCTCACGTGCGGTAATCGCCGTTGATCTTCACATAGTCGTAGGTCAGGTCGCAGCCCCACGCCGTCGCCTCAAAGGAGCCGTCGTTCAGGGAGACGAGGATGTCGATCTCCTTTTCGCTGAGGATCTTCTTCGCCTTGTCCTCGGAAAACTCCACGCCCGCGCCGCCCTCGCATACGAGGATCGTCCCCGCGGCGCTTTCGAACCGCACGTCGATTTTGTCGACGTCGACCGGAGCGCCGCTGTAGCCGATGGCGCAGAGCACCCGGCCCCAGTTCGCGTCAGCGCCGAACATGGCGGCCTTCAGAAGGGACGAGCAGATGACGGACTTCGCGACCGTCTTCGCCGTTTTGAGGTCCGCCGCGCCGTCGACCCGGCATTCGAGCAGCTTCGTCGCGCCCTCGCCGTCCCCGGCGATCATGCGGCAGAGTCCGACTGTCACGGTGTTGAGCGCTTTCATGAAGACGGCGTAGTCCCCGTTCTCCTCCGTGATCTCACGGTTGCCCGCCATGCCGTTCGCGAGCACGGTCACCATGTCGTTCGTGGAGGTGTCCCCGTCCACGCTCACCATGTTGAAGGTATCGGCGATATCGGAGGACAGCGCCTTTTGAAGCAGGGCGGGGGAGATCGCCGCATCGGTCGTGATGAAGACGAGCATGGTCGCCATGTTCGGATGGATCATGCCCGAGCCCTTGGCGATGCCGCCGATGCGGCAGAGTGCTCCGCCGAGCTCGAATTCGACGGCGACCTCTTTTTTCACGGTGTCCGTCGTCATGATGCCCTCCGCGGCGGCGTCACAGCCGTCCTTCGAGAGCGCCTCGACGAGCGCGGGGATGCCCTTTTTGATCGGCTCGAGATCGAGGGGCTGCCCGATCACGCCGGTGGACGCGACGACGATGTCGTCCGGGGAAACGCCCAGCGCCTCTGCCGCCGCCTCGCTCATTTTCTCGGCGATGTAAATACCGTCCGCGTTGCAGGTGTTGGCGTTGCCGCTGTTGCAGATCACCGCGCGGGCGATGCCGTTTTCAAGATGCTTTTTCGTCACGAGAAGGGGCGCGCCCTTCACGAGATTGGTCGTATAAACCGCTGCGGCGGACGCGGGCGTCTCGCTGACGATCAGCGCGAGATCCCTTTTCGTCCGGCTCTTGCGGATGCCGCAGTGCACCCCCGCCGCCGTAAACCCTTTCGCGGCGCAGACGCCGCCGTCGATCATTTTCATATTGAAACTCCTTTATTTGGATGCTGTAAACTTTGTTGAGAAGCCGTGAGCCGCCGGCCTTCGGCTCGAAACGCGGCCGCCCGGCGGGGAAGAGAAAGGACAAGTCTTCACCGCCCGGAAAGCCGCGGCGGTTTTCGCTTTCCGCGTCACGCCTGCTTCTTGCCGGGTGCGAGCGCCAGTCCTTCGGTTTCCGCCGCGCCGATGAGCAGATTCATGTTCTGCACCGCCGCGCCGGACGCGCCCTTGCCGAGATTGTCGAACCGCGCCGTGAGGACGATCCGCTCCGTGTTTCCCGTGACGGCGATCTGCATGTCGTCCCGCCCGACGAACGCCGACGCCGAGAGGAATCCTCCCTCGTCCGCGTTTTCGGTGAAGCGCACGACGGGGCTTGTGTGATACGCGTCCCGGTAAATCTGCTTCAGCAGCTCCGCGTCCCCGTTCAGCATGTCGGCGAAGAGGGGGACGACGACCTCCATCCCGGCGTAGTACGGAGCGACGACGGGGCAGAAGACGGGGCTGTTTTCGAGTCCCGCGACGACGCGCATTTCGGTGAGGTGCTTGTGCTCCTGCCCGAGTCCGTACATCCGCGGCGCGTCGAAGAGGGGATCGCGCTCCTGCGCTTCGTATTCGGCGATCATTTTCTTGCCGCCGCCGGAATATCCCGTGAGGGAGAAGCAGGACAGCTTCGCCTGCGGGCTGACCGCGCCATAGCGCACAAGCGGTTCGACGAGAGCGAGAAAGCCGCTCGCGTGGCAGCCCGGATTGGCGATCCGTTTGGACGCCGCGATCTGCGCGCGCCGCCCGCCGAGCTCCGGAAAGCCGTAGGTCCAGCCGTCTGCCGTCCGGTGCGCCGTGGAGGTGTCGATCACGGCGACGGCGGGATTCTCGATCATTCCGACCGCTTCCTTCGCCGCCGCGTCCGGGAGGCAGAGAAAGGCGATGTCCGCGCGGTTCAGGGCGTCCCGTCTTGCTTCGGGATCCTTGCGCCGCTCCTCGCCGAGCTCGATCAGCTCGAGATCGCGCCGGGCAGAGAGCCGCTCCCGGATCCTGAGTCCGGTCGTGCCCGCGCTGCCGTCGATAAAGATTTTCGTCATGCCCGCCTCCGATTCGGTATATTTTTTCGTCGTTTGCGCATAATTATACATCAAATTCCTTTCCGCGTCAATAGCGGGTAGGAAGAAAAAACGGGGTTTTGAAAAAAACGTGATAATGCCCACAGACATGAGTTCGGGGATACGGGTTTTTGGGGAGGGTACACGAAAGGGGCGCGGTGCGGCACGGGGGCCGCGGCTTCCGCCGGACACCGTCAAAAACCGTGCGGTTACAGCAGCCTTCCCCCTTCCCCCGCGTGAGAAAAGGCTGCCGCACGCTCCTTCTCACAAGGATCCCCTGCGACAGCCGACGTCAAACGTCACATAGTGAAACCGCTCAGATCTCCGTCACGCCGCCCGTGTTGATGACGCCGTCGAGCTTGCGCCCCGCCTTGCAGAACGGGCACTCGTCGCTGCGGTAGCTGTTGTAGCTGCTCAGATCGCCGCGCCTGAAAATGCTCACGATGGGCATGCCCCCCGATTCGTCGATGGCGGAAAACACCGATCCGATGCCGACGAGACGACCGCCGTAATAGCGGATGCACTCCATCGCGCGGGCAAGGCTGCGCCCCGTGGAGACCGTGGAGAGCAGGAGCAGGACGCTGCGGTTCGTGACATAGGGCTGCAGATCGGTCGGGAACATGAGCTGGTTGTTCGAGTTGATCTGCGGGGTGACCGCGTGGATCTCCGCGCCGCTGTTGATCTCGTGCCCGGGCTGGGAAAGCTCGCGCGCCACATAGGCCCCGATGATCTGGGTGTATTCAAGGCAGATGACGGTGTCGATCTGCGTGTTCCGGAACTGCTTCGCGAGCTCGTGCCCGGCCTCCTCTGCCATGGTGCAGCTCGTCCGAACCTCGGTCATGCTGAAATAATTGTCGACATGGGCGTGGCTCGTGGTGAAGTGACCCGGGTAGATATTGAGCTTGATCTTTTTGTTTCCCTTGGCGGGGACCGTCAGATAATGCGACAGCATGGTGTGACCTCCGGTTCAGAGTTTTGATATGTTTATTGGTATATTATAGCACAGATTCGGGCGGCGCACAAGGGAGGAAAGCAAAAAAACCGGTCCGATGCCCCGGTTTTTTGCGTTGTTTTTCGTCATTTTCCGCGTCATACCCGGTTTTCTCACGCCGAAAGGAAGCGGCGCAGAAAACGCGGGAAGCGTTCGCGGGTTTTCGGCGGCATCAGAGCGGGAAGGGAAGGACGGCACACGCCGACGCGGCACCCACAGTTCTCACAGCGGCATTCCTCGTCGTGCCACGGCTCGAGCGAGCGGAGCGAGGGCGGCAGAAGAACGAGGGAGGACACGCGCTCCGGACGATCCTCTTCGAGCTCCCGCATCCGCGCGCCGCATCTCGGGCAGCGCAGCTTTTTCGCGCGGCGGAATCTCTTCTTCTCGCCCGGGAAGCGGCAGACGATCGGCTTCTTCATCGTCACGAGCTGCCATTTCGGGTCGGACGCCAGATCGAGGATCAGCCTCCAGTCCCAGACCTCGTTCAGTCCGACGACGTGCTGGTACCGCCTGCCGTCGAGCAGGACGGCTTCTTTGAAATAATGCGTACAGTCGTTCATCTTCTCCTCCGTTCCCGGACACCGGTCCGGCCGCCGTTATCGGCCGCCGTTATCGGCCGCCGCTTCCGGCTTCCGTTTCGGCCGCGGATTTCGGATCGCCCGATCCGGGTCCGCGAAACAAATCCTATTTTCCTGTCTCACGCCCGCCCTTCCTGTCGGGAAAGAGCGGCGTCTCCGCCCGCGCTTTCCCCTGAGCGCGGCGGGGGCTTATTTCACACCCTTGATGATCTTCACGGCGACGCCCTGAATGCGGAAGTCCGCCATGCGCTCCTCGGGGATGACGATGTCCTCGTACGCTTCGTTCTCAGGCTTCAGCACAATGCGGTCTTTTTCCGGGAAGAAGCGCTTGAGCGTCGTTTCGTTCCCGTCGAGCGCGACGATCACGTCGCCCTTTTCGGCGCTCTCCTGACGGCGGATGACCACGAGATCGCCCGGCTCGATGCCGATGTTCTTCATGGAATCGCCGTCCGCCTCGAGGATGAAGAACTCACCCTCGCCGACCCACGAACGCGGCAGGCGCACCGTTTCCGTGATGTCCACGAACGGATCGTTCGGCGCGCCGCATTTGATCGTCCCGTAGCAGGGCGCGAGTACCGACTCGCCGATGGTCTTCGAGAAGGCGTTGCGCGTGCCCCGGCGCTCCCCGTATTCGATCTCCCCGTTTTCCTTCATCGCCTGCAGATACCGCTGCACCGTGATCCGCTGGATGCCCGTGCCCGCCTCGATGTCCCTGGTCGACGGTCCGTGTCCGTTTTCCATGTAGTAGCTGTTGATGAACTCCCGGATCACGCGGAAAATCTCCTCGTTCTTGTGTCTCATGCGTACCTCCACATTCGTTTCCTTTTCGGTTCACATAGATTATAACACACCAAAACGGTGCTGTCAAGTGCCTTTTTGAATTTTTTTGACCAAAATGGTCCGGAAAGCGGAAAATTTTATAATTCCTCTTGACATTAAATAATCTTTCTGATATAATTCAATCGCACTTACGGAATCCGAACAAATCATCCGATCAGATGAAAGACGATCATAAAGGAGCGCCATGCCTCAATATATCAGCGTCCGCGGCGCGCGGATGAACAACCTCAAAAACATCGACGTCGACATCCCCCGCGACAAGCTCGTCGTCTTCACGGGTCTCTCCGGCTCGGGCAAATCCTCCCTCGCGTTTGACACCATCTACGCCGAGGGACACCGGCGCTTCGTCGAATCCCTGTCCTCCTACGCCCGGATGTTCATCGGACAGCTCGACAAGCCGGACGTGGACGCCATCGAGGGACTGTCCCCCGCGATCTCCATCGATCAGAAGACCACCTCGAAAAACCCGCGCTCCACGGTCGGGACGGTGACGGAGATCTATGACTACCTCCGCCTGCTGTACGCGCGGCTCGGCATCCCCCACTGTCCCATTTGCGGGCGCGAGATCCGCCAGACCTCCGTGGACACCATTCTCGACTCCCTCATGGAGCTGCCCGAGGGCGAGCGCTTCATGGTGCTCTCCCCGGTCGTCCGCGGCAAGAAAGGACGGCATGAAAAGGTGTTCGCCGACGCGAAGAAGAGCGGCTATGTCCGCGCGCGGGTCGACGGCATCCTCTACGATCTGAACGAGGAGATCGCCCTCGACAAAAACCTGCGGCACACCGTGGAGATCGTCATCGACCGCCTCGTCATGAAGCCCGATCTGCGCACCCGCCTCACCGACTCGGTGGAGTGCGCCCTGAGAGAATCGGAGGGCTCCCTGCTCGTCGTCACCGTGCCGCGGGACGGCGGGACGCCGCGGGAGATGGAATTCTCGACGAACTACGCCTGCCCCGAGCACGGAGTCAGCTTCGGCGAGCTCGAGCCGCGCATGTTTTCCTTCAACAATCCGTTCGGCGCGTGCCCGACCTGCTCCGGGCTCGGCGTGCTCCGCTCCATCGATCCCGCGAAGGTCATTCCGGACGACTCGCTCAGCCTCCGGGAGGGCGCGATCAACGTCAACGGGTTCAAAACCATGGACGAAGAAAGCTGGAACGGTCCCCTGATCGCCGCGGTGACGGAGAAATACGGCGCGAGCCTCGACATGCCCCTGCGCGATTTTCCGAAGGCCGCGCGCGACGCCCTGCTCTACGGCTGCCCCGATACCTTCACGGTCGACCGCGTCTTCGGGAACCGGGTCAATCACGTGACGACCTCCTTCGAGGGCGTGCTCAAGATCATGGAATCGAGAGCCCAGCCCGGCGCGTGGAACGCGGAATACTACGACGAATTCATGACCGAGCGCGACTGCCCCGAGTGCCGCGGCGCGAAGCTCAACCACGAGGCGCTCGCCGTCACCGTCGGAGGGCTGAATATTCACCAGTTCTGCAAAATGTCCGTGACGGATTCCCTCGCGTTCACGAACACCCTCTCCTTCTCCGAAACCGAACGGCAGATCGCGCGGGACATCATAAAGGAGCTGCGCGCGCGGCTGGGCTTCCTCGTGTCGGTCGGACTGGATTATCTCTCCCTCGCCCGCCGCTCCGCGACCCTGTCCGGGGGCGAGGCGCAGCGCATCCGGCTCGCGACGCAGATCGGCTCCTCGCTCGCGGGGGTGCTCTACATCCTCGACGAGCCGTCGATCGGACTGCATCAGCGCGACAACTCGAAGCTCATCGCCACCCTCAAAAGCCTGCGCGACCTCGGCAATTCCGTCATCGTGGTGGAGCACGACGAGGAAACCATGCTCGCCTCGGACTATATCGTGGACATCGGCCCCAAAGCGGGCATCCACGGCGGCGAGGTCGTTGTCTGCGGGACCCCCGCCGAAGTCGCCGCCTGCGAGGAGTCGATCACCGGCGCCTATCTCTCCGGCAGGCGGGAGATCCCCGTTCCGAAAATCCGGCGCGCGGGGAACGGGAAGCACGTCCGCGTGATCGGCGCGCGGGAAAACAACCTCAAAAACATCGACGTGGATTTCCCGCTCGGCCGCTTCATCTGCGTGACGGGCGTGTCCGGCTCGGGCAAATCCTCCCTCGTGAACGCGATCCTCTACCGCTCCCTCGCGCATACGCTCAACCGCGCGGTCACCTTTCCGGGCGACCACGACCGGATCGAGGGGGCCGAGGCGTTAGACAAGATCATCGCCATCGACCAGTCCCCCATCGGGCGCACCCCGCGCTCCAATCCCGCGACCTACACGGGGCTGTTTACGGACATCCGCAATCTCTTCGCCTCGACGCCGGGCGCGAAGACCCGGGGCTACGCGAGCGGGCGGTTTTCCTTCAACGTGCGCGGCGGGCGCTGCGAGGCGTGCGAGGGCGACGGCGTGAAAAAGATCGAAATGCACTTCCTCCCGGACGTGTACGTCACCTGCGACGTCTGCCGCGGCAAGCGCTACAACCGCGAGACCCTCGAGGTGAAATACAAGGACAAGAGCATCGCGGACGTGCTCGAGATGACGGCGGACGAGGGCGTGGAGTTCTTCCGCGACATCCCGCGCATCGGGAACCGGCTGAAGCTGCTCTGCGACGTCGGGCTCGGGTATATCAAGATCGGGCAGTCCTCCACCACCCTCTCAGGAGGCGAGGCGCAGCGGGTGAAGCTCGCGACGGAGCTTTCGAAGCGCTCCACCGGCAAGACCCTCTACGTGCTCGACGAGCCGACCACGGGTCTGCACACCGCCGACGTCGAGATGCTCATCGCCATTCTCGATCAGCTGGTCGACGCGGGCAACACCGTCGTGGTGATCGAGCACAACCTCGACCTCATCAAATGCGCGGACCACATCATCGACCTCGGCCCCGAGGGCGGCGACGCGGGCGGCACGGTCATCGCCGAGGGCACCCCGGAGGAGGTCGCCGCCATGCCGCAGTCCTTCACCGGTCAGTATCTGCGTAAAAAACTCGGAATGGATTGAGCGTTCTCTCATCAAATTCTCATCTTCCCCGCCTTGACACGGACGGGGAAGTTGTTTATAATGGGAATGTTGATTACCGCCTCTTTACCGAAAGGAGACCGTCATGCCCGAAAACGTGAGAATCATCAAAAATCCGCACCGAAAGAAGAAAGGAAAAAACAAGCCCCTGCTCGTCGCTTTATGGATCCTTGCCATGCTGATCCTCATCGGGCTTGTGTACTACGTCGCGCTGCCTCCGCTGAACATCCATTCCGGCAGCTTCTGGACCTTTGTCTTCTTCCTGCTCGCCCTCGTGCTCGCGTCGTACTTTGTGATTGGCGCGATCACGGAAAAGATCTTCCGGGAAACGGTGCGTTTCCCGTCCGGAATGATCGATTTCAAGACCTCGATGGAGGGAACCGGGAAGAAATTCCCGAAGATCGTCATCCTGACGGCCGCCGCGCTCGCCGTGTTCCTGTTTGCCGGCACCCTCATCGGCTCGCAGATTTTCCGCGCGAAGACCTATTCTTCCCTGATCACGGTCGATCGGGTGCCCTTCGCCGACGGGATCGACGAGACCGAATACGTGACCGACATCGCCCTCATGGACACCGCCTCCGCCCGCATCATCGGCGCGCGCACGCTCGGTACGCTGTCCGATCTGGTGTCGCAGTACGAGGTTTCAAGCGATTATACCCAGATCGCCATGCGGGACAGCACGGGGGACAGCCATCCCTACAAGGTCGCGCCGCTGGGATACGCTTCCTTCTTCAAATGGATCAAAAACAGACAGACGGGCATTCCCGGCTACGTGAAGGTGGACCCGGTCCACTTTGAAGCCGAGTTCGTGCGCCTGACCGGGGAGGAAAACATCCGCTACAGCCCGTCCGCCTATTTCTCGAAAAATCTCGAGCGCGCCCTCCGCTTCGCCTGCCCGACCGCGATTTTCGGCAACATCCACTTTGAGGTGGACGACAACGGGCACCCCTTCTGGGTCGCCGCCACGATGAAGCCGAACGCGGGGCTGTTCGGCGCGATGGACGTGGAATCGGTCGTCACGCTCGACGCGTGCACGGGCAAGGTGGAAGAATACGCGCCCGCCGATTCCCCGGACTGGATCGACGTCGTCTATTACGGCACGCTGATCTGCGAGAAATACGACTGGTACGGCATGCTCAGCGGCGGCTGGCTCAATTCGGAATTCAGCCAGGTCGACTGCGTGGTCACCACGGACGATTTCGGCTATAAGATCATCGGCAACGACGTCTATATCTTCACGGGCGTGACCTCGACCTCCAACGACGAGGCGAACATCGGCTTCATTCTCGCGAACAGCCGGACGGGAAGCTATCAGTTCTTCCCGGTCGCGGGCGCGGAGGAGTATTCCGCGATGAGCGCGGCGGAGGGCTCGGTCCAGCAGTACGGCTACCGGGCGTCCTTCCCCTCCCTCATCAACGTGGGCGGCGAGGCGACCTACATCATGGTCCTGAAGGACGCCTCCGGGATCGTCAAGATGTATTCGATGGTGAACGTGAAGAACTACAACATCGTCGTGACGAGCACCACGCAGGAAGAGGCCTTCCAGAAGTATAAGGCCGCCCTGAAGCAGTCCGGCGCCGTCGTCGTCGACGACGTCGTCCCGGGCAGCGCCGCGGTGCGGGAGATCATCTTCGTCGTGGAAAACGGATCGACTGTCGCCTACATCAAGTCCGACGCGCAGATCTTCCGCTCCGAGTTCTCCGAAAAGCTGCTCTTCCTCGAGCCCGGCGACGAATTCACCTATTTCGAAACCGACGTCACCGAGGCGGGCGTGCACAACGTGATCGGGGTGGAGAAGAAGAACTGATGCCACGCGGAGGAGCCGCTGACCGGATCGGCCTGCGGTGTGACCGTAAGAC
>JAEEGL012079138.1_pt1 | contig 12687 bp, 13 predicted proteins | sample 9134231 | NCBI WGS metagenome assembly JAEEGL01 (sample SAMN16246548, study PRJNA631951) | gut metagenome | biome: gut microbiome; feature: rumen; material: fiber-attached | host: Bos | place: Iran: Karaj | collected 2018-10
AGAAAAACAAAAATATCCCGGAGGTGGAATAAAATGAAGAAACTTGTTTTAAGTGTAATGACTGCATTGATAGCATTGGCAACACCCCTTAATGCATTTGCGGCTGAGACCGCAGCTGAGGTTGCAGATCCTACATCCGCAAAGGCATGGGCAGCAGCCATCGCCATAGGTCTTGTGGCAGCGGCAGGTGCCATCGCAATGGCACTGGTAATCGGAAAATCCGTTGACGGCATCGCAAGACAGCCCGAAGTTGAGGGCAAAATCAGAACCACGATGATGCTTGGTCTGGTATTCGTCGAGACCGCCATCATTTACGCACTGATCGTTGCAATCCTTATCATATTCGTATTGTAAAAACAAAAAGAACCCAAATGACGGAGGCGTGATATGCCGCTTAATATTGACTTACAGCAGATCCTGTTGCATATGTTCAACTTCGTTCTTCTTTTCGGGATCGCTTATTTCCTGCTCTACAGCCCCATAAAGAAATTCATGGACAAGAGAACCGCAGAATACAAGGAAATGGACGACGAGGCAAAGAAGGCCTTGGAGGACGCGGAAGCAACAAAAAAGGACTACGAACAGAAAATGAAAGAAGCCGAGCGCGAGATCGTAGAGATGAAGAAGCAGGCTTCCCGCGAAGCAGGGGACAGGAGAGAGGAGATCCTTGCCCGTACCCATGTTGAGGCGGATACCATAATCAAAAACGCACAGAAGAGGGCGGATATGGAACGTGAGCTTTTGATCGCCGACACAAGGCGTGAGATCGAAAGCATTGTTTCCGATGCCGCAAAAACAATGATCGCCGAAAAAAGCGTTTCAGAAGAGTATGACGCATTCTTAAACGCAGCTGAAAAGAAGGAATCGGAAAATGGCTGATAAGATCCAAAAGGCTTACCTTTATGCAAAGGAAGCACCGAGCAAAGAACAGTTTTCCCGGTTTCAGGCTTTTGTCCATGAAAAATACGGCGAAGACGTTGTGCTTGAATTCAGAGAGTCGGAGGATTTTGAAGGCGGTTTCGCTTTAAGATGCGGAGCCGAGGCCTACGACTGGAGTAATGCCGGACTTTTGAAGCAGTTCAAGGCAGGCATCACACATATATCCGAAACAAGGGACAAGGACGATATCATTCCCCTTATCAGGGACAGCTTAAAGAGCTGGACTCCCGCTGCAATGGCGGAAGAAGTGGGAACCGTCCGTACCGTGGGAGACGGTATCGTCAATGTTGAGGGCTTAAGGGGTGTTACCTATGGTGAGATCCTTCTTTTTGATGAAGGGATCAGAGGAATGGCCCTTGATCTTCGTCCCGACGCAACGGGATGTATCCTCTTTGACGATGACGGCGCCGTAAGGGCGGGCAGTCACGTATCAAGAACCGGAAAGACAGCGGGTATTCCCGCGGGAGAGTGCTATCTCGGACGTGTTGTAAACGCACTGGGTGTTCCCGTTGACGGACTCGGACCCATCGCTACAAATGAGTACAGGGCAATTGAAAGCCCCGCACCCGGTATCATCGACAGACAGCCCGTTAACAAGCCTCTTGAAACGGGTATCCTTGCAATTGATTCAATGTTCCCCATCGGCCGCGGACAGCGAGAACTGATCATTGGCGACCGTCAGACGGGAAAGACCGCCATAGCGGTTGATACTATCCTTAACCAGAAGGGCAAGGGTGTTGTCTGCATCTATGTTGCCATAGGACAGAAATCCAGCCTTGTTTCAAGGCTTGTTGAAACCCTTAGAAAGAACGATGCCATGGATTACACCGTGGTCGTTAACGCTCCCGCCAGCGATACAGCTGCACTTCAGTATATCGCTCCCTATGCGGGCTGTGCCCTCGGCGAATATTTCATGAACAGAGGCCAGGATGTACTGATCGTTTACGACGATCTTTCAAAGCATGCAGTGGCTTATCGTTCCATCAGCCTTCTTCTTGAGAGGGCACCCGGACGTGAGGCTTATCCCGGAGACGTATTCTATCTTCACTCAAGACTTTTGGAGCGTTCCGCCCACCTTTCCAACGAAAAGGGCGGCGGCTCAATGACTGCGCTTCCCATAGTCGAGACCCTTGAAGGTGACGTTTCCGCATATATCCCCACAAACATCATTTCCATTACCGACGGACAGATATTCCTGGAATCGGATCTTTTCTTATCAGGTCAGAGACCTGCCATCAACGTTGGTCTTTCAGTATCCCGTGTAGGCGGCGATGCCCAGACAAAGGCCATGAAGAAATCCGCAGGTTCCATCCGTATCGACCTTGCCCAGTATCGTGAGATGGAAGTCTTCACCCAGTTCACAACCGACATGGATGAAGCCACAAAGAACCAGATCAGATACGGTAACGGTATCATGGAAATGCTTAAGCAGCCTCAGAGCAAACCCTACTCCCAGCATGAGGAGGTCATTCTTCTTGTTGCTTCCCAGTACACGAAGTTTAAGAAGGTGCCTGAAAAGAGGCTCAGGGAGTACATCAACGGATTGCTTGAGTACTTTGACGAAAACGAACGCGATTTACAGATAAGGATCGATTCCCTGGGAATTGTTTCTCCGGAAGACAGGGATGAGATCACAAGAAACGTGGATAAATACACGGAAGAATTCATCGGCGGAGGCGACTGATGTCCGATATCAGGGAAATAAGAACCCATATGGAGAGTGTGCGGGATACCGAAAAGGTTACCAAAGCAATGCATATGATCGCCGCCACCAAGATGCGAAAGGCCAAGGCGGAGCTTGAATCCTCAAGGCCTTATTTCGCTGCGGTCACGACGGAAGTAAAAAGAATATTCCGTGTGGAATCAAAGATTGAGAGCCCCTACTACTATCCCGTAACGGGTGAGAGAGTATTGCCCGGAGCCTACGGCTATCTTGTGATAACCGCCGACAAGGGACTTGCGGGAAATTATAACACCGCGGTTTTAAAGGAAGTTGAAAAGCAGATGGCCGACCACGAATCAAGGCTTTATGTCATGGGTGAGTACGGAAGGCGTTATTTCACTTCAAAGGGCATTCCTTTTGTTGAGGATTTCCGTTTTACCGCCGCAAATCCCACTCTTCAGAGAGCCCGTGTCATCGCATCCCGGCTTTTAAGGGACTTCAGGAACAAAGAGATCTCCAAGATGTTTGTTATTTATACGGACCTTAAGTCAAGTGTTGCCCAGCAGGCAAACTGCTTCAGGATCCTTCCCTTCCACAGAGGCGATGTCCTTGTTGATACGGAGGAGAAGGCCATAAAGAAGCCTTTCATTTTCTATCCTTCTTTGGAAGTGGTTCTTGACAACATGGTAAACAGTTATGTTGCCGGCTATATCTACAGTGCCATCGTAGACAGCTTCTGCTGTGAGCAGACTTCCCGAATGAACGCCATGGAAGAAGCAAACAGCAACGCTGAAGATATATTGTTTGAATTAAGGCAGCAGTATAATCACGCCAGACAGGGAAAGATCACGAAGGAGATAACCGAGATCTCCTCGGGAGCAAAGGCTCTGGCGCGTAAGAACAGTGAAAGGGAAAGGAAAGCGGACAGATGACAACAGGAAAGATCGTACAGGTGTCCGGTTCAGTGGTGGATGCCGAGTTTGGCAGACATGAACTTCCGAATTTGAGAGATGCCCTTTATGCGGTAGTCAAGGGCAGAAAAGTATATATGGAAACGGAGCAGCATATCGACGAGAGGACCGTCCGCTGCATAATGCTTGATCAGAGCGAAGGCCTTGCCCGTGATATGGAAGTTGTGGCTACAGGCGCTCCCATCAGCGTTCCCGTAGGTGAAAACACACTGGGAAGGATGTTCAACGTTCTCGGTGATCCCATCGACGGCAAAGGCGAGGTTCCTGCGGACACTCCCAGAAACTCCATACACAGAAAGGCTCCTTCTTTTTCCGACCAGAGCCCTTCAGTTGAGATACTTGAAACCGGTATCAAGGTCATCGACCTGCTTGAGCCCTATTCAAAGGGCGGTAAGATCGGCCTCTTCGGCGGTGCCGGCGTAGGCAAGACCGTACTTATCCAGGAGATGATCCACAACGTTGCCATCAGACACGGAGGATATTCCGTATTCACAGGCGTCGGAGAGCGTTCCCGTGAGGGTAACGACCTTTGGCGTGAAATGAACGAAAGCGGCGTTATAAACAAAACGGCCCTTGTATTCGGACAGATGAACGAAGCTCCCGGCGTAAGAATGAGAGTTGCCCTTTCGGGTCTTACAATGGCTGAATATTTCAGAGATTACGGCGGAAAGGACGTGTTGTTGTTCATCGATAACATATTCCGTTTCGTGCAGGCAGGTTCCGAGGTTTCGACACTTCTCGGACGTATGCCTTCGGAGGTTGGTTACCAGCCCACACTTGCTACGGAAATGGGTATCTTACAGGAACGTATCGCTTCCACGAAGAACGGTTCCGTAACCAGCGTTCAGGCCGTATATGTACCGGCCGACGACTTAACCGACCCCGCTCCCGCAACCACATTCTCTCACCTTGACGCTACAACGGTTCTTAGCAGAAAGATCGCCGAGCAGGGTATTTATCCCGCAGTCGATTCCCTTCAGTCCACTTCCAGGATCCTTGAAGCGGATGTTGTGGGCGAACGCCATTACAATGTTGCAAAAAGTGTCAGAGAGACACTTCAGAAATACAACGAACTTAAGGACATCATCGCCATCCTCGGTGTTGACGAGCTGGGAGAAGAGGATCGTTTCATCGTCAACCGCGCAAGAAAGATCCAGCGTTTCCTGTCACAGCCCTTCCACGTTGCGGAGAAGTTCACCGGTGTTCCCGGCGCTTACGTAAGCCTTGAGGATTCCATAAGGGGCTTTGAGTACATCCTCGGCGGAGACCTTGATAAGGTTCCCGAGGCCGCATTCTTTAACGTAGGAAACATTGATGATGTTCACGATAAAGCAAAGACTTTATAGGAATTGTTATGACGGAATTTAAACTGACCATTTTGGAGGCCGACTCCTGCTTCTACGAAGGTCCCTGTGTTTCGCTGGTGGTATCCACCACTGAGGGACTCTACGGTGTTATGGCCCATCACGAAAATATGATATCGGCCCTTGTCATCGGCGAGATACGCTTTACGGATCCCGAAGGCTCGGTTCACGTTGCGTCCATTTCCGGCGGTCTTATGAAGGTGGAGGATAACGAGGTGCTGATCCTTGTGGAATCCATCGAGGATCCCGAGGATATCGATGAAAACAGAGTCTCGGAAGAACAACAGGCGGTGGAGGAATATCTGCAGGAGAAGCGCAGCATAGAAGAGTACGAGATCGCCCAGGCCAGAATGGCGCGTGCGATAAACCGATTGAAGATCAAGAAAAAATACGGATCAAGGCTGTAAAAAAGACCCCGGTGTGGAGTACACGCCGGGGTTTGTTATGCGAGTCGGGGCCGACAACGCGTGGCTTAGAAGAAAATCCCGCGCCGGCCGGATCAATGGATAAATCCGAATGCCTTAAATCTGGGGCAGCTTCCGCCTGTCCATGTAAGGTAGATGGCGCTGACACCGTCGGGAATATCAAAGCGGGCTTCGTTCTTCTCCCAGAAGTTGGCCGAATCCGAAGGAATCGTTCCCAGAACCGGACCGTCGATGGAAGTACGCACTTCAAAATGTCCGTGGCAGTAGCCACAGGTTATGGTGTACATACCCTTAACACTCTTAAGGTTAAAATACTTAAATCCGATGGTATAACCTTCGTTGATGTTCTCGATATAAACATCGGAATCGTCATCGCCGTCCGCACCGTCCTGAGTCACATGGGGCTGACCGCCGCCCACATAGATCTCCTTCTTGTCGCTGAACATGTTGCAGGCGATATGTGCGGAATACTCATCATAGTCGTTAAGAGGCTCGCCGTTAAGTCCGCAGGAAGTCATGGTAACCTGAGGAATGGAACCGTCGGCATTGAAGGTCATCTCCTCGGCACAGCCCTGTCTTGAGAACCAGTGGCCGTTGGTGTGACGATGATAGAAGATATAGTATTTTCCGTTGATAAGTTCAAATCCGCCGTGGTTGTTCGCACCGTAAGCCGTGGGCTTGTCAGCGTTCTTGTAAGAAGAAATGCCCAGATCCGCATTACTTACGATGACACCGCCGTATACAAAGTCCTTATCGGGACTCTTGGAAGTAGCGTAAGCAAGCTCGTGCATGACTTCGGAAGAATAAACGAAATAGTAGGTATCCCCCTTCTTTCTGATGGAGGAAGCTTCAAAGAAAGCATGTCCTTCAAATCCGGTGCCTTCGCTGTAGCATGAACCGGGAACAACAATAACAGGTGCCTTCGTGATGGTCAGCATATCCGGACCGAGAACCGTACACTGGGAACCGGAGCGGGACTTGTCACCGCGTCCGCAGAAGCCTGTGTACATATAGGTGGTTTCGCCTTCGGTAATGACTGCGGGATCGAACTGGGGCTCATCCCATTCCTTATCGCCAAGCTTGATACCGTCTTCGTAGTGAACATAGCCGTAGAATTCATACTTTCCGGCGGGTGTATCGCAGACCGCAACGGAAACGATATTGATCTTGTCCATTACATAGTAAAGATAGTAACGACCGTCGGGTCCCTGAGTAACGTCGGGAGCGTAAAGGACCATGCGGCCGTTGGCATTGGCGGGATCCTGGCTCTTTTTATAGATGACGCCTTCGTATCTCCAGTCCTTAAGATCCGTAACGGGAGCGGACCAGCAGATATAATCGTTTATGCAGAAGGTGGCACCGTTAAAACGGTCGTGGGAACCGTAAACATACACTCTGTCGCCGAAAACGTGAGGTTCGCCGTCGGGAACGTATTCATGGGCGCCCATGTAGGGGTTGAAACATTGCTTGGTTGACATAACTTATCCTCCGTGCTTTCTTTTTATGTAACAATAAAAAACATGGTTTCATTTTAGTGAATGCCAAAGCACGATTCTATCCCACGGTTGCTATAAAACCCCCAGAATTTGCGGATTGTATTTGTTTTAGAACAATACGGCTATTGCATTGTAAGCGCTTACACAATATAATATAAAAATAATAGCAGAAACAGGCATTTACTTGGAGGATTTTTATGAGATATACTTTTAAAGGTAAACTTGAGAAGAATGAGCAGGGTTTCTATTTGAACATACCCTTTAACGTATGGGAGATCTGTGAGAAGGAAGGTAACGTTCCCGCTAAGGTGCGTCTTGAGAGCGCAACTTTCGTTTGTAACCTTGCTCCTCTCGGAAAGGGATATTATCACATCCCCGTTCCCTACGATCTTGCAGTGACTCTTGAAACCGGTGTTGATTTCAACATCTCCTTCAGGATCACCAAGTCCGATGCATGGGACAGCCCTTACAGCACGGCCAACCCCATCAGAAAGATCGACCACATCGACTGCATCAAGCAGCCCCGTGACGGTCTTTGCGGACAGTCCTGTATCGCAATGCTTGCAGGCCTTACCATTGACGAGGTGTCAAATATCATGCACTGTTCCGAATGGCAGGCTACAATGGGCAAGATGATCAACGCTCTTAACTACTTCGGTTTCGAGCACTCGGAGGAGATCATCTACACACTTGGAAGAACGGACGTAACTCTTCCCAAGTGCGCGATCTTAATGGAGAAGATGGGTCGTTACAATCACTACCTCATCTACTTTGACGGCAAGTACTACGATTCAGGTCTCGGAGTTTTGAACGATTACGATTTCACCCAGCTCGTGGGTTATCTTGAGGTTCTTGTATAATTCGTTTTTCGGAGGAAATTTAAAATGTTGGTTGCAGTGCTTTTGTTCGTCCTTGGTCTGGTGCTCCTCATCAAGGGCGGCGACTGGTTCGTTGACGGTGCCACCGGTATTGCGGAGAGGTTTCACATCCCCGAGATCCTTATAGGCGCCACGGTAGTTTCCATCGGAACGACACTTCCCGAAGTAATGGTGTCCGCCACCGGAGCTGCCAAGGGATTAGGTGCAATGGCTTACGGAAATGCCATCGGTTCCGTCATCTGTAACACATCACTCATTGCCGCGCTTACCATAGCGGTCAAACCCGCAGCGGTTGACAAAAAGCCCTTAAGACTGCCGGTAGCTTTCTTCTTCGCAGCCGCAGCTATATATTCGGGAGCAGCTTACTTTGCAGGTGAGTTTTCACGCCCCGTGGGCTTCGTACTTCTTGCGATGTTCGTGGTATATATGGCCATTAACATCAGGAATGCTTTTAAGGGCCCCAATCCGGAAAAAGAAAAAGCATCCGCCGAGGCACAAGAAGAGGACGAGAAGAAGGAAATGCCTCTTTGGAAGGAACTTCTCCTTCTTGTTATAGGCGCAGCGCTTATCGCCTTCGGTGCAAACCTTCTGGTTGATAACGGAACCATAATCGCTAAAGGCCTCGGAGTTCCCGATTCAGTTGTTGCACTTACATTTGTGGCTCTCGGAACTTCGCTTCCCGAGCTTGTAACCGCCATCACTTCCCTTGCAAAGGGACATGGCGCATTGTCACTAGGAAATGTCATCGGAGCCAACTTATTCAACCTTGTGCTGGTAAGCGGTGTTTCCGTTGTAATATCACCCTTCGCGGTTCCTGCTGAGAAGACGATCGCAGGCATTAACTCATCACTGATCGTTGATATGCCTGTAATGTGGATTGTAATGCTTCTTCTTACGGTTCCCGCCCTTATCAGGGGAAAGCTTTCAAGGGTTCAGGGCATATTGCTTCTTGTGATCTATTTTGCATTTACGATAGGACAGTTTTTGATCTGAGAAATTGCGGGGCGCTTTTACGGGCGCCCCTGAATGATATGACGGGAGAAAGAATCTATGGACAAGATCTTTAAGCACCTGGTATCATACTTTTTCATAATGGCGGGAGCGCTTCTTGCAAGCTTTTCGGTAGCCTGCATACTGCTTCCCAACGATGCCATCGATTACGGGACAGCGGGTATCGCCATCATCATAAGCAAGCTTACGGGAATGAACCTTTCCCTTTGCGTGCTTTTTGTTTTTTTACCCTTCATAATCGCAGGGGGCTTTGTTCTGGGCAGGAATTTCCTGCTACACGCCATCGCGGGTTCCGCGGTCTACATGATCGGACTTGAAGTATTCGAGAGCATCGCTCTTGAGATAGACACGGAGCATTTCATCGCCGTGGCCTTCGGAGGCGCGATCCTCGGTTTCGGACTTGCGCTGATCCTTAAGTTCGGCGGATGTATCGACGGCTCCGAGATCCTTGCCAACATCATAGTCAGCAAGATCGCAGAAAAAACAAACAGGAACATCAGCATGACCGGTCTTCTGGTGGCTTTTAACGCCTGCGTTTACATCGCGGCTTTTTTTCTCATCAACCAGTCAAGCGCCCTGCTGAGTCTTCTTGTTTATGTGGTGGCAACCATGGTCATCGACCATTTTACGGACCATTTCGATGCCATCAAGCAGGTCACCATCATTTCAAAGAATCCCGGGGAGATCATCACCTGGATCAGGGACGAGATGCACAAGACCTGCACCGTTATGGATTCCCGCGGCGCGGTAGCGGGAGAGAACAAGACTCTCATCTGCTATGTGACATTCTTTGAACTCCAGAAACTCCGCGAGACCATCGGCAAGCTTAAGGACAAACCCTTCATCACGGTTTCCACCATCGATGAGATCATCATGAGGTAGCGAATGGAGAAGACAGCGCCTTTACTGGAAGAAGAAAAAGCATACGAAGCCCTGGACACTCCCGAGGAGAAAGCCTACTTTAAGCGAATCCTCGACATCGACAGGGAGACGGACGGCTATGTCTGCACAAAGCGGCCGAGACTGTCCGTTGGTTACTATGTTTATAAATACAAAGAAAACGGCATTTCTTTTTCAAAATATCTTGAAGAGACAAAGGAGGAGTTAAGCCTTCTTGAAAACGAGACAGTACTGACGGATGCGGGCTTTAAGCAGCAGACGAAAAGGGGAATGCGTGCCATCAACGCAAGAAGGTTTGAGGAAACGATAGAGGAGAGAAAGCGTGGAAGAAAGCAGAATTTCCGTTACGCGATACTCATTCTGGTGATCCTTTTTCTGATGATCTGTGCATTCTTTTTCAAATGATACGTCACGTGTCAAGACATGAGGTTATATGGGTTCTATATTACTGTTTACTTTAAATTCCATCATGCCGGTGATCCTTTTGATCCTTACGGGCTACATCCTTAAGACCAAAGGCTTCTTCACCGACGGTTTTCTGGCCATCGGCAATAAGACGGTTTTTTATGTCTGTCTGCCGGTGCTTCTTTTTAAGAACATCGCCGACATCGAGGATATATCCGAGATCCGTCTCGACGTTGTGGCTTATTCTCTCGGGATCATCTTTCTTTTGTGTTTCATCGGTTTTCTTTTTACATTCCTCATAAAGGATCCGAAGCAGAAGGGCGTTATACACCAGTGTGTTTTCAGATCGAACTTTGCTCTCATCGGCGTTCCCCTGGCGGAACTGATGGGGGGAGACAGCGGCGTAAAAATGGCGGCTATCCTTTCCCTGTTTTCGATACCGGTCTTTAACATCATGGGAGTCATAGTCCTGTCGGTTTACAAGGGAGGCTCGAAGAAGCCGGATGTTAAGAAGATAGTTAAGGATATCTTCACAAATCCCCTTATCTTAGGCATTCTTACCGGTCTGGTATTTGCGCTGGCAAAGATAGCGATGAAGAACAATGGGATCGTCAATCCCCTTGAAAAGGTGGAATTCTTAGATACGTCCATCGCATACATCGCCCGTTCCGCAACTCCCCTTGCACTTCTTGTCCTTGGCGGACGTTTTGATCTTAAATCCGTCGGTGGGCTCAGAAAGCAGCTCATCCTCGGCGTTACCGGAAGGAATGTTATTGCGCCTCTTACCGGTGTGGGTATCGCGGCCGCTTTAAACTTTGCGGGTATCGCAAACTTCGGGCCGGATGTGTTTGCGGCCGTCATAGCGCTGTTTTCAACCCCCGTTGCGGTTTCATCCGCCATCATGGCTGAAGCCATGGATAACGACGGTCAGCTGGCAGGCCAGCTGGTGGTCTGGACTTCAATATTGTCATTGTTCAGTTTGTTCATAGTAATATTCATTTGTCGTGCCCTCGGACTTCTCTGAGGGCCTTTTTTGTTTTATAATGGTCTTAAGGCTGAAAGTGTCTGAAAATCGGCACTTTTTAGTTATTCATTAATAATTCGGGGATATAATACAAAGGATACATAAAAGGGGGTATTCTCACATGATCTACAGAGTCTTACTGGCAGGCAACGATAAAGAGACCATCGACGGATTTTTCAACGAATTATCCGATCAGTACATCCTTGCTACCTGTTCGGGCCGAAAGGCGGATATCGACAATCACATCTCCTTCTTCGGACCGGAGCTTATGATCATATGTCTTGGGGGCGAATCGGAAGAAGAACTCGCAGTCTACTCAAAAATACGCAGAAAGATAGAAAAATACAGGGTAAGCGTAGCCATCATCGGTTACAACAAGGAGACGGAGAATTTCCAGCTGGCATCCGAAAGGCTTGCTTCCCTCATCATAAAGAAACCGGCTTCCATGCAGGTCATCGACGGAAGGATCCAGGATCACATGAAGGAAGTGGATGCGGACAATGCAAGAAGGTCCGCAAATACTGTGGAAAGAAGGGAAATGAAGTTCAGAACTCCCGTACCCGCACCTTCCGCACCGGCCCAGAGACCTCAGGCACCCACACCCGCAAGGCCCGTGGCACCGTCGGTTCAGCAGGCTCCTTCACCGCAGCCTTCGGCCGCACCTCAGCCCGCGCCTGCGCCTGCACCTGCAGCTCCTCAGCCCGGCGCAGCTCCCGCTGCACAGGGTGAGCCCGCCGAGAAGAAGCGCATCCTTGCGGTTGACGACGAGCCTTTGATGCTTAAGCTCATTCAGGAGCAGCTAAGCGACATGTACGATGTATCCACCGCCATCACCGGAAAGCTTGCATTCAAATTCCTTGAGAAGAAGCCCGTTGATCTTGTTCTTCTTGACTATGAGATGCCGGGAGAGAGCGGAGCGGAAGTCATCGAGAAATTAAGGAGCGATCCCGCATACAGAAGTATTCCCATCGTTTTCTTAACGGGTGTTACAAACCCCGACAAGATAAGAAAGATCATGGGCTTCAGACCGCAGGGATATATCTTGAAGCCCGTTAACAGGGAAAAGATGCTTGAAGTGATCACAAAGATCCTTTAAAGCGCAGGGGAGAACCGGAATCAATGAATGACAAAGAACGTTTGATAAAGCTTATGAAGGACTTCGGTGCCGGAAAATTCGACAAGGCCGACCCGGAGGAATTTGAGGATAAAGAACTGGCTGAGGCCTTTAACTCTATGAGAGATGAGGTGGTTGACCGCAACAACTATTATCTCTTAAAGCTCAACGAATCAGTGAAAGTTGCAGCCGAGAGCGAATGGCTGCGGGAGATGATCGAGGCCATCGATGCCCAGACCAGCTATCTTAAGGATTTCAGTGCTTTCTATGACGCGGCCTTTGCCAGCGCCGAAGGCACGGATGTGAAAAATGCCGACATACTTTCGGGGGTAAGGATGGTCAAGAACAACATCCGCCCCTGTATCGACGGGACCGAGGAAATACTGGATGCGCTTAAGCTTGTTAAGGACGGCAACGCTTTTTCCGCCGGGGAGATTGACAAGATCGTGCGCCTTCTTGAGTTTAACAGGCGAACCCTTGAGACCATGGAGTATCAG
>JAEEGL012175176.1_pt1 | contig 12687 bp, 12 predicted proteins | sample 9134231 | NCBI WGS metagenome assembly JAEEGL01 (sample SAMN16246548, study PRJNA631951) | gut metagenome | biome: gut microbiome; feature: rumen; material: fiber-attached | host: Bos | place: Iran: Karaj | collected 2018-10
ACGGGGAACCTGCTGGCCTGCGCTGGGGCGTACGGTCCTCGGGCTGCTGCCCGGGGTGTTGCCTCCGCGAGGGTTGATTCCGTTGTTCGGCTGACGTGCAGCGCTGCTTCTCGTCTCAGCGGCAGGAGCGCTGGCCCGGCTTGCGGAACCGGAGCTGTGGCTGCCGTTGGAGCGGACGTTTCCGGTGACCGGAGCGGTCCTTGCGGAAGAAGAGCGGCTGTTTATGCCGGAAGAAGGGGTGCTGTTATTTGCGCGCGGCGTCACGGAAGAAGATCCGCTTGCCGGGGATGCGCTGCGGCCGGCGCTGCTGCCGGATACACTGCCGGAACTGCGGGTGGTTCCGAGACCACCTCTGGTTACGGAGTTGCCGGAGCTGCGGGTCGGTCCCTGATAGGACGGACGGGAAGCGCTGCTTGCAGGCGCAGATGAGCGGCTTACGGAACCGGACGAACGGCTTACGGAACCGGACGAACGGCTCACTGGAGCGGACGAACGGCTCACGGAAGAGCTCGAGCGGCTAACTGAGGCGCTTGACGAGCTGGGTGCACTGCTGCGGCTCACGGAAGAGCTGCGGGAAGAGCTGCCGCCGCTATGGCCGCCTCCGCGTGACTGTGCGCTCATCGGGACCGCTGCCAGGGCTATCGCGATGGCTGCGATGATTGTCATTGAGTTCAAGCGTTTCATGGTCGTCTGATTTTAATGGTTAATATATGTAGTATTTGCGGGAAAGTTGCTTGAATGATTCGGCGTCCGAATTCCAGAAGTCGATCATGTCCGCGACTTTCATTGCCTTGCTGAAAGTCTTTCTAACATAATCCGTGCCACATACCTTGTCGAACATCTGGATGCGGTCCCCGTTGGAGGAGAAAGGCTCCTTGCCGTAGAGCTCCATTATGGCCTGCATGACGTAGAACTGGGTAAGCGTGATGGTGGCGGCCTCATAGTCCGTGTAGTAGTACTGGACGCCGTGGATGAGGGTTCCGGCGAGACGCCCGGAGGTCGGCTTGTAGTGGATGGTGCGCCAGGCCACCCCCGGCAGGGCGTAGCTGTCCAGGCGCGCCTTGAGCTTGTCCGCATCCACCCATTCGGCGGCGAAGGTGCAGAACGGGAGAGTGTAGCCTATGCCGATATTGAGGTAGTTGTACATCTCACCGCAGAGGCCCGCGGAAGGGTATGCGACCGCATTCTCGGCGTACGGGATGTTCGGGGACGGGAGCACCCAGGGAAGGCGGGTGTCGTTGAAAAGCATATCCCTGGTCCAGCCCTCCATCGGGACCACCACCAGATCGCACTTGAGCGGTATCTCGTTGCCCTTCTGGCCACAGTTCAGGCGTTCTTCGTTGATGAGGGTGGCGAGTTCTCCGACCGTGAGGCCATAGACATAGGGAATCTTGTACTGGCTGACGAAGGAGTGGAAGCCGTCGCGCACGCAGGGACCTTCGACCTTCAGGCCGCCCAGCGGATTCGGGCGGTCCAGGACCATCACCGGGATGCCCTTCTCGGCGCAGGCGCGCATCACGAGGCCAAGGGTGCTGATGAAGGTGTAGGAGCGGGTGCCGACATCCTGGATGTCATAGACCATTATGTCTATTCCCTTGAGCATGTCCGCCGTGGGCTTGCGCGTGCTGCCATAGAGGGAATGGACCGGCAGGCCGGTGGTCTCGTCCTTTCCGGATTCCACCTTGCCTCCGGCGTAGATGTCACCGCGCACGCCGTGTTCGGGGGCATACAGCGCTACAAGGTTGACGCCGGGCTCGGCGTAGAGTATGTCTATGGTGCTGCGGAGCCGGCTGTCCACCCCGGACGGGTTGGTCACCAGCCCCACGCGCTTGCCGTGGAGGCCGATGTAGCCGTTGTCCCTGAGGACCTCGATGCCGGGCTTGACCCTGGCGGACACGGCAAGGCCTATGAGGAGCAGCGCCGCCGTGCAAAGAATGTGACGGATATGGTTGCGAGACAGCATATCATTACTATTATGAAGAATCCGACATACCCGACCCTCTCCTGGAGCCAGCCGGCGAAGAGGCCCGGAACCATCATTGAAAGAGCCATGAAGGCGGTGCAGATCGCATAGTGGGAGGTCTTGAACTCCCCTTCCGAGAACTGCATCATATAGAGCAGGTAGGCGGTGAAGCCGAAGCCGTAGCCGAACTGGTCGAGGGCGACGCAGGCATAGACCACCCAGAGCGAGGCAGGCTGCACGGCCGCCATGAAGAGGTAGACCGCGCAAGGCAGCGCGAGTGCCATGGACATTGGCCACATGGAGCGTTTCAAGCCGTATTTCGCGGCGAAGAGGCCGCCGAGTATGCCGCCGATGGTGAGCGCGATCACTCCGACGGTGCCGTATACCAGGCCGGACTGGGCGGTGGTAAGCCCTAGGCCGCCGGCGTCCGCGGGATCCAGGAGGAACGGGGTGAGCATCTTCACGGAAAAGGCCTCCGGGAGGCGGTAGAGCAGCATGAAAACTATGGCGAGCCATACGCCCGGCTTCTTGAAGAAAGTCACCCAGGAGCGGCCGAATTCGCGGAAAAGGTCCGCCGCGGTCTTGTCCGGAGCGGGAGCGCCTTCCGCCTTGGGAAGGAAACGGAAGTGCCACAGGGTGATGAGGGCGAACAGCACGGACGATGCCAGAAGGGTCGTGCTCCAGGCCTTGGGGATGTCGCCCATGCGGGTCTCGAGTATTCCGGCGAGGACGACTATGATTCCCTGGCCGAAGACGGACGCGATGCGGTAGAACGTGCTCCTGATGCCCACGAACACGGATTGCTGCTTCTGGTCGAGGGCTATCATATAGAAGCCGTCGGCGGCTATGTCGTGGGTGGCGGAGGCGAATGCGACTATGTAGAAGATGACCAGGCTCCAGCCGAACACATCGGGGCTGACTGAGAGTGCGAGCGCGGCGAATCCGGCGGTCACGGCCAGCTGCATGGCGAGTATCCACCAGCGCTTGGTGCGGATGATGTCCACGAACGGGCTCCAGAGCGGCTTTACGACCCAGGGCAGATAGAGCAGCGAGGTGTACATCGCGAGGTCCCCGTTGGACATTCCGAGGCGCTTGAACATCGTGACCGAGATGACGTTCACGATGAAGTACGGTATGCCCTCGGCGAAATAGAGGGTGGGCACCCAGAGCCACGGAGTCTTCGCTTTAGCCTTGCTGTCCATTGTCGATGGCGCTGATTACGGAATCCTTATAATAATGTGCGAGTATCTCGCGGTAGCCGAAACCGTTGGCGGCCATCACGGCAGCGCCTATCTGGCACAGGCCAACCCCGTGTCCCCAGCCCTTGCCGCGGAGGATGAACGAATCGCCGTCCCGCTCCGCCTCAAAGGCGGAACTCTTGAGGCAGTCCGGGCTCAGGGCCTTGCGGATGGCGAGTTCCTTGCCTATCACGGCCTCTCCCCTGCTACCCTTCACGCGGAGCCTTATGATGCGGCCGGAATCCCCTCTCTCGAGCGGCTCCAGGCTGACGGCTTCGCCTATGTCCTTCCCGGTGTAACGGCTGACCAGTTCCCCGAGCCGTGCGGCGCTTTCACGCACGGTCCAGTCGTGGAAGTCCTTGGTTTTCAGGTCATAATCGTTGAGCACCTGCGAAAGGATCTCCGAATTCTCGCAGTCGCACCAGGGGTCCTCCACGCTCTGCAGGTAGTGGAAGTCCTTGTCTTCCCAGCAGGCGCTGAAGCGTTCGGTGCGGCCGCCGCAGCATTTGGAATAGCGGGTGTCGCAGAGTTCGCCGGCATACGTGAGCACCTGTCCCCAGGTCTCGTCTATGGCGCGCCGGCATTCTCCGCCTATGGCCATCGTAAGGCCCTGGTAGCGCTGACAATGGTCGTCGGCGCATACGTCGAAGCGGCGGTGGGCCGGTTCCACGGGGCCGCCGTTCCTGCGCTCGCGCATCCTGGCCACCACCCAGCTGCGGGAGATGACGGCGTGGGCCTTGAGCAGTTCGAGGCCGGCCGTGGACTTCATTTCCGAAGATATCACGCTGAGCAGGTAGTTTTCAAGCGAAAGCGTGTTGATGGCGGTGATGGCGTCACCTTCCACTATGAAGCGGAGGGATCCCGCATATTTGAGGGTACGGTTCTGCTCCCAGTGGAAGCCTATCCCTATCTTGACGTCGCGCAGGATGAAAGTGGGCTCCGCAAACAGCGTGGAGCGGGTGACCGAGTCGAAATAAAGTTCGTCGTAGAGGGCTCCGTTGTATGCTATGCGGCCATCGCACCAGCTCACCTTCTGCGGGCCGGCGCCGTCCGAAATGATTTCGAACACTATCTCCTTGGCCGTCATTATGCCCACCTCTATCTTCTCGCTCTTCCGGGTGAGGCGGCGGATGACGGTGTCCTCTTCCTCCCTGCTGATGGTGACCTCGTCGAGCATCTCTTCGAGCAGGCGGGAATCGGCCTTCTGAAAATCTTCTTCGAACGGGGCGACGAAAACTCCCGCCATGTCGGCGGCGCCGGGGCTGATGGAGGAATGGTCTGGGCCGTCGGTGAAATAGTGGTGCGAACGCACCGCACCGCGCAGGAACACGAGGCAGCGGTATTCGCCGTCCCTGTACCAGGTGAAGAGGTTGAACGGCGGTTCCGTGACCATCTCCTCGGCGGCGCAGCAGCAGAGAAGCCGGTAGAAGAGTTTCGCAAGGCTCTTGCTGGTACCCGCTTTCAGTGCGAATACGCCGCGGCAGTAGCCGGTGTAGTGGTAGAGGCCGGCGTCCTTGTTGACGGCCATGGGCTCGCCGGGGTCGTCCAGGAATGCGTCCACGGCCACTTCTATGGGCATGAGCTTCCTCGGGCAGGCCTGGAAGTGCAGGTGGTCGGGGGCGGAGGCTCCGCTTTCCGGACCGTTGTAGAACACGACGAAATCCGGATACTTGCGGGCGAAGTCCATCATGTCCGGCAGATGGTGCCAGATGACCTGCGGGATATGGGTGTCACGGGCTATTACGAGGTGCTCCCTGAATATGGGGAAGGGGTTGACCTGGACGTTGTATTGCCTGCCCTTGCGTCCTTCGAACTTGATGTGGAACTGCTCCGGGGGGCGGTTGGGCGCACAGAGGAAGCAAGGCCTGGCGGCTATTACTTCGGGGGATGTGTCCGCGGTGGAGGATGCGACGCGGGAAGGGTTAAACTGGACCTTGACCTGCTGGCAGCACACCTCCAAGGTCTTGGTTTTCACGGTCTTGAGGGCGCGGAAGTTGGCTGCGGCGAGCGGCCATACGGACAGCTGGTCCTTTATGAATTTCCGGAGTTGCTTCATTTCGCAGTGCGGTTACAGGAGTGCCAGCAGGGCATCCTTGTATCTGATGTATTCCTTTTCGAACAGCGGGGTGAAGATCCCTTTGCCTATGTTCGCTTCTATCTCCCTTATGCTCCACCACCTGCCGTCGGAGACTTCATCGTGGTCCGGGTGGAGTTCGAAGTCTCCCACGGCGGCGAAGAGGCTGACGAGTTCCCTCTCGGTGTCGGTTTCGGAGATGTAGTTGTCCAGGAATTGGGGGTTGAAGTCACGGAAGCCGAGTTCTTCCCAGGCTTCACGGTAGAGGGCCTCGTGGACGTACTCGCCGTAGGAGATGTGGCCTCCGACGGCGGTGTCCCAGCGGTTCGGGAAGAGTTTCTTTTCGGCCGAGCGCTTCTGGAGGTAGATGGCTCCGCTGCGGTTGATGATCTCCAGGTGGACGACGGGATGGAGCGGCTTGCGGGGGCCGTGGCAGTATGTGCGGGAGGCCTGGGCAGTCACTTCTCCGTCCGGCTCCACTATCGGGAGCATTTCGGCGGGGTGTGCGCCTTTCCCGCCCTTTTCCACGCGGGCTGGTTCCGTTGGATATACGAGCTCTATCATCAGTAGTTTATGATCCGGAGTTCTTCCGGGGTGTAGAGGATTGAGTCGATGAAGTCGGGGGTGACGCGGGCGAGTATCATGAATACGGCGAAGGCGACCACGGCGAGGATCAGGAGCGCGAGCGGGATGAGCCACCAGCGGAGGCGCTTTCTTCCGCCCGGAGCGGCGGAAGCAGAAGCCTCCTTGCTCCTGTTCGTAAGGGCCAATGTCGCTGCGGAGGCTTCTGCTTCCGCTGCTTGTTCTGCCGTCGGGGCCGGTTCCTTGGCTGTCTCAGCTTCCGGCGCCTTGGCGGCCTCAGCTTCCGGTTCCGGAACGGGGGCGGGAGCGAGGGGCTGGGCGGCGATGAGTTCGGAGAGCGAGGAGACGGCGCGGGCGACTTCCTCGGGGGTCTCCGCGTGGGTCTTCAGGGAGACGGGGGCGAGCATCATCCCTTCCGGATAGATGTCGAGGTCCTGGTCTGCGACGAAGAAGAAGGTGTTGTCCTTCGTGGCCCGCAGGCGGCCGAGGCCGGGGAATATGACTGTCTTGCGGCTCTTGAGGACCTCCTTCATCTGGGAGACGTAGTCCGCTATTATGGCCTTGGCTTCCGGAACGGGAATCGAGTTGGAGTCTGCGTAATAACGGGCGAGGAGGTCGTCGTCGGGGTGTCCCGAGTGGAACGAGAGCCGGCGGTACGGCGGATTGATCGTGTAGCCCTTGTCCGAGAATGATGCGGGCACGACCTCGGCCACGAAGGTCCCCATGCCGGGCAGTCCCACGCGGTCGTTGTCGAGCACAAGCTCGCCCACCATCCTGGAAAGGAGTTCGATGTCCATATTCGTACAAATGTACATAAAAACTTGCGCATCGGCAACCGCGACGGGAGGTCGGTCAAGTCTTCGAACGCAACATCAATTGGGATAATAGCGAAAAACTGCAATTATTTTTGGAGAATGAAGAATTTGCTGTATATTTGCAATCCCAAACGAAAACGATTGGAAAACAAATTCCTCTTTAGCTCAGTTGGTTAGAGCACCTGACTGTTAATCAGGGGGTCCTAGGTTCAAGTCCTAGAAGGGGAGCAAGCGAATGCCTCTGGATTTTCCAGGGGCATTTTATTTAAGGTTTACACCATATCGCACCATACTGTGATGAAATATAATAGCATCCTTATTCTTTCACTTATTTGTCTTCTCCTCAACTCCTGTCAGAAAGCCCCGCAGGATCTGTTGGTGGGGACCTGGGAGGTCTCTTCTAAGACAACAAACACAACAGGTAGCACGGAGACAACGATAGAAAAGCCCGTTCTCTATTATAAATTTGAGGAATGGGGAGAAGGAAGGATTATCAGTCTTGAAACATCCACTGAACTCCAAGAAATGGACGATTGGTTCTTTACCTATGTCTATGACAAAGCGGAAAACACCATTGTATTCGAGTCCTGGGTGAAAAAGGAGAAGTCATATTGGATCGTGGATAAACTGACTGAGGTTTCATTCACCTGCCATACTTCATCCGACGGGTCATCTACGACATTCAACGGCAGAAAGAGATGAAAAATGTCTTGATCATATTGTTCCTTCTCCTATCGGTCTGCCTCTTCATCTTCCTGTACAGAAGTGCCGTAAAGAGTTATCGGGACGCGAAAGAGCATAGCCTTGAAGAGCTTGAAAGGTGGAAGGAGGAGCAATGCCGGAAATACTTGCCGAAGGAGTGGCAGGAGAAAGAGACAGAGAACGGTAATGGAGCTGATTGACGCGATAAAGGCACGGCACTCCGTGCGGAAATACACCGACAGACCGTTGGATACAGCCACGGTCTCCGCGCTCAAGGAAGCTATAGGGCGGATCAACCGTGAAAGCGGATTGGATATCCAGTTGGTCCTGGACGAGCCCAAGGCCTTCAGCGGTAGGTTCATCACCAGCTACGGCCAGTTTTCCGGAGTGACAGACTATCTGGTGATGGCAGGCCCCAAAGGGAAGGAAAACGAGGAAAAGGTGGGCTGTTATGGCGAGGAACTGGTTCTTCTGGCCCAGACGCTCGGTCTGAATTCCTGCTGGGTGGGCCTCACTTACAAGAAGGTCCCGGGAACGTTTTCCCTTCGCCGGGATGACATCGTCCATTGCGTGATAGCTCTGGGCTATGGAGCCACCCAGGGCGTGCAGCATCCGCTCAGGCCGGTAGAACGATTCTTCGAAGCCAAGGCGCTGTTCTCCATAATCGGATATACCCACATCGATCTGGGCATCGTGAAGTACCATTTTGAAATCGGTGCCGGAAAAGCATCCCTGAGCTCTATTTAAGGTCCGACGGATTCCACCGTCTTGCGGAAGCACGCCAGTTTTTCAAACTTTTTCCTATCTTTGAGATATGATGAAACGGGTTCTTCGAATCATAGCCGTTTCTGCGGCCGGGCTCATTGCACTCTGCTCCTGCGCTACAAACCGATATATAGCCCAGGACATTGGAGATAAGCTACACGATATTGCGGTTATTACTCCTTTTGCATATATCAATTATATTGATGAAACGGGTGTGAACGCTTATGACGACTCACTGTCCCTGATGTGCAGCCGCCTTTTCACATTGGGACTGCTCAATTCCTCCTTGCCGACCGGACCGAAGATCACGATTGATTTTGATAATGATTATCCGGAGTTCAGGGATGCTGTCGCTTCGCTCAAGGACATCGACCCACGTTACGCCGGAGAAATCCCGATTCCCCCGATCCTGGACAGCCTCCTGGAGGCGAACGGACTTCAATATGGTGTCGTAGTCTTCGCAAACGGATTCTCGCGGAGCAGGAAAAACTACGTCGAGGCTATGGCTACCGGACTCGGAATCGGCATCTTGACCACCGTGATTTCTATGGGAGCCGTAACAACATACATAGTCCCTTACAAAGGTATGCTGAACACCTGGATCGGTATCATCGATGCCGAAAACGACTGTTTCGTCTATTTCAACAGACGTTTTGAAAAAGATGCGGAACCGGACAAGCCGTTGTATGTATATAACCAAATCAACAGACTTCTGGACCATCTGGAATTACCCTGATGACCGCCTGCTCACTTTCCTCTCCCCCCAGCTTATCCCCGGTCTCCAGTCCTTTTTACAAATTATAGTTATATTTGAGGAGGGATCTGTTAGATGGATTTATGAATAACAGTTGTTGAACAGGCAACATATTTGCATATTGGTTCCAGCAATGCGTAAATAATATCATTACTAATATGAAAAGGATTATCACATTGACCCTTGCCGTCCTGCTCGCTGTGACGGCCTTCGCCCAGAATCTCGAGGGCACCTGGTCCTATACCGGGAACAAGAACGAGAAAATGAACGGTGAGAACAACGTCAATGGCGAGTTGAAAGCCGTTACCACCGTCACCCTGACATTCAGCGGCGCTGCATTCGAGTGCACCAGGAAAGCGGACGTACGCATGGACATGGTCCTGGACCAGAACGATCCGGATGATTCCACCGTCGGATTACTGGTCAAGCTCAACGGCAAGAACGCCGGCACCTTCGAACTTGCCGACGGAGTGCTGAAACTCATCCCGAACAAGGGCAAACCCCAGGTAGACGTGAAGACTGACGTGGAAGGAATGCCTTCAGGCGGTGAAATGCTGGCAGGCATGCTTGCCGGACCGCTCAAGAACGAGATGGTCAAGGAACTCAAGGAGACCGAGCAGTACAAGGTCATCTCCGCAACTGCGACCGAGCTCACCCTCGAGGAAATCCTGACCAAGAAGGATATTGCCGACGGCAAGAAAGCCGAAACCGTAGTATTCAAGAAGAAATAGGGGCGCCCGGAGCTTCCGGGGCCGGACAGGTCAGAAGTGCCTGAAGCCCTGGAAATCCTTTCCGGAGCCTTTCCAGACCAGGGCCGTATCTTCCGTGATGCGGCCTATTTTCGTATGCGCTATGCAAGAGAGGTCCGCATCCGGGGCGGCCGTGAAGAGCAGTTCGTAGTCCTCTCCCCCGCTCACGGCGCAATCCAGGGCATCCCAGCCTTCGCGTGCGCAGACGGCTGCGAGTTCGGGAGAAAGGGGGATTGCAACCACGTCCACCTCGGCTCCGGTCCCGGAGGCTTCGATGATATGGCGCAGATCCGAACCTATGCCGTCCGAGATGTCCATCATCGCGTGAACCCCGTCCATGCCGGCGAGAGCCCGGCCTTCTTTCACCCTGGGCATCGGCCGGTAATGCCGGCGGACCAGCTTTTCGGCGTCCGCATCCCGCTCCACTCCTTCTAGGATGACTTTCAGCCCGGCGGCGGAATCCCCAAGCGGGCCGGTGACGCAGATGATGTCCCCGGGACGGGCGTCCCCTCGCTTCTTCGCCCTGCCGGACGGGCATTCCCCGAGGACGGCCACGTTGATGCAGAGGCGGTCCGGCGATGCCGTGGTGTCGCCTCCGAGCAGGGGGCAGGAGAACATCGTGGAGATCATACGGAAGCCTTCGATGAATCTATCGACCCACTCCGCATCCAAATCCTTGGGCAGGGCCAGCGAAAGGAAGGTAGCGACGGGCTTTCCGCCCATTGCCGCTATGTCGCTGATGTTCACGGCGGCGCTTTTCCAGCCCAGGTCGTAAGGGTCCGCATCCTCCCGGAGGAAATGCGTGCCCTCGATGAGCATATCCGTGCTCACGAGCGTGTCCAGCCCGCTTTCCTGCGGGATCACGGCACAGTCGTCCCCTATGCCGGTCATCCCGTCGGGCACGCTGAACTGCTTCCCGATACGGCCGATCAGCCCGAATTCTCCAAGTTCGCCCATATCTGTCATTTCTCATCAAATATAGCCATTAATCCCGATTAAACTCGTATATTTGTATTGGAACGTGGTGATCCCGATGCGGCCTCCCGCCGCAGGGATTGAAAAGGGAACCGGGTGGGAATCCCGGACAGTGCCCGCTGCTGTATGCCCTATCAGAACGCCGGAATCCGATGCCATTGTCCCGAGGGGCCGGAAGGCTGCGAAGGATGAGAAGGCCCGGCGCAGGACGAGCCAGAAGACCTGCCACGTTCAAGTCCGGCCGCATCCGACCCGGGGTCAGGAAGGAGCGGCGAGGTATATATGCATATTGCAGTTCTGTTGATATCGGCCGTCCTGTGCTCCCCGCAGACGCCCGACACGCTCGATGCGGTCAAGGTGACATCCGAAAGGAATGCCGCCGCGCTTGCCGCCGCCCCTGTCCGGAAGATGGGAGCGGATGGGATCGGGCGCATCGGCGCACAGGGGCTGCACGAAGTGCTGAGGACCTTCGCGGGCGTGAGCATCAAGGATTACGGCGGCATAGGCGGGCTCAAGACCGTGTCCGTACGCAGTCTCGGCGCACAGCACACGGCCGTCAGATACGACGGGATGAGCGTCTCCGACGCCTGCAACGGGCAGATAGACATCTCGCGCTTCAACCTTGAAAACGTAGGCGAGGTGGAGATGGAGATAGGTATGTCCGACGACATTTTCCGCTCCGCACGCGAGCTGGGAAGCGCCGGGACGCTCTCCATCCGGTCGGCTGTCCCGACATTCGAAAAAGGCCGCACAAGCGCATCAGCCAGGATGAGATTCGCTTCTTTCGGCACATACAACCCCTATTTTATCGTACGCAGGAAGATAGGCGAGGGCTGGGCGGCCACGGCAAGCCTGGACTGGCTCGGTTCCGAGGGCTCCTATCCCTTCACGGTGCAGAACGGCAAGGAGAGCACGGTGCTCAGGAGGCTGGGCAGCGACGTGCATGCCGTCGGCGCAGAAGCGAACCTCTACGGCGAGCTGAGCCGCGGGGGCAGCCTGCGCGGGAAGTTCGACTTCTATTCCTCGGAACGCGGGCTGCCGGGTGCCATGATACTCTATACCCAGGACCCGACGGAACGGCTCCGGGACCGCGACATCCGCGGCAACCTCAGTTATGAAAAGGCCTTCGGGGACGGCTGGAAGGCAAGATGCGGCGCGGCCTATTCCAATCTCTGGAACCGTTACGTGAATTCTTCCGCATTCTACGCCACGCCTGAAGAAGACATCTACGCCCAGCAGGAATGGGCGGTCAGCGGCATAGTCATGAAGGGATTCGGCGAGCACTTCCGCGTCTCGCTGGCCGAAGACATCTTCGTCAACCACCTGGATTCCAATATTCCGGAATGCCCGTTCCCCACTCGTCTGAGCTCCCTGACGGCCTTCAGCGGGCAGTACCGCGGCGAACGGCTCACCGTGACCGCCATACTCGGGGCAACGCTGATGGGCGAAAACGTACGCACAGGCAGCGCGGCTCCGGCCAGGCGGCGCCTCTCCCCCGCCCTGAGCGCATCCTGGCTCGTGGCGGACGGACTGCGGCTGCGCGCCTCGGTCAAGGACGGATTCCGCGTTCCGACCTTCAACGACCTGTATTATGCTAGGGTGGGCAACACTTCCCTGCAGCCGGAAAAGGCGCTGCAGGTCAACCTGGGCACGACCTGGACGCATCCCTTCCGGGGCGGCTCCGTCACCCTCACCGCGGACGGCTGGTGGAACAGGGTAAAGGACAAGATAGTGGCGATTCCGACGATGTTCATATGGAAGATGCGCAACGTCGGACTGGTGCAGATGCTCGGTTCCGACGTCACCGCGGCGCTGGTGATGCACCCGGGACGCTGCACCGTCCACCTGGACGCCAGCTGGTCCTGGCAGCACGCCGTGGACGTGAGCGACCCGAAAGCCAAGAATTACGGTCACCAGATACAATACACACCGCACCATTCCGGGGGCATCGTGGCCGGCATCGACACGCCCTGGGTGGGCTTCGGCTACACCCTCACGGCCGTCGGAGAGCGCTGGTACCAGCCCCAGAACCTGGACATGTACCGGCTGGAGCCTTACGCGGACCATTCC
>JAEEGL012641037.1_pt1 | contig 12687 bp, 11 predicted proteins | sample 9134231 | NCBI WGS metagenome assembly JAEEGL01 (sample SAMN16246548, study PRJNA631951) | gut metagenome | biome: gut microbiome; feature: rumen; material: fiber-attached | host: Bos | place: Iran: Karaj | collected 2018-10
ATTAACCATCTGGTAGAAGCGAATGACAACCAGGATAGCAGGAGCCAAGGTGATATTGCAGCGCACGCCGCCGCGCCCTTCCTTGATAAGCAGACGGCGCGACCAGCAGGCGCCGTAGCCGGTGAGCATCGAGAGGTCGTGCAGGTGGATGTCGGCGTTGCGGTGCGCGTTGGCGATCTCGTCGTCATAGACTTCCGACAGCCAGTAGTTGGCGGTGATGGCGCCGGAATTGCTGAGGATCAGTCCGCCGACCGAATAGGTGACGGTGGAGTTCTCTTTCACGCGCCAATCGCCCATGCCGAGATACTTGTCCACGATATCCTTGTAATCGAGGATCGTGTTCTTCATATTGCGGATCTTCTCGTGCTGACGGCGATAGAGGATATACGCCTTGGCGACGTCGGAATAGCCGGCCTGTACCAGAACGTTCTCCACCGAGTCCTGAATATCCTCGACGGCGATCACGCCGTCCTTGATCTTCGGCTCGAAAGCGGCGGTCACTTTCAGCGCGAGAAAATCAATGATGTCCTGGTTATACTGCTTTTCCAGCGCATCAAAGGCGAGCTTGATGGCGTCGGAAATACGGGTGAGCTCGAAAGCAACGATTTTGCCGGTGCGTTTTTTGACGTTGTACATGGCGGGTTTCCTTCTTTATATCGGTTTATTATTTGACGGATCGGACGGCGGTATCGCGAGGAGCCGGGAGGCTGGTCCTTTCGGAGGGCTTCAGCAATATCATACCACAATATTTTGTGTCTGTCAATGGACAAGGTGCAACATTTAGTGAAAAAATTTTTGTGCAACAATCAGAGATCCACGCCACGGAGCGCGGCAGTCGGATGAATTTCCCGGACGGCGGCGAGCATTTCCTTCAGGACCGACGGCGGATAGCCGGAGACCCCGGTCCCGAGCAGCGCGCCGGAATCCTTGAACGCCTGAAGATAATAGGGGTGCTCCGGCCCGATCATGGCGGCGAGGGCGACGAGGTCCTCTTTCGTGTGGAAGGGCGCGCAGACGGTGGTGCGGAATTCGTGCGGGAGCGAGGCCGATTTCAGGAAGGCGAAACTTTCCCGGGCTTTTTCGGTATTCAGGTCCGGCAGGCCGACCGTTTCGGGATATTTTTCCCAGACATTCTTGACGTCCATGGCGATGTAATCGGCGAGACCGCTGTTGACGATGTATTTCAGGGACATCGGATAGAACCCGTTGGTGTCGATCTTGACGGCGAAGCCCATTTCCTTGATTTTCTCGCAGAAAGCCGGCAGGTCCTTCTGAAGCATGGGTTCTCCGCCGGTGATGCAGACGCCCTCCAGGGTGCGGCGGCGTTTTTCCAGCAGCGCGAACACTTCTTCCTCCGGAATGCGGGGAAAGGCGGCGGGACGCAGTACGAGATCGCCGTTATGACAGAAGGGACACCGGAGGTTGCAGCCGCCGGTGAAGACGGTGCAGGCGGTCTTCCCGGGGAAATCCAGCAGGGTAAGCGTTTGAAGGCCGTGAATGGTCATGAGCTCGCCTCCTTCGGCGGAATAACGGCGGAACGCGCGCCTTTTTCTATCGGCGCTACAATAGGATACCACAAAATCAGGTATCTGTCAATAGAAAAAAACTATATCTTGTGGTTTTTTAAAAACTTATCGGATTCGTCAATGGGAGAATTGCTTTTTTTATCAAAATTGGGTATAATGGAAAGGGATGTGCTTCGCAACGGATGCATCGCGGGCAAATTCAAAAGAAACGATAAGAAGGAAGACAGTATGAAAAGCAGACAGCATCTGAAGGATTGGTTCGTCATCACGCTGGCCGGCCTGGTCTATGCAGTGGGGATCGCGTTTTTTCTGGATCCGAACGGATTGGCGCCGGGCGGCGTCAGCGGCGTCGCGATCATTCTGCATCGCGTGACCGGCGTCGGGACCGGTCTTCTCATCTTTGCCATCAACATTCCGCTCCTGCTGACGGGTTGTCTGGTGATCGGACGGGGATTTCTTGTCAAAACGGTTTACGCCATTCTATTTTCCTCTGCCGTCATCGACCTTATTCCGCGGGTGTTCCCGCCTTTGGTGCCGTTCACGTCCGATAAGCTGTTGGCGTCGCTGGCGGGCGGCGTTCTGATGGCGGCGGGAATGGGGATGATCTTCCGCTGCGGCGGATCGACCGGCGGGACCGATATCGTGATCAAGCTGCTCCGCCGCCGATTCCGCTCGGTCCGGACCGGCGTCGTCATGATGATCGTTGACTCTCTGATCGTCGCGGCTTCGGCGGTGGTCTCGGGCGCGATCGAGGACGCGCTGTATGCCGGTATCGCGCTTTTCGTAACCACGGTGATTCTGGATAAGATCCTCTATCTGACCGACGGCGGCATGATGCTGATGATCATCAGCGCCTGTCCCGACAGGATCGCCGGGCGGCTGATGTCCGATCTTGACGTCGGCGTTACTTTTGCCCGGGGATACGGCGGTTATACCGGAGAAGAGAAAAATATTATTTTCTGCGCCGTCAAAAAGCACATGTTTTACAGAGCGAAGGATCTGATCAACGAGGAGGATCCAAGCTCGTTCATGATCGTGACGCGGGCCTCGGAGGTCTTCGGAGAAGGGTATAAACCGCACGGCGCCGAAGAATTATAAGATTTCTTTAAAAAATTTTCGGAAAAGTATTGACAATCGCATGATTGTATGATATAATCATATCAACAAATAAATCCGCCTGCGGAAAAAGAAAGGAAACAGACTTATGACTTGGATTGTACTGGCTTTCATCGCGGTTTTCGTTTTGTTTTTGATTCTCGGATACGACAAGAGTACCAACGGATGGCACACCCGTCCGAAACAGCTGCTCGCGCTTTTCGGACTGCTCTTGATCCTGCCGTCGCTCTTCGCTACCGTTCCGACCGGCCATACCGGGATCCTGACGCTTTTCGGAGAGGTGCAGAACGACACGCTGGAGGCCGGCCTGCATATGAAAAACCCGCTGATGCGTCTGGTGGTGATGGACAACCGCACGCAGAAGGAGGTCATCAATACCGAATGCTTTTCCAGCGACATTCAGGAAGTCAAGGTGATCTATACCATCAACTTCCAGATCGAGAAGCAGAACGCCATGATGATCTACAAACAGATCGGGACCAACTATTATGCGACGGTGATGGAGCCGCGCATCATGGATATCGTCAAATCGATCTTCGCACAGTATTCGGCGGAGAACCTGATTGCTTCCCGTGCCGAGATATCGGCCAAGATCAATGATAAACTGAAGGATGAACTGAGTACATATAATATCATCGTGGTCAACACTTCCATCGAGGATATGGATTTCTCGGATTCCTACACCAACGCCGTCGAGGAGAAGCAGGTCGCCGAGCAGCGCAAGCTGAAGGCCGAGATCGAGCAGGCACAGATGCTGATCGAGGCGCAGGCGCAGGCCGAGAAGCAGAAGATCGCTGCCAACGCCGACGCCGAAGTCGCCCGGATCCAGGCCGACGCCGCCAAGTACGCCGGCGAAAAAGAGGCCGAGATGAACAAGAAGCTCAGCGAAACGCTGACCGCCGAGCTGATCGAGTACTACTACTCCCAGAAATGGGACGGCAAGCTTCCGACCATCGTCGGCAGCGATACCGTGCTGCCGGTCCTCAGCGACAACGGGCTGAAGTCCATTACCCAGAGCGAAAACTGAAAAGAGCAATCCGCAAGCCGGGACCTGTAAGCGAGGTCCCGGCTTTTCGGTTTGTTCTTGACGGGGCGGGGAAAATATGATATACTGATCGTGTCGGCAGCCGGCCTATCCGCCCGGCGCCGAAAGGGCAGAGAAAACAGGGAGGGGCGTATGTCGGTTACCATCGGAAATCTGACGCTTCGATACGGGCTGATGCTGGCGCCGATGGCCGGCGTGACCGACCGGGCGTTTCGCAGGATCTGCGTCAGACACGGCGCCGAATATACCGTGACCGAAATGGTTTCGGCCAAGGCCCTTTGTTTTCACGATGCGAAATCACGGCGTCTGGCGAGACTGTCGGAGGATGAGCTCCCGGCCGCCGTTCAGCTTTTCGGCCACGAGCCGGACGTTATCGCGGAGGCGATCCGCCTTCTGCTGATTCCGGAGGACGGGTTCGCCGCTCCCCCGGTCTTCGATCTGAATATGGGCTGTCCTATGAAAAAGATCGTAGGCGCTCATGACGGCGCCGCGTTGATGCGGGACCCCGCGCTGGCCGCCAGGCTGATCCGCGCCGCCGCCGAAGCCTCCGACCGGCCGGTCACGGTCAAGATTCGCACCGGGTGGACAAAGGAGACGGTCAATGCGCCGCTGCTGGCCCGGATCGCCGAGGAAAACGGCGCCGCTCTGATCGTGGTCCACGGACGCACGCGGGAGCAGCTCTATTCGCCCCCCGTCGACCTTGAAACCATCGCGGCGGTCAAACGCGTTGTCTCGATCCCGGTCGTCGGAAACGGCGGGATCCTGACGGCGGAGGACGCCTTGCGCATGCTCTCTTCGACCGGATGCGACGGGCTGATGATCGCCCGCGGCGCCGTCGGCAATCCCTGGCTGTTCGAGGAGATCCGTGCCGCGATGGACGGAAGGTCCTTCCGCCTGCCGGATCTCGACGTGCGTCTTTCCGAGGCGCTGGATCAGGTCGACGAGATGATCGCCGAGAAGGGCGAGAAGATCGGCCTGCTCGAGGCGAGACATCAGCTCGGGAGCTATATCCGCGGCGTCGGCGGCGCCGCCGAGGCGCGCGCCCGCCTGAATCGCGCGATTTCCCGGGAAGAGATCCACGAGATCGTGTCGGATTTCCTGAAACGGTAAAAAGCGTTTTCACAAAATCTTCGGAAAGGAGCCGGACGGATGGATCGGTTATCGGAAGACTGTATACGCCGGGCAGCCGCCGGCGACGAAACCGCTTTTGCGGCGATCGTAACGAATTATCAGAAAACGGTCTACAATCTCGCGCTTTCGATGCTTCACGACCGGGAAGAGGCGCTGGACGTCTCGCAGGAGATATTCCTCAAGATCTTCCGGTTTCTTCCCGATTTTCATTTTCAAAGCTCTTTTTCCACCTGGCTTTACCGGATCGCCCGGAACACCGTGACGGACGTCCTGCGTTCCCGCGGGCGGCGGCCCTGCGGCAGTCTCGAGGAACTGAACGAGAAAGGGTGGGAGCCGCCGGATCCCTCCGATGCTTCCGATCCGTTTGCGGAACTCCGGAAATCGGAACGGCGCCGGCTTCTGAACGAGGCGATGGAACAGCTCTCGGAGCCGCACCGCGAGGTCCTTCGGCTTTATGCGTTCGCCGGTGAAAGCTACGAATCGATCGCGGCGCTGCTGGGGATCGAGATCGGTACGGTGAAGAGCCGGATCAGCCGGGCAAAAAAAGAATTGAGAAATTTGCTCGCCGAGCGGAACTTTTTCTGATCGGCGTCGTCTAACGAGTGAAAGAAAAGAAAGGAGGGCCGAAAATGGAAAGACCGTGTGAAGGCCGTACCAGGCAAATCTTCGATTATGCGGAAGGCGTTCTTCCCGCGGAGGAGCGCGCCGCGCTGGAAGCCCATATCGGCGCCTGCCCTGTTTGTCAAAAAATACGGAAGGAAGCGGAAACCGTCTCCCGGCTTCTCGAGGATTGTTCCGAAGAGCCGCCCCAAGCGCTGTTTACCGGCGTGATGGCCGGTGTGAGAAAAGAAAAAGCCGCGCGTTCGCGCAGAAGGATTCTGAAATTCGTCCCCGCGGCGGCTTGTCTGATTCTTATCGTCGGCGTTTTGCTGCTGATCCCGTTCCTCGGCTCCCTAAAAGAGAACCAAGGATCCGGGCGAATCCCGCGAAGCGAGAACCTGTTTGAAGAGCCCGTATTGGATAAACAATCTTCTTCGCTTCAGAACAATGCAAGCGAATTATCGCCGTCCTGCGGAGTCCCGGCGGAGCTTTCAGACGAAGTTTCCGGAAAGGACGTTCCGAACGATCGGGAAGCGGAGCCCCTCGATTGGCTCTCCCTCTTTTTCGATCCATCCGATGTGACAGAGAACGAACAGGTGTCCCCCGATACCTGCAGTACGGCTCCGGAATTATCAGGCGAATCCGATAGAAACGTATGCAGAGATGACCCAAACACGGTTCCGGTCCGATTCTCCAGTCTTTGGGGTTATACGATATGCGCATATGAGGACGCCCCGAAAAGCGGCGCCGTTGCGGTTATGCAAAAAGACGGCGCGACGCTGTGGCTCCTTCCGCGCTCGATGAGCGGGTCCTATCGAGATATCACGTCCCTGTCGGAGAGCGGTGAATATCTCGCCGTCCTGGTGATCAGCGACTGAGATCGGACAGGGAAGCACTGCCGCCCGATTCTCCGAAAAACGAAAAACCACGGTCCCCCTTCGATTGAGGGACCGTGTTTTTCAATTCTCCAGTTTGCCGTACGGAACGGCAAGGGTCTGAGGTCCGTGGGCGCTCGGCGCGAGAATACTGGGGTTGACGAAGAGGATCAGAGCGTCTTTTTCCAGATAGTAGTCGTTCAGTGAGAGGATCCCGGGGAGGATTTCTTCTGCGTCCTGATAGAAAACGTCGGGCGTCTGCCGGATCTTCTGTCGGAAAAGCGACAGGATGTAACGCTCGGCAAAGTTTTTATCGGATCGGAGATACCCGTCGAGGCCGAGCGTTTTCCCTGTGTTCTCATCAAACACAAAGGCTTTCAGTTCGTTTTCGGAATGAGGGCCGCCGGAATAGCGGGAAATACGGAAGAGGACCGAAACGGCTCCGCCGCGGCGGAATACGGTATAGTCGGCCGACCGCTCGTAGGGTTCGAAGGCGAAAAGATCGTCTTCGGAGGCCTCCTCGGCCATCAGTCGGTCTTCCGATGTGATTTCGACGAAGGAGAGGCAGAACGCGTGAAGCGTTTCGTTTATCCGTGTGATCGCGTCGGTATTCGTTCCTTCAAAAACGGGCTGATTGACCGAGGCGAACAGCAGAATGGTTTCATCCTTCCGGTAAGCGTTGCTGACGGCCTGCGGCTTCCAGGTCAGCTCGGCGGGGGGATCGTCCGGAAACGGCGCGTCAGTCCCGCTGTCGGCAGGCGGCGCTTCGGTTTCGGACGTTTCACCGTTCAGCGCCGGCTCCGTTCCGGCGTCGGTCACGAGATGTTCGACGGGCGGAAAAGAGAGGGCGGCCGTCACGGTGGTTTCGGGCGTTGCCGCCGTGACCGGCGGCTTCCGTTCGGCGTACTGCCGCGCCGTGACGATCGCGGCCGCCGTCAGGATCAGGGCGGCCAGGATCAGGAGCAAGGGCAGGACGAGAACGCTCTCCCGCCGGCGCCTGTCGCTTTTCATGACAGGATCTTTTTGGCTGTGATGCCCTGCCGGTTCAGTTCCGACAGCGCCACGCCGATCACGGTCGCGTACTGCGAATGCGCCGGGATGATATAGCGGACTTCAAAGTGATGATTCATGACGTCGAGGACCGAACGCGACTGCGGAATGTTGGTCATATTACCGGTAATGACGATATTTCGGATGTGCTTGTCTCGGGCTGCGAAAAGCGCCAGCATCGCCACGCTTTCAAACACCATATTGATCAGGCCGAGCGCCAGGTCGCTTTTGGTGGCCAGATCGCTGACCTTGCCGAAGTTGGCGGCGGTCAGATCGGCCGACATACCGGGGATCGACTTTTGCGTGATGTCCCCGACGCGAAGATCCACGCGAGCCAAATCGCCGGCCTCGGCCAGCTCCACGAGATTCTGAATGTCGCGGATGCCCAGCATCTTTCCCGAAAGGCCGAGAAGGGTACCGCCGCCGATGCCGGTACCGCCGAGATACTCCAGCGTTCCGTCTCTGCCGGCGTTGACAATGGCGGTGCCGGTCCCCATACTGACGACGATGGCGTGGTCCAGTTCGGAGAGATATAGCCCGCCACGGCCGATGCATTCGAACTCCGACACGTGGACGCAGGAAAGACCGTAGAGCGAACGCCCGACGTAAGAGGAGCCGACGCCGGTGACCATGATTTTCTGAATATCCGACAACTCGATGCGGTTGACGAAGGTAAATTTGCCGAAAGCGCCGTAAATGGAAGTGAGCGGATCGTTTGCCTTGACGAACAGCGGCTCGATCAGTTGTCCGTTCCCGTCAAATCCGACGATTTTTGTCGTACTTCCGCCGACGTCGATTCCGATGATAACACTCATGTTTCGTTACTCCTTGCTTGATACCAACAGTATACCATAAAGCGTTCGGGAATGCAAGAGCGGACGCGAAAGAATCTTTTGAAAAAAAGGGAAAAAACGTTCGGCTATTTTGCCGTTTTCGATTGACTTTTCGCTCGATTTATGGTAAGATACCGTTGTAAATTGCGGATAGAGAGAGAATACGTATGACGGTGGAAAAACTGTTCCCGGAAAATCTTTTTTCCGAAATGATCCGTTCCGATAAAGTATATTACGAAACGCGGAATTTTATCAACAACGTACTGCCGTTTTCCCTGCATACCGACATCATGGTGAGCACGACGCATCATTACGTTCACAAGCACCGCGAGATCGAGATCCTCATGCCGGTTTCCGGCGCGGGGCAGGTGATTGCCGACCTGAAGACGATCCCGATCAGCGGCGAGGAGATCGCGGTCATCAATCCGAACAAGGTGCACTATATCGTATCGGAGGAGCCGCTGCGGTATTACGTTCTCATCATCGACACGGATTTTCTGATCGAAAACGGGATGGACCCCTCGGTCCTGTGTTTCCGGGATCATATCCGGGATCATGAGCTTTCGGAGATGATCAGGGAACTCGACCGCGAATGGAACCGGGAGGACGCTTACCGCAATCTTTGCCTGCGTTCGCTTCTGATCGGGATCATGATCCGTCTCTGCCGGTATCACGTCGTTACCGATACGACGACCGAGAAGGAGGGCCGGACGCTGCAGAAGATCAAGCATTCGATCAATTACATCAAGAACAATTACCGCCGGAATCTGACGCTGGACGAGATTGCGGATGAGGCCGGGCTGAGCAAATACCCCTACTGCCGCGAATTCAAAAAGGCGACTGACCTGACGCCGATCGAGTTTATCAACCGAACGCGCTGCGAATACGCCAAAAACCTTCTGGAAAGCCGTCGCTATTCGGTCGCGGAGGTCAGCGAAATGTGCGGTTTCGTCACCGCCGCCCATTTTTCCAAGGTCTTCCGCGGATTTTTCGGAATGAATCCTTCCGAATACCATCGGGCACGCCGGAAAGATAACGCAAAGGAAACGAAACGATGAAATGCTATCGCAATGAGTCTACCGATCCGTATTTCAATCTGGCGGCGGAGCAGTATCTGCTCGATACGGAAGACGACGACATCTTTATGCTCTGGCGCAACGAGCGCACCGTCGTGATCGGACGGAATCAGAACGCCTACGCCGAGATCGACGTTCCGTTCGTGACTGAAAACCGTATCGCGGTCGTTCGCCGTCTGACCGGGGGCGGGGCGGTTTTTCACGATCTCGGGAACCTGAATTTTACCTTCATCGTGCCGCGGAAAGACTGTCCCGAGTTGGATTTCGGTCGGTTCTGCCGCCCGATTGTCGATGCACTGCGTTTTCTCGGGGTCCCGGCCGAGTTATCGGGCCGGAACGACCTGACGGCAGAGGGCCGGAAGTTCTCGGGCAACGCCCAGTGTGTTTATAACGGCAAGGTCCTGCATCACGGCACGCTGCTGTTTTCGGCCGAACTGTCTGATATGGCCGGTGCGCTTCGCGTCAACGAGGAAAAAATGAAGAGCAAAGGGGTCCGGAGCGTCCGAGCACGTGTGTGCAATCTGTCTTCGTATCTGCCCGGGATGACGGTGACCGGTCTGAAGGCCTTTCTCGAAAACCGGATCGGCGCGGATCGCCTTGTCACCTTTTCTCCGGAGCAGATGAATGCCATCGAAGCGTTAAAGAGGGACAAATACGCGACCTGGGAATGGAATTTCGGTGTCTCCAAGGAATACGGGCGGTCGGTCGGGAAGCGATTTCCTTACGGAACCGTTGAACTGTCCTTTACGGCGGCGCATGGTGTGCTGACCGAAGTCAGGTTCCAGGGAGATTATTTCGGGACGAAGCCGGTTTCGGAGCTGGAAGCGGCGATGATCGGCTGCCGGCTTCAACCGGAAGCGATCGCCGCCCGGCTTTCCGACGTCGGGGCGTATCTGTTCGGTGCATCCCCCTCCGAGATCGCCGCCCTGTTTTTCTCCTGACGAAAACGCCGCGCCGTCCGGCGCCGGCCGATTCGCGAAAAAGCCCCGGAGCGGCGTTTCCGTCGCTCCGGGGCTTCGTTATGACGGGGAAAACGGCTCACAGACCGAGCAGTACGGTTGCCGTCGCGAAATAGATCAGAAGGGACAGCGCGTCGACGATCGTCGTGATGAAGGGGCTGGCCATGACCGCGGGATCGAAACCGAGTTTATCGGCCAGCATCGGCATCAGACATCCGATGATCTTGGCGCAGATGACGGTCAGCGCCTGCGTCAGGCAAACGGTCAGGGCAATCAGGATCGTAATGTCGTTCCCGAGGATCAGTTTGTCTACCAGCAGCAGTTTTAAGAAGGTCGCTGCCGCAAGCGTGAGCCCGCAGAGCACCGCGACCCGGATCTCTTTCCAGATGACGCGGATCAGATCGACGAAGGCGATCTCGCCGAGCGAAAGGCCGCGGATGACGGTGACCGACGCCTGACTGCCGGCGTTGCCGGCGGTATCCATCAGCATCGGGATAAAGGCGGTCAGGACAACCTGAGCGGCCAGCGCGTCTTCGAAAGAGGAGATGATGATGCCGGTGAAGGTGGCCGAGATCATGAGGAGGAGCAGCCACGGGATCCGCGTGCTCCAGATCTTGATCGGCGCGGTTTTCAGATACGGCTTGTCCGACGGCGTGATAGCGGCCATCTTGGAGAAGTCTTCCTCGTCCGCCTCGCTGATGACGTCGATAGCGTCGTCGACCGTGATGATACCGACAAGGCGATCTTCCTTGTCAACTACCGGCAGTGCCAGGAAATCGTATTTGGAAAGGAGTTGAGCGACTTCTTCCTTATCCATGAGCGTCGGGACCGAGACGATGTTGGTTGTCATGATATCGGAAACCGGTTCTTTCGGATCGGCCAGCAAAAGCTCCCGGACCGAGACGACGCCGAGCAGTTTCCGATTTTCGGTAACGTAGCAGGTGTAGATGGTCTCGCTGTCTATTCCGACGGTGCGGATGTGGCGGAAAGCCTCTTCCACCGTCATATTCTTGCGAAGGTTGATATATTCGACCGTCATGATGCTGCCGGCGCTGTCCTTCGGATAAGCGAGCAGCTGATTGATGGCGTTGCGATCCTCCGCGGTGGCGCTTCCGAGGATCCGGGTGACGGCGTTGGCCGGCATCTCCTCGATGATGTCGACGATATCGTCGAGATACATCTCGTCGAGAATGTTTTTCAGTTCGTGATCGGTGAAGGTCGAAATGAGGGCTTCCTGGAGCTCCGGATCCATTTCGACGAAGACGTCGGCGGCCAGCTCCTTCGGCAGGATCCGGAAAACGATCGAGGCCTGTTCCGGAGAAAGATTTTCAAACAGCGGGGCAATATCGGCCGGTTCCGCATCCATCAACAGTTTGCGGAGTTCAAAGAATTTTTTGTCGGCCGCAAGCGACAGCGCGGCTTCCAGATCGAGGGTGTTCTGATTTTCCATTTCGGTAAACTCCTTTCCGGGGAAATACTGGATAAGCCGGACGGCCCGAAAGGGGCTTGTCTCCGGCCGAGGTCAAAAGAAAAACGCACGGGAAACAAGCCATGCGTGCGCCTGAAAGCGGACAGCATGGCGGAAGCTCCGCGCGTCTCGGAAAGGAGTCACGTTATGACGGATTCGTTGGCGAGCGGAGTATCCGGGAGAAAGATCGTCGAACGTCAGATTGGGTACTGCCGCTGCTTCCTGCTTCCATTCCGCTCACCTCCTGAATTCGGTTTTACAGCGTCAACGGCCGCGCCGTTTTCGCTTACCAAATTATTATAACACAAAAGTCGGCGTTTGTAAATCTCCTATCCGAAAAAAAGATGATTTTTTTAAAAAAGGTTGTTTTTTCGACGCGCATCGCCTGTTTTTTGAAAATAGCAGACGAATTCCGGAAAGATAGCGTGATTCGTAAAAAGCGCTCTTAATCAAAATACGATACGTATGGGCTCTCCCGCACGCAGGTCGTGAAGGAATACCAAAACGAAAAGAACGGCGTTCTGTTCCTTTTCATCGTCAACGACGGCACTGTCCTCAGCAAGGAATATCGCGTTGCCGATTGACAGAACGGCGCTTTTTCTCCCGGAAAAGCGCAAATCCCGGCCGACGATCGGCCGGGATTCCGCCGAATTTTTCCCCGGCCAAAAGGAATCATCGCGAGCTCGCCGTCGTATCGGGCGCGGTGATGAAGCTCATGCTCCGCCGAAGACGCGCAGCGGACCGCAGACGGTAAGATACAGGTTGCCTCAAAGTCAGGGACGTTCACTGCTCCGGCCGCTTTCGGATGTCCGGCCTATTCCTTCGGACCGCGGTTTTCGGGCGCCTTTTCCGCCGAATATCCTTTGAAAAGCGCTTTTGGCCAATCTTCCTCCCGCACGTCGTGCGAAGACAAACGCGGGGATCCGGACCGGGCCCATACGGGAAAAGCGCCCCGAGCGGGCTCTTCATTTCCGAAACGCTCCGGAAATCGATCTTTTCCGTTTTTTA
>JAEEGL013076172.1_pt1 | contig 12687 bp, 10 predicted proteins | sample 9134231 | NCBI WGS metagenome assembly JAEEGL01 (sample SAMN16246548, study PRJNA631951) | gut metagenome | biome: gut microbiome; feature: rumen; material: fiber-attached | host: Bos | place: Iran: Karaj | collected 2018-10
CTTGAGCACTGCCAGCATCGGGCGGCTCACGATGAGGCCTATCAGTGTTATGAACGCCGAGCATGTCATCGTGAGAAAAGAAACGGTAGACACCGCCTTCTGAAGAGATTCGCGGTTTCCTGACCCGACACGCTGCGCTATCACGACATTGGAACCGGATGACAGACCGATCGCGAAGAGGTTGATGATGCTGACTATGGGAGTGCTCGCGGATACTGCCGCAAGCGCCTCTGAACTGATGAAGCGGCCTACTATCATCGAGTCAGCCACATTATAGAACTGGGTCACGATGCTGCCGAACAGGATAGGTACAGCAAATCTTATCAGTGTAGAGAAAATCGGCCCGCTGGCCAGATCCATCGTATTGTTTCTTGTCCTTGGCATTCATACAGCTCCTGTTCTATGTACTCATTTTTCACAAAAACACAGCCGGATAGCCGAGGCTATCCGGCTCTTGCACATTATACCATTCGATACCGGGATCAGTTTTCCGTCTCTTCGTCTGGATCAGTCCCAGCAGTTACCTCTTCATCCGGATCATCGTCCGCGCCGGGTTCATTCCCGGAAACGGAGTCTTCCGTCAATTCGTCGACGCATTCTTCGTCTTCGGCTGTCTCGGTCTCTTCAACGACGGCGCCTGTATCGATCAGATACTGTCTCGTCTGTGCATAAGGCTTCAGATATTCAGGGTCGGAGGAATTACGTATCTTCCTCGAAATAACGTAAAGCAGGATCGCTGAGATGACAGCGTATGTCACGCAGACAGCCTGCGATATCCTGATTTTTCCGAGGAACAGCGCATCGGTGCGCAGCGATTCGCAGAAAGCTCTGCCTATGCCGTTCCAGACAAGATAGCGTAGGAATATCTCTCCGTCGAACTTTCTTCTTTTGATGAAGTAGCAGATGACAGCTACTCCTATAAAGCACCAGATGCTCTCATAAAGGAACGTCGGGTGGACCGGGCCGTCAGTGAGAACGATGCCGTGATCGTTCAGAAGGCGGTCTGCATTCCTGCTGATGTATCTTGCGATAGTATCGCTGTACATGCCCCACGGGAGATCCGTATTGGTTCCGAACAGCTCCTGATTGAAGAAGTTTCCCCATCTGCCGAGCCCCTGCCCTATCAGGAAACCAAGAGCGATATCATCAAGGACACAAAGGAATTTCGTCTTGTTAATGAGACACACGATGAACGCCGTGACCAGAGCACCGGTGAGAATTCCGTAAAATGCGGTGCCTCCTTCCCTCAGGTTGAGGAACTGCCTGATGCTGGTGACCTTGTAGTCATCGGAAAACAGGACATAAAAGGACCTGCCCCCGAACAGAGCGCCTATGGCCCCCCAGATTATGACATCGTAGAGTTTGTCCTCATCGATACCGAAGCGCTTTGCGTTCTTCTGACCGATTATGACTCCTATGAACATCCCCAGGGCGATGAGCACGCCGTACCAGTATATCTCGAAACCTGCTACCGTGAACGCTACCCTGTTTATGTCAAATTCCAGCCCGAGGCCGGGAAAAGAAACATGACTCATTGTTGTTCTCCTGAAGAGTTTGGTAAGACCACCGAAAGACAGCAGCTGTCGGGTTCAAAACAAGCCCTCAACAGTTCGTTCGCCTCTTCGATATCGGGATCTCCGACAAGCTGAATTATATCGTACAGGGTCGTCTTTTTAAAGTGGCATGACATGAGGCTCCCCGTCACAGACCCGGGATTGTCGAATATGCTTATGTAGGAGCCGACAGATGTTCTGACCCTCTCGTCAAAAAGCTCCGGATCGAAGCCGGTCTTCTTCAGTTCCGAGATCCTTTCAAGAAGGAAGTCACGGACCTTCCCGGGATACAGTGAATCACCCTCGAAATAGGTACAAAGGTATTCATCACCTGAATAGAATCCCGACCCGAAGCTGTCGTTTATCAGGTTTTGTTCGTACATTGACCTGAAGAACTCCGTGCTCTCGCCTGCCGTAAGGTCAAGTATCATATCCATCAGAAGATCGCTCTTTATGTCAGCGAATCTGCCGTATGCTGATTCCTTGAATCCTATGTCAAAAAGAGGCAACGAAACCGTCATTTGTTCGGAGGCCTCTGTTTGGAATATACCTGAAGGTTCTTCCGCAGAGGCAAGAACGTATCTCGGAACAGGGCTGATCTGCGGGGAGAATGAATCGGCTATATCGAAGATCCTTTTATGATCCACGTCTCCGGCTATGGTCAGCGCCATATTCTCAGGTCTGTAGAACGAATCGAAACAGTCTGAAAGGATATCCATATTGATATCCCTTATCGAATCAAGACTTCCCGCAATGTCCTCGTTTATCCCGATGTTTCTGTAAAGTCCCCTGAAAAGGTTGAAGGAGGCTATCCACCCCGGGTCATCCAGATACATCCTTATCTCATCGCTGATGATCTGTTTCTCCTTCTCCACGCCCTGAGCGGTAAAGAGCGGCCTTTTGAAGAAATCGAGAAGTATCCTGAGCGGCTGCTCATACTCGCTGCCGCTTCTGTAAACGAACGTGGTCCTGTTGAATGTCGTGTATGCATTGGAGGAGGAGCCAAGTTCCGCAAAGAGAGTAAAAGCGTCCTCTCCGTTGCGCTCGAACAGCTTATGCTCAAGAAAATGGGCGGTGCCGGCAGGAAGTTTCACCCGCGATCCATTCCTGTCGGTCACATGTACCATGGATGATCCGTATCCCACGGCAAGCTGTGCGGAGACGCTGCTTTTGTCAGGCATCTCATAAACATATACGCTCAGCCCTCCCGGAGCGGTATGGCTGTAATACCTTCCGTCCAGGATATCAGAAGCAACTTTTTTTATATCGATCTTACTCATCGTGCAACCTGTAGATACCGCAGTATCTCATTTCCGAAAGAATTCCTTTAACGTCCTCCGCAGAGACGGACTCTATCAGAGAGAGCTCCCGTTCCGGCTCGATGTATCTTCCTATCCCGTTAAGGGAGGACAGGTAGTGTGAGGAAACCCCTGCCACCGTATCTGATATCCCTCGCAGTGAATTTGAGATGCTCAGTTTTGCCTGTCTCAGTTCTTCTTCCGATGGCCCTTCAGAAGCCAGCGCACCGAATTCCTCCATGATGGAGTCGCGGTTTCTGACGAACTTCTCCGGAGAAGTCGAACTCTCAATCAGTATCCCGCTCCCTCCCGAGGTCATGCGGTTCGACACGCAGGAGTAGCAGAGTCCTTGTCTCTCGCGCACATTCATGAAGAGCCTCGATGTGGACATGCCTCCCAGGATCGAGTTGGCAACTTTGAGGGAAGCCAGTTCTGCGGGATCGGGGATCTTACCGGTATGATATACGATCGAGAATATATCCTGCTCTGTCCCGATCGCCTCTTTGCCGTTTACCGGTTCCTCCGGAAGCCTGACAGGACTGCTGTCAAATGTCTGTGGAATAGAACCGAGAGCATGAATACGGATCGTATCTTCAACGATATCTCTCACTCTTTTAAGATCACTGCCGCAGTAGAAGATGTTGATATTGCAGTTCTTAAGGCAGTCCAGGTATAAGGAGTACAGGTTCTCTCCGTTTATGGACGGCAGATCCTCGACAAATCCGAGGTCCGGCAGGCTTCTCACACTGCCGGCGAAAAATCTCTGCAGAAGCATTCTGGTACAGTATGCTTCCTTATTGTTTATCAGAAAGGATATCTCCTCTCTGAGTTTTTCCTTTTCGATCTCAATAGTGCTGTCAGGAAACCCTCTCCCGATAAGGTAAGGATCCGTGATCACATCGCACAGGAGCTCCGCTGTCCTTATGCCGATGTCCTTCTCTGTAAGATACTCTCCGGCAACGTTATCCGTGTCAAAATGGATTATCATCTTGTTTCCGTATCTGGATGATGAGACATACAGAGAAGCTCCGTACAGATTGTCGAGATACCTTGAAAGACTGACCAGGTTGTCATATTTTGCAGTGGCAGAACTCAGTATATATGAAAGAAGAGATATCCCCGTCATGGTATCCCTGTCCAGCTGACAGTTCAGCTCTATGACCAGCCTCTCCCTCTTATACCTGAAATCAGCCCAGGAAAATGATATGTTTCCGCCGATTTTTTCCGTATATACCATTCGTCTTAAGTATGATTCTCCATTTCAATGTGCAACATGCACAATTATCAGATTCACAACTATGTATTATATGAAATTTCTGTTAATTGGCACTTTATTTGTTTACAAAATATGGGCAATGTATTACAATGCAATTACAACAAATTATGATTTTTCTTTTTCATTTTTTCCTTCATTTGGTTATATTCTTTTACCTCAGGCGGCTCATTGCCAAAGCCGCAAAGACCGAAAAAATCCGGTTCCGAAGCCAGTCGGGACCGGCTTTTTTTGTGCAGTCATCAGTAATGATAGCATATTCCGCATGATTCAGATACACTTGGGCTCTTATCCGGAAGATGAAAGCCCCGGACTGCATAAGCTGCTGTCCGGGGCTTATTGATTATCCTTGTGTTCAGCGTGCCGATGATACGGAGGTCAGCGCCGGTACCGGCTTCTTCTTTGCCGTGACTTCGATCCTGTCGTTCCTGACAGATATCCTTACGGATGCGGGAAGATCTTCCGCATTCTCGACCAGCACTTCCGCGATACGGTCCTCGCATTCCCGCCTTATTACATTGCGGAGATCTCTGGCGCCGTATTTTCCGCCTTCCGCCAGTTTTGCAAGATGGTCAAGCGCCTTGTCAGAGTAGCTGAGTTTGATCCCCTTCTCAAGCAGCGGATTTCTCATCTCCTCGATCATCAGGGCAGCTATCTTACGCATCGACTCGTCAGACAGAGGCTTGAAAACGACGACCTCATCCACTCTTGAGAGGAATTCAGGCCTCAGGAAGTCTCTCAGAGCATTGACAGCCTTCTCACTGGTGCTATCCTCGACAGACGCGCCGAAACCCGCGAACGTTGACTTGATGTTCGATCCGGCATTGCTCGTCATGATGATGACGGTGTGTTCGAAATTGACCGTCCTGCCCTGTGCGTCCGTCACACGTCCTTCATCAAGTATCTGCAGAAGGATATTCATGACATCCGGATGCGCCTTTTCTATCTCGTCAAAGAGAACTACGCTGTATGGCCTGCGCCTCACCTTTTCGGTAAGCTGACCCGCTTCGTCATATCCCACGTATCCGGGAGGCGACCCTATCAGCCTGCTGACTGTATGGCGTTCCATATACTCGGTCATATCGATCCTTATGAGCGGGTCTACGCTGTCGAACAGTTCAGATGCAAGCACCTTCGCAAGCTCTGTCTTCCCCACTCCCGTAGGTCCGACAAATATGAATGAAGCGGGACGGATCCTGTCGGACAGTCCGACTCTCGTGCGCTTGATCGCCTTTACGATCTTCTCCACAGCCTCGTCCTGGCCGATGATTCGGCTCTTTATCGCTTCCTCCAGTCCGTCGATCTTCTTGTACTCATCTTTCTCGACCGAACTCGCAGGGATCCCTGTCCACAGCTCAATGACCTTTGCGACGTCTTCCTGAGTGACCTCGAGACTGTTCACGACAGGCATGATGGCTTCCAGTCTGTCGCTGATCTTTATGCTCTCGCTCCTGAGATTGGCTATCTTCTCGTAATCAGGCTGCTCCTTCCCCTGCTCCTCGCTCTCGATATCGGTGAGTTTGTCCAGTCTTGCAGTCAGTTTCTGATACTCTGCAAGTTCCGGGCACGCGAGCGCGCAGCATGCGGCAGCCTCGTCAAGAAGGTCTATCGCCTTATCCGGGAGGAACCTGTCGGAGATGTATCTCTCGGAAAGGATGACTATGGTCTCGCACATCTCATCGCTTATCCTGAGCCCGTGGAAATTCTCGTAGTATCCCTTGATACCCTTGAGTATGGCGATCGAGTCTTCAAGCGACGGCTCCTCAACCGTTACAGGCTGGAAGCGTCTCTCAAGCGCCTGATCCTTCTCTATGTATTTGCGGTATTCGGAGAATGTCGTTGCTCCGATGACCTGTATCTCGCCTCTGGAAAGAGCAGGTTTCAGGATGTTGGCCGCGCTCATGGCTCCGTCCGCGTCTCCCGCTCCTGTCAGGTTGTGCACCTCGTCAATGAACAGAATGACGTTGCCGTCTTCAGTGACCTCGTTCAGAAGTCCCTTGACACGGCTCTCGAACTGCCCTCTGAACTGGGTCCCGGCTACCAGCGCGGTCAGGTCAAGAAGGTAGATCTCCTTGTTCTGCAGCTTGACGGGAACATCTCCCGCAACTATCTTCTGCGCGATGCCTTCCGCTATGGCGGTCTTTCCGACTCCGGCTTCGCCTATAAGGCATGGATTGTTCTTCTGCCTTCTGGAAAGGATCTGGATCGTCCTGTAGATCTCCTTGTCCCTGCCGATTATATTGTCGAGCCTGCCGTCCCTGGCCTTTTTCGTGAGGTTGTCACAGTACGTATCCAGGTACTTGTGCTTCTTATCCCTGTCGCGCTGCTGACGGTTCTGCCCCTGATTCTGGTTATCCCTGTTTCTGTCCTTGCCGTCTGCCGGAGTATTCCTGAAAAGGTTTCCGAAGAGGTTCGGGAAAGTCGGCGTTCCTCCTTCTTCGAAGCCGCCCTCCTCAGGCTCTGAGCCCGTGGAAAGGTGTTCGGAAAAAGCTTCCAGGTCATCTTCCGTGACCCCGAAGCGCTTCATTATATCATCAACAGGCATGACCCCGAGTTCCTTTGCGCAGACAAGACAGAGTCCCTCGTTGGTCGTGTTGTTGCCTTCTATTTTCGTTATGAACATAACTGCGGTACGTTTTTTACATCTGGAACAGAGCATTTGCTAAATACCTACCAAAATCTCAAGAGTAAAAGGGATTCAATACGAACAGCTTCGAGAACAGGAACGAGGATTCTATCACCTCTTTATTCATCCACGGAGCCTGCCATATGTTAAGTATAAGGCTGATAAGTGAACACAGGATGAACATGATCAGCAGTCCTATCACCAGTCCGAGAGCGCCTCCCAGCAGCTGGTTCGGAAAGCCTACGAGAGGGAGGTCATTGACTCCTTCAAGAAGTCCGCTGAGCATTTTGAGAAGGAGCATGGCAACGACTACCACTATAAGAAAGACCAGGATGCGTACCATATTGATGCATCCGCCCTCAAGAGAATGATTTATAAACGTACTTGCAAGCTCGGAAGCATCCGCATCAAGTGAATGATCCTGCATGAACTTTCCGAACAGATTTCCGAGAAGTCCCATATTAAGCGTATGTTCCACTCCGGACTGGATCTTACCTATCTGTTCAGTGACATACAGCATCAGCCGGTCCTTTATCAGAAGGTCATAGATCTTCTTTGCCGCAAGGATACTGAGATAGTTCCCCGCAAACACCGAGATCACAAGGCCGAATATACCTATAAAGGACGAGACGAATCCTTTCTTATAAAAAACAAAAAAGAAGATCAAAAGAAATGCGACCAGCGCAATGTCATAATAAAGCGGTATGCTCATTTATCTTCTATAACCTCCCTGTCATCCCTGGAAAGCTTTACCAGATACTGCGGCTCGAAGGTGATAACTCCTCCGAAGTATACTGCTGCGTAGGCGGAAGGATCTCCGTGATAGATCTCCTCCGGCACTCCGCTGTGCGAGAATGAATGTATTTTTCCTCTGGTGAGCAGGAACAGCCTGTCCCCAGTCATCCATACGTCCTCTATCTGATCCTTATATTCCACTGACCCCGCGACAGCCAGTTTGCGTGTCAGTACAGTAACTGAGTTTATCTCGCTTCTCTTGTTGTCTCCGAATACGATCGCCAGATCACGTCCCGGATCGCTGAACACATCAAGTATCATCTTCCCGTCAAAACTGTAGGATGCCTCAACTGTTCCGTCCATTCCGCACCGGACGCATCTGTCATCCATAATGATGACCGCGGCGTCTGATTCCGGGAACGCCCTGACCGCAAGTCCTTTCAGTTCGAAGGTACTTTTTTCCTTCCTTGTATTCAGATCTATTCTGGTAACTGTCGTGTAAAGGACTCCGTCCCTGCTCTTCACGCACAGCACTACAACGTCGTTTCCGTATGATGAAGAGTACACGCCCAGCGGGAAGCCGTCAGATCCGTACCATGTGAATGTCTTTTCACAGTTGCGGTTGAAGACCGACAGTTCGCATGTATATACATCCCCTGAAGTGAGAAGCGCAGTCTTTCCGGACTGGGTCACTGCGGCCGAAATGATGGAATTCTGCAGTGTCCCGCTGTAAAGCAGCATGGTCCTGTTGAAAAGCTTGAAGCTTTTTCCGCCCCTTGAATACACCGCCGCTCTGCTGCCTGATACCGCAAGACCCGGATTTGATATTCCGTGACTGTATTCCATCAGTTCAGCCCCGGAACCTGCCACCACCTTGATGTTGGTGTCGCTCAGAAGAAACATCGATCTTGCGCTTATCGCCATCTCCATGACCTTGCCGCTGCCGGCACTCACGGGGAATGAGCCTATGGTGATAAGGGAACTGAAAAAATCCTTTATGTCATAACTGAGGACCGTGTTTGATATGGAGACTGCCGTCACGACCGAAAAGAGCAGAAAAACGACCAGCAGTGCAACGAGCGCGCGCTTTCTTCTGATCTTCCTTTTTTTAGCTTTTCTTGCGCGGGAAATCTCGTTATCGTTCACCAAGTCAGTACAGAACCTCCGTTAGATACAATCCGCATGCCGGGACGGTGATCAGCAGGTTGTCCCTTTTTTTACCGTTAAGATAAAGCAGTATATCGTTTTTGTCCAGTTTGCCCCTTGCCGTCTGAAGCAGTGAGCCGGTCATAATGCGAGCCATGTTGTAAAGAAAACCGTCCGCCGAGAACCTGAATGTCACAAGGTCTCCGTCTCTTTTCACATCCGCCAGTGAAACATTCCTTACCTTGTCCTCGACGTCAGTGCCTGACGAGCAGAACGCGCTGAAGTCGTGCGTGCCGAGGAAGACCTTTGCGGTATCATCGAGCGCTTTTTCGTCTATGGGAACCGTGAACTGCAGGGCTCTGCCGTTCAGGAAAGGATCCATGATCCTGCTGTTCCATACTAGATACTCATATACCTTGCCTTTTGATGAGTATCTGGCATGAAAATCCTCAGGGACCTCTCTGATGCTCAGTACCCTGACATCAAACGGGAGATGCGCGTTCAGCGCCGATACCATCCGCTGGCACTCATGTGCCCTGTCGATGCAGAAACTGATGGTGAAGTGCCTTGCGTGCACTCCGGTATCTGTACGTGAACAGCATTTTATGTCCGGCAGATAGCCCAGGACCGCTTTCAGAGAATCCTGAAATACCCCCTGCACCGTGACAGCGTTTTTCTGTATCTGTGAGCCGTGATACTCCGTGCCGACAAAACTTATGTCAGCCAGGTAATTGAAGCCGCTCACAGTGAAATCCTTCCCGAGAGCACGATGAGCGAGCAGAAGCCGATAAACACGACTACAGCGATACAGTCCGAACGCCTGATCTTCAATGCGTTCATCCTGGTGCGCCCCTCTCCTCCGTTGTAACAGCGGCATTCCATGGCGAGAGCCAGCTCATCGGCGCGTCTGAAGGCCGATACGAACAGCGGTATCAGTATAGGAGTCAGCGCACGGATCCTCTCCATGAACGTGCCCGTATCCAGATTCGCCCCTCTGGACTTCTGGGCTGCCATTATCTTGTCCGTCTCCTCAAGCAGTGTAGGAATGAATCTGAGCGCTATGGTCATCATCATGGCAAGGTCATTGACAGGAAGCCCGATCTTCGTGAGCGGCATGAACAGGAGTTCAAGCGCGCTCGTCAGTTCTATGGGAGTCGATGTGTAGGTGAGCAGCGACGAACCTGCAAGCAGGCAGATCACACGAAGCGAAAGCATGACGGCGTAATAGAGTCCCTGCCTTGTTACAGAGAGTTTCCAGAAAGAGAATAGGACATCTCCGTTCACGAAGAACATGTTCAGCACAGATGTGAATACCACGATCGGTATAATCGGCTTAAGGCTCTTCAGCAGCATCTTAACCGGTATCCTGACGAGCGCGTAAGCTCCCAGGATGAGAGCCAGAGCCAGAAGCATCTGGGGAATGGTCTTGAGGATAAAAAGAAGGATAATGTAAACAAGAGTAAGGATAAGCCTGATCCTGGGATCAAGCCTGTGGATCACCGAATCTCCGTTTATATACTGACCCAGAGTTATGTCTCTCATCTGGCTTCGACCTCTTTGAAGTATTGGGTAACTGTCTGCGCGGCGCGTGCAGGGGTATATATATCGGTATCCACATCCATCCCCCGCTCCTTGAGAGTCAGCAGGATATCGGTCACTGTCGGGATGTTGAGCCCGGTCTCGCGCAGTTCGAGCGCGTGCTTGAACACCTCATCGACGGTGTCATAATAGAAGACCCCTCCGGCGTTCATGACGAGCACCTTGCTCGCATACCTTGCCACATCATCCATCGAATGGGATACGAGGATTATGGTCTTCTTCTCCGCCTTGTGATAATTGCTTATCACATCCAGTATCTCTCTCCTGCCCCTCGGATCCAGCCCAGCCGTCGGCTCGTCCAGAACAAGCACTTCAGGACGCATGGCGAGCACTCCGGCAATGGCAGCCCTTCTCTTCTCCCCTCCGGAAAGATCGAACGGTGATCTGTCAAGGAGCTTTTCCGGTATCTTGAGAAAGTCCGCCGCTTCAGCGACACGGCTGTTTATCTCCTCTTCGCTCAGGCCAAGGTTCTTCGGACCGAATGCAATATCCTTCCTGACTGTCTCCTCGAACAGCTGATACTCTGGGTACTGCAGGACCAAGCCGACCTTGAACCTCTTCTCCCTGAGTTTCGAGCGGTCGTCCCAAATATCGTCCCCGTCGATGTATACATGTCCGGAAGTCGGGCGAAGAAGGCCGTTCAGCATCTGGATAAGCGTTGATTTACCGCTTCCCGTGTGTCCGATGATCCCGATGAAATCGCCTTCCTCAAAAGTAAGAGAGACTCCGGATACCGCGACTTTTTCATCCGGCATTCCCTTCTGATAGACGAAGCCTGCATTTTCGAGTCTTATAGTGCTCAATCCGTGGTCTCCTTGATCTCCAGAAGCGCGTCAACGAGTTCTTCCGGTTTAATAATGTCTTTTCTGAGATCTATTCCGTTATCTATCAGCCTCAGCGTCAGATCCGTAACCGGCGGCACCTCAAGGCCAAGAGATATCATTCGTTCCTTCTTGGAAAACACTTCCTTGGGCGATCCGTTCTCAGCCACCTTTCCTTCCGAAAGGATGACGATCCTGTCAGCCCTCGCCGCCTCTTCCATGAAGTGGGTTATCAATACGATGGTGATCCCTTTCTCCCTGTTCAGGCGCTCTATGACTCCCATGACAAGAGACCTTCCCTTGGGATCGAGCATCGCTGTAGGCTCATCCAGTATTATGCATCTTGGCTGCATGGCCAGAACGCCCGCGATAGCGACTCTCTGTTTCTGTCCTCCGGACAGTTTGTGCGGCGCGTCCTTGACATGCTTTTCAAGTCCTACCGCCTTTATCGCATCATCGACTCTGATCCTTATCTCAGCAGGGTCGATCCCGAGGTTCTCCGGTGCGAATGCAACATCCTCCTCCACGATAGTGGCGACTATCTGGTTGTCAGGATTCTGGAACACCATGCCCGCCGTCTTGCGTATATCGGCAAGTTTCGTTTCATCAGACGTATCCATACCGTCTACGTAGACCCTGCCCTCTGTCGGAAGCAGTATTCCGTTGATGAGCTTTGCCATCGTGGACTTGCCGGAGCCGTTATAGCCCAGTACCGCGAGGAATTCTCCTTCCCGGATCTCTAGATCTATGCCGTCAAGCACGCGGTTGCTTCCGTATGAGAATGAGACATTGTCGAATCGAATCAGATTACTCACTGTTACCTCTTGATATAAATTGATGTATTTCCGCAAGGGAGCACGAAGCCTGTTTCCGAGACCGGAAGACCGATCTCATCCGTGATCACCTCTCCGGGATAGCCTCTCATCGCACACGAGAGAAGATACCCGGGAGCGGACGGGGATATGCCCGTTGTGTAGCTGTTTATCGCGAAGAACAGAGGATCGTCGCTCAGTATATCTTTGCATGCCAAGACCAGTTCCTCTATGTTGTCCTCAAATTTCCATATCTCTCCGGACGGACCGCGTCCGTAACTCGGAGGATCCATTATGACTGCATCATACCTGTTCCCGCGCCTAGCCTCCCGGAGGACGAATTTCATGCAGTCATCCACTATCCAGCGGCACGGGACATCAGCCATCCCGTTCAGCACGGAATTTCTCTTGGCCTGAGATACCATACCTTTGCTCGCATCCACATGACAGACGAAAGCGCCTGCCTTCATGCAAGCGAGCGTTGCTGCCCCGGTATATCCGAAGAGATTCAGTACCCTGATCTCTCTTCCGCAGGACCTTATAAGCTCCTGATAAAGCGTCCAGTTCGCTGCCTGTTCCGGAAACACTCCGGTATGCTTGAAATTGGTCGGCGTCACATAAAGCCGGAGCCCGTTCCATGCTACCTGCCATTCATCCGGCAGCCTGTGCCTGAATTCCCAGGACCCTCCTCCGCTGGAGGACCTGTGATAGACGGCATCGGCATTGTGCCACCGGCTGTCTTTCTTTTCTGTATTCCATATGACCTGCGGATCCGGACGCACGAGTATATACTCGCCCCATCTTTCGAGCCTGTTGCCCGAAGA